>Ga0115563_1000992_pt1 | contig 22148 bp, 23 predicted proteins | sample COGITO_mtgs_1105_2_FD_87198 | JGI IMG/M metagenome (GOLD analysis project Ga0115563, IMG submission 87198) | Pelagic marine microbial communities from North Sea - COGITO_mtgs_110519 | ecosystem: Environmental > Aquatic > Marine > Epipelagic | place: Germany:Helgoland, sampling site Kabeltonne...
ACCAGCAAAATGAATATGATTTTTGACCTAACCAACTCATTTAAAGATGCTTATAATGTTGAAATAAAAAAGACTCAAATACAAAAAGTACTTGAGTCTCGCTTAGTAGCGGGAACTGGACTCTCCAGAATATTGCTAATAACCTATCTCCCATATAATTAGACTTTCAAATAATTTTTAGGTGTCTAAAAGTATGCCTTTTTTAATAGTTCAACACTTACTTAATTGAACATATCTTTTTTATCTACCAATAGCAAAGATACTACATTTAGCTTAAAATGGTGTTCTATAATTAAATGCTTCTTTGGGTCTTTCCAAGCTTTAAACAACCTCATTAAATCTTCACTTGAAGTTAAAGGCTGTTTGCCATATTTATTTTCTAATTGAGTTGCTAAATGAATAAACTCTTGTACTGAGTTATTGGGTTTAAAAATTACCTCCACCTTAAAAAGGATATCCCAAGTGAAATATAAATATATGTGTTGTACTCCTAAACCAAATAATTCTGTAATATCATTTTTGAAATACACATACTTGTCATAAGGCACTTTAAAATCTGAATTTACAGGCTCTAAGTCAAACTCCAAATACTCATATGGCATTCCCATCTGAAAGGGTATAAAATCTATTTTCATAATGCTGAGGTATAAAAAAACCACCTACAATGAGGTGGTTTTACTTTTGATAATTTATTGTTTGAAGTTATTCCCTACTAATACAAATTTCTTTTGAAATTAAATCTGCTAATGAATTGGATTTGAACTCTACTAAAGATTTTTCATTATCATTTACATGAGTTGACTCTATAAAATTACCACTTTTGGAAAACACCATAATATCATAATGATTATACTTTTGATTCTCACAATCAATTATATTTCTTGTATAAATACTAGCATTATTATATCTAACATTATTAATATTCATTACAAAAACCTCTGTTCTAGTCCATATTTCAAAAGTTTGATTATTCTGAAAATCATCATGTTTTTTAAGAGAGTTTTCAATTAAATATGCCTTTCCAACTTTCATGTCATTGGATGTAATTTCTTTTAATAATATTTCATTTGATTGAGCATTTAATAAAATAAAGTTGAATAAGATGCTCAGTATTAGTAAGAAGTGTTTCATGATTTCTGTGTTTAATTAATAGTTTTCATATTCTTTTGAGTAATAATTTGTTGTGAATATTCCTTTGAATTCCCATAGGTTGGGATTTTCTTTTTGGTTTAAATGAATATCTATTGTTTTATAAGGTTCATTGTGTGTTGCTATTTTAATAATTGACTCTATTAAAAGTAATTTATCCCCTACTTCTTCATGAGCTTTTACCCATTCAAAGACAGCTTTTTGATTATTCTTTATTGGATAATAAAGTTGAAGAATTGATTTATAAAACTCTTCTGATTTTATAGTATTTATTGTTCTTTTTAACTTCCAATATGTTTCAATAAAAATACAATTTGCTTCTTTTGTGTGGCAACAACAGGGCAATATGTGAATGCTTTTATCTCTTTCCCATTTACTCCATTGTCTACAATAGCTAATTGCAATAGCCTTGAAGTATTCAGCCTCATATTTGTTAAGCCAATCTAGTGTTTTATCTAACCCAATAGGTTCTATGAGTATTTCTAGAAGATATTTAGTCATTTCTATTCTTCTTATTGAATAGACCTCGTATCATTATAATTGGAAAGAAAATAATAGCAAAAATAACTTCACCACTTTTATCTATATCACTTGAATTGTAATTCTTCTTTCTGTCTTGAGAAAATAAATCATCTGTCATTAGATAGCCTACTACTATATAAATGATTACGTAAATAAATATTTTCACATTACTTTAATTTTAAAACCTATCATATACGATATATGTTAGAACAAATATAAGAGATTAATTGAACTATCAAATAAGATAGGTATGAATAAAGATTTTGTTCTTAAAAAAGTAGGTCAAAAAATAAGAGAAATTAGAATTGAAAAAGGCTTAACTCAAGTTGAACTTACTGCTAGAATGGAAATTACTACTGACCCAAATAATATATCTAGACTTGAAGCAGGTAGAAGTAATATTACACTTTTTACAATTTACAGAATTAGCGAAGCATTAGAAGTTCCAATGAAAGAACTTATAGATATTGACCTATCTACAAATTGAAATTTCGCTATTAAGCATTTCTAGTTGTAACTCACTGTGTCTCAAGTAGGGTGTAAAATTCCTATGGATATTTCCATATAATGCCATTCAATTATCTTAAAATAAACACAATTTGGCTATATTAAAATGTAGTAACTTTTACAGTCTACTTGAGAAGAGGTGTTTTTAAGGTGTTTTTACACACATCTACACACACCAAGAATTTAAAAAAAAATATTGCAGAAGTTGCAATATCTGCAATATCTGCAATTTGGTTATAGCATACCTTCATCATTAAAACTGTAAAATCCATCTTTAGAGATAATTAAATGGTCTAGCAGTGTTAAATCAACATATTTACACGCCTTTTTCAATTTCTTTGTAATAGTAATATCTGCTTGACTAGGCTTTAAATTTCTAGAGGGATGATTGTGTATTAAAACTAGACTTGTACTGTGACATTTTAAAGCAACACTTAATACAATTTTAATATCTACAATACTTCCAGAAACTCCACCTTTTGATAACTCGTGAATCCCTAATACTACATTTGCCCTATTAAGTAGTATCATTTTCACTTCTTCTTGAAATTCAATAATATTTAAATTCCAATGTGATAAGGCTAAATCATAGGCAGTTTTACTACTTGTGATTTTAACCTTGCGCTTATTTCTGTTGGTGTATAAAACCTGAATTTCTGAAACTTTCATAAGTTAAAATTTAAGTATTTCGTAATCTGGTGAAACACCTATATAGTAGTAAAACCAAATCACGAAAAAATTAAAACCTGTCCTGTTTTGAAATGACACCTATTAGGTATAAAATCATTTTAGGACAGATTATATTTAGACTTCTAGACGTCCACTTTTAGTATACATAGTATATCCTAGCACCAAATGTGGACGTTAAATAAGGTTATACAAAAGCCTCTTCTAAATCAGGAACTCCATTTTTAGAAAATACAGAAGTATTTGCCATTAGTTGGTTTACTGCTTTATCTTCTTTAGTTGCAGTAGTATCTTCTGGAATATATACCCACCTATGTGTTAGTATTAATTCCTCACCAGTTTCTTTAACCACATAAGCATATGGTTCTACTTCTTGTTTAACTACATTACCAGCCATTTCAGAGCCTATTAATGCTTGACAAGTAACCTCATCAAAGGTAGAAGTAATAAAGGCTTTCTTGGCTGTAGCATAGTATTGTCCAGTTTCTTTAGATAAAACCATTTCTACACCACCTTGTAATTCTAGTAGAAAAAATGTTGTACCATCCTCTCTTTCTCTTGATTTGTAATTGATAATTCGTACCATAATAATTAATTTTTGAGTTGAATAAATACCGAATAAACATTGCCATACACTTAAAAATACTCAACTATCACCTTGACTTGGTAAGTGTATATTTGAATGCTTATATCAGGTACAGACTTGTATAGTCTGCTAAAAATAAGTGGGGGTATTTAGTGCGTGGAGGGTGTGGAAAAAATTGAAGTGATACTTTGTTACTTATGAAACAACATAGGGAATACAGCTTTAAAACACTAGAAGTTTAAAACCTATAAATTAAAAACTCAAAAGATGATAAACTTTACAACTTCTATAAATAAAAAGCTTTAAATTTTGAAACATAAAATATAATGCCTCAAAAAAATAAATGCATATATAAAGTGGCGGGGGGAGTTTCAATCTTAAAACATAAGGGGGTACTTTGGTGAGGGAAGCTTGCACGCACGAAATAATTGCTTTTAAAATTTTTTATATAAAAAATTCTGAATAGATTTAACAAATTTGTTTAAACTATAAATCAAGGCTCTAAATTTCAAATAAAAATAGCTTAAATTAATGAGTAAAGGATTTAAAAACATACCATTTCCAATAACTTATAAATACAGTTCTGATTCTAATCATATCCCTTTAGAATTTTATGAAGAAGCCTTCCCTTTAGCTAAAAACATTGACTTATTACTAGGGTATTTCAGCTCTAATGCAATTAAAGTCCTATCCAGAAGCTTTGCTGAATTTATATATAATGGTGGTAAAATGAGACTTATTACTAATCATGTATACAGCCTTGCAGATTATGAAAACTTAATAAATGACACAAAGCTTAATGATGAAGATAAAGTAATTAATATTTTTAGTGACCTCTCTGAAATTCAAAAGAATTTAAGCCATGAAGGAAAGCACTTTTTTGATTGCTTAAAATATTTATTAAAAAAAGGAAGATTAGAGTTAATTCCTGTGAAGTTTAATAATGTTGATTTAGCTCACTGTAAAAAGATGATACTCTTTGATGGTAAAGACCATATTGTTACTGAAGGAAGTATTAATTTTACTTTACCTGCATTAATTAAAAATTCTGAAAGTTTTCAAGTTGAAACACCTTGGAATGGAGATGTTAGTATTAATAGAATTGAAGATGAGAAAAATAATTTTGAAAGGATAGCTAATAAAACACATACAAGTTATAAACATATTAAAAAGGAAAGTATTGAAGTAGTCATAAACTCAGTTGGAAGAGATAAAGATATTTCTGATTTGCTTGATGACTCTCTTGAACTTAATAAGGAGAATTACAGTGATAAAGTCAAAAAGATAATTGACAAGAAGAAAGAAAGATTCAATGAGAAAATTGAATTACTTGCAAATACACCAAAATTTCCATTCCCTCAAGGACCAAGAGAATATCAAAAAGAAGCTCTGGAAGCTTGGACAAAAAACAACTACTCAGGAGTTTTTGCAATGGCTACAGGTACAGGTAAAACAATAACTTCTCTAAACTGTTTACTTAATCTTTATAATAATGATGGATATTATAGAGCTATTATACTAGTACCTTCAATTGCTTTATTAAATCAATGGGAAGATGAAGTTAAATCTTTTAATTTTAGAAAAATACTAAAAGTTGGTGGTGGTAATAATTGGGATAAAGATTTTGCTAATTATTGCAGTAACTACACTTGGGACATAAAAGAAGATTTGGTAATAATCTCTACCTATGGAAGTTTTGTACTTGAGAGGTTTCAAAAACTATTCAAGAAAGTTCAAAAGGACTTTTTATTAATAGCTGATGAAGCTCACAATATGGGTGCAAATAACATTAAATCTAAACTATCAAATTTAGAAGTATCTCGCAAAATTGGATTATCTGCTACACCTAAGAGAATTTATGACCCTGAAGGAACATTAGCAATAGATAAATTTTTCAATGATAAACCTCCATACACATATAGTTTTAGTATGGAGAAAGCTCTTGAATTTGGGTTTTTAACAGGTTACAAGTATTACCCACTAATAGTTGAATTAACTGAGGAAGAATTTGAAGAATATTCTTTAATTTCCAAACAATTACTTAAATTCTTTGATTTTGAAAATGGGAAATTTAGAGATGACCCCATAGTTGAGATATTACTTCTAAAAAGAAAAAACATAATACACAAAGCACATAATAAAATAGATTTATTTAGCTCTATTGTAGGAGAACTTAAAAAGAATAACAAAGACAAATATGTATTTGCTTATATTCCTGAAGGCTACTCTACAAATGATGATGGTGATTCTGTCAAAATATTAAATGAATATTTAAAAAGAGTAAATAAAGATTACCCTAACACAAAGATGAACTCTTACACTTCTGAAGACCAAGATTTACCTAGTATATTAAGAGGATTTGAAGAAGGCAAAATTGAAATATTATTTGCTATGAAAATGTTAGATGAAGGTGTAGATGTGCCAAGAGCTGAAGTTGGAATATTTGCAAGTAGTACAGGTAACCCAAGACAGTTTATACAAAGAAGAGGTAGACTACTAAGAAAACATAAAGACAAACCTTATTCAACTATATATGACATGGTAGTTGTACCTAAATTAGCTAGCAACACTAATGAGCTTTTTAACATAGAAAGAAATTTAGTGCAAAACGAATTAACTAGAGTAGCATATTTCGCAAGCTTATCTATGAATTTTTATGATTCTAAAGATGCTTTAATTGATATATGTGGAAAATATAATTTAGATTTAGACACCATTATTAATGATTTATAAATTATGGAAAGAAATAATATTTTAAAAGAGATTTTATCTGACCCTGAAATTATGGAGAAATATAAAATTAAACAGAATTCACTTGATGAGTTAACTACAAATGCACCTTATAATAAAAAAATAGTTGAAGTGCTGTCTGTAATCATCAATGAAAATGATAATCACTTGAATAGCTCTATGATTTATAAAAAGATTAAAAAAATACACAACATAGGATAATATGGCATCTATTATAAATAGTATCTCGTTTAAAAACTTCTTCAACTATTATGGAGATTATGATACAACAAAATATGATTTTGAGAAAGGTGTAAATGTTGTTGTTGCAGACAATGGTGCAGGTAAATCAAAATTTTTCAATGCCTTTCTTTGGCTTTTTTATGATGAAGTTTTAGATTCAGATGATAAGAAAAGAAAGAGTGTAAAAAACTTTGCTGTAAAAATCATTTCAGATAAAGCTAAAAATGAAACTTCAATAGGAGAAACAGTTGAATCAGGAATAAAAGTTGAGTATTCTACTGGTAGGTATAAGTTCCAAATTACAAAGTCATTTTCAGCTACAAGGATAGGAGAAAAACTTTCAGATTTTGATAGCTGGCAAATAACCATGGATGATATGGAAGTAGATAAAACTGACCATGTTCTGCCTAAATACAAACCTGTTTATGATGCAAATGAAAAACAAAAAATTATAAGCCAACTTATTTTACCTACGCTAAGACAATATTCTTTTTTCCAAGGTGAAGAGGTTGACAAAATGATTGATTTTAGTAAAAAATCTAGTATTGAGGATGCTGTTAGAACTCTAACTAACATTAGTAAATATGAAGATATAGCTCAAATAGTTGAGGACATAACTAATAAAGCTTACAATGACCTTAATAAACAAACTAAATCTACTAGTGACCATAATGATAGATTAGACAGTGCTATTAAATTAAAAGAAAGCTTACAAGTACAGTTATCTAAAGAAAATGAAAAATTAGAAATTCAAAAAGAACTCTATGAAGTTGCAGAGCAAGAAAAGAATGACTTAGAACAAAACTTTGCTAATGCTGAAAAAAGAAAGGAGTTAGATGATAAGCTTTCTGAAAAAAATAAAACTTTAAGAAGAGTAAAAGAAGAATATGATACTTTTCTTGAAAGCATAAATAATAGGTTTTTTGATGGAAACTTCTCCTGGATATCTTTAGGTTTTGAAAATTCAGTATTAGATTTTAAACATAAAATAAAAGAGTTTAGAGTTAAAAGGTATGAAAAGAAGACTTTATTAGGTGTAGCAGAAAGTCCTAATGATTATTTCACAATATTGCCAGCAAACTCACCAGACACAGTTACTCTAGAACAAATGATAGATGGTGAACATTGTCATGTTTGTGATAGACCTGCTGAAAAAGGCTCTGATGCATATAACTACTTGTTAAAGCTTAAAAACAGACCAAATGAAAATACAACTAAAAAAGAGTTTGTAAAAAATGATTTAGAAGATTTCTTTGGAAACCTACAATTAAATGCGTCACCATTTTTAAACAAGTTTGAGTCTATACCTCAAAGTGTATTAAGAACTAGAGAAAAAGAATTAGAACTTAAAAAGAGATTAGACAAACTAAGTTCTGAAGCTAAAGCGCTTAAATCAAGAAGAAAGGATATTTTAATTGCTGGAACAGAATCTGATGGAAATGATAATGCATCTAACATTATTAATCAATATAAAGGTTCAATTAGAAGAACTGAGCAAGCTTCATCAAAGATTGAAAGAATAGAAAATACAATTAAAGACCTTAAATCAAAAATAACTAACACAGATAAAGAGATAACTAATTTGAGACCTAAAGATATACCTGAAGGCTTCTCTATTAGTTATGATATTAGTCAAGATTTATTAGAAGCTACTCATAAAGCACAAGAGCGTGTATTTGATAAAATGGTTAGCCTTTTAGAAAGTCACGCAAATAATCATTTCCAAAATTTGATTAAATATAATGACATTCAAGGAGGATTTTTAAAATTCGCAAAAACACCTTCAGGTGGTATTTCATTAGATTATACAGATGATGCAGGAAATGAAGTTTCTGGGGCTTCTGAAGGCTTCCAAAGGATGAAGAAATTTGCTGTAGTTATGTCTATTATTTCAGCTAACACATCACAATACAATTACCCTCTTTTAGCAGATGCACCATTATCTGCATTTGGTAATGCATTTAATAAAGGATTCTTTGATTCTATCCCTAATGTTTTCCCACAGAGTATAATTTTAGTTAAAGATTTATATGATAAAGACCTTGATGGAAAACTTACAGACTTAGGGCAAAAATTAATGAAGAGTGATACTATTAAAACTTTATACTTAAATGAAGTTGATGGAGAATTACCTCAAATAGAAAGAACTACTAAAATAGAAAGAAGAAAATAATGAATAGTCAAGAATTTAGAAACAATTTACTTCTTAAAAGACCTAGATATGCAGTAAGCAGAATACCTGTGTTAGATGCTTTCTCAGAAAAAGGAAGTAAAAGCTCAGATTACAGCAGATTTGGACCATATTATGAAATTTATATCTACGCAATGATGCTAGGTATAAAAAAGAAACAAAGACTCCCTTTACCTCCAAGAGACCTTACTAAGGACTTTATTGAAATTGGTAAATGGAAAAGAGACTCTTCTTTAGTTGATTTTTTACTAATGGTAATTTTTACTCAAACTGATGATTTAGATATTGATTGGAATGAGTTAGAAGACATGGAAGTTGACCAGTTAAACAAAGTTATTTCTAAAGTTGTTACTCATATTGAAGAGTATGCAAATGGTGGTTTAGAATACTTAGAAAAGTTATGGGAAAAAGGAGAATTAGATAGCTCTCATTATATGTTTATTGATTTGTATAATAATTAAAAAACTAAAGAATGAAAGGTGTCATTATTGACTATTTTGAAGATAAAGGGTTTGGGTTTATTAAAGATGAAAAAGAGCACAAACGTTTTTTCCATATATATAATATAAAAGAAAAAAACCTTTTCTTAGATAACATTACTGATTACTATTACACAGATTGGGTTGACAGAAATTGCTTTGTTATAAATTTCTTCCCTAGTCAGAACGAGAAAGGCTTAAATGCCTTAAATATTGACTTGACAAATCAAATTTTTAATGATAAATCATCAATATTAGAATTTGAAGCAATTGTTACTAACCTTAAATATGATACAGAATCACTAACAAAAACTGTCTCTGGAATAAGTAAAAACATGTCAAAACCTTTTGGAGTAACAGCTGGTAGCAATGGAACGTACAGAATAGGTTATCCTGAAGTACTAAAAGAAGTAAACATCTATTTCAGAAGAAATGATGATATAGGTTGGGGAACAATTAATGTTCGTGATTTAGCTTTAAAAATTAATGATAGAAGTAAAATAACTAATAAATTTATTCAAACATTAAGCAAAAATATCATTGGTAAAACAATAAAAGTTATTCCCAATAAAAATAGATGGGATTTAAAAGAAGTTTCCATTCTAAAAGTATAAAACTAATAAATTAAGATACTTTTTAAAAATACCCAATTAAACCAATGGAGTAGGTAAAACTGCATCTTCATCTTTTAAAATCTCTTTATAAGTCCTATCTAAATCAGCTACTTTTTCTAGCGCGTATTGATTTAACAAGTATAAAGTTAAATGAAATGCCAAATTTTGATTCTTCATTCTAACATCCATTTTACCTTTATTCCATAATATCCCATTAAGGTGACTCTCAGGTAAAATAAAACTTAACTTATTAATATTTAAAAAATGTTTAGAATCTATTCTATAGATTTTGAAATGGACATAAATTTTTGCTATCAATACTAATCCTATAGGTCTAAAAAGTAAATGAGAATTATTCCTTCTAGCTTCAACTAAATCAATAGAATTATCAATGAAATAATTCTTATACTCATTAAGATTCTCAAAAATAAAAGTATAAAACTCATTAACTATTTGATAAAAAGAATCTACATGTACTTTACTATTTTGTTTTTCCCCTCTTGGAATTTTATATAACTTAATTAATGATTTATTTACTGTATGTAAGGCTATTAAATTTGTAAAGTATTCAGTATCTTCAATAGACAAATTAGCCTGCTCTGATACAGAGATTATCTTTCCAGATTCAAAATATTTTAAATTCTTATACAGTCTTCTTGCTACTATAGCTTTAATATCATCTTCATCAATGATTATCCTATCTCCTTTAGATACAGGTTTAGCATTTGTATTTATATCTGAGAACAATCTTCTTGTTCTTATTCTTCCCTCTTCATTATCCAAATGTGCTATAAAAATTACTGAATATTGGTCATCTTGTATTGCTTCAAAATTCTTTTCTAATGCTATTTTAATACCTTCAACTCTATGCTGACCATCTATCGCAAATATATTTTCATTTCCCTCAAATACCATTATACCCATTGAACTTTCAGAGTTTTCAATATCATCATCATTTAATTGTGTTTCAAATTTTTCACCTAAATCAAATTCTATCCAATTTGGGACACCACCAAACACACCTAATATTATTGAATTAAAAAATCTAGAATCATTGTTCAATATATATCTAGCAATATCAGCTTTTCTTTCTTTTAGTTTCCTCTGTAAAACTTCATCTAAATTAGTAGCTTCCCTAATCTCTTTAACAGTTGATACAGATTCACTTATTTGTTTAGCAGACATTAAAGATGAATAGTACACCCAATCACCAATCACACCTCTTAAACATGGTAAGGCTATTTTATAATTTTTCATGAGAACGATTTTTTTATAGATTTAATTTCTACAGGAAAATCTCTATCATTAGCAATAGGCATAAAAAAACCATGTAGTGCTTTTTCTACACTTTCAAGGTCTTGCCACTTTATACTAACCAACGAATAAGCTACATAAGCTTCACCATAATATTTTGATAACAGCCTATGTAGTTTCCTTCTTTTTTTTATATTGTTATAATTAAGATAGTCCGCTAACCTATCTCTTAAAGGTCTATTAGAGCCTTTTTCTCCTGAAATACCTACATAAATAACATAACTAGGTAATCCATAAATACGATTTGGAGGTTTGATAATGAACATATAAACACCAATGTCAGTACTGGTAATTAATGTATTTAAATCTGGTCTACTGTCAAACTTAAATTCATTCCAATTAAAATTACACTTATAACTCTCTATTATGCGATGATACTTCTCCCAATAATTAGGGTCTAAAATAAAAGATTCTTCAGAGTTTTTGTAACGTAGTTTATCATCTAAAGATAAGTAATCAACTACTTCTCTGGTATATTCAGCATCTAGTAAATCAAAAGTTTTAGTTTTAATCATATAAATATTTAGTTAATAGAAATCAAACTATTCTCTATCTTTTCTACTAAAAAATCAAAACCATCAATATTTGAATTTGAAGCAACTTCATCATTTAAAAGGCTAAGACCATCATCAATATGCATCTTTACATACTTGCCTAAGTCTTTATCTGAAACATGTATGCCATAATGTAAAGCAACCATACCAACATAATAATCTATATAGTCCCCAAATAACACTTTATTGGAATACTCTTTACCAGATGAGTTCTGGATGTTTTTTATATCCAAAACTCTATCTTTAGATAGGGAATAAGTTAATGCTATTCTGGAAACATAATTTTCTGTACCAAGATTCAGCTTTCTTGTTAATTGTGATACAACTTCTTTATTTTCTTTACTAGTTCTAATATGTGTAAACATCTTTTTCTTTTTTAAATTCTTTAAACAAATTATTTACTGGTAAAGGCTTCAGCTTAGAAGCTCCTTTCTCATTATGAATTAAAAATGCCTTATTTAAATTAGGCTTTAATAGCTCATATTCAATTTCTGAAAGCTCTTTCTCTAACAATGGAAATAAAACCACTTGCTCTGATATTGAAGGATAAAATTCTTTAATAATATTTTTAGAATGGTATTTATCAAACTTCTGTAAAGGACTATCTATAAACACAGGAAATTTAATCCCAGATTCATCTACTAAAGCTTTTAAAAGAGCAGTTGCATAAAGTTGTTGCTCTCCTTTAGATAAAGAATCTTTATCTATAACAGAATCATTTTTATCAAGCAAGTCAATATCCATAACATCATCTATAATATTAACTCTAACATTAGCAATAAAATCTTTTTTATGCATTAACTTTCTTAAACCAAGAGAAATAGATTTTTGAAGAGAATACTTTTTATCTTCCTTAATTTTGACAATAAGACTATTGATTTTAGTCAATAATACTTTTGTGACTTCATACTTCTTCTTATCAGTCTCAACTAGGTTAAACCCTTTCTCATATTCTACTCTAACCTTTTTATGTGAAGCCATATTGATTTTTAAACCACCTAACTCTTCAATTAAAGTATTCTTTGACTCTGTCAAACTACTAATTTGAGTATCTGTATCAGTTTTCTCATCTCTAAACTGTTTAGCTAGATGATTATTTTTTCTAGCTTCAGCTTGTTTAATTTTATTTAAAGTCCTGCTTAACAAAGCTCTATTAATACGCTCTTCCTTAATTATTATATTAAACTGACTTAAAAAGGTGCTTTTTATGTTATTTAATAATGCCTCAAACTCCCTGTATCTTTCTTCAGAAAATTCTAAAAACACTTTACCTGTAAACGTGCTACCTTTTTTCTTTAGCTTCTTTTTTAAAGACGTTTTAACTTTATTTTCAATTTTACTACCTAAATCATCTTCTAGGTTTAAAGATTTTAAACTTTGCAAAATATTAGTAGTAAATGATTCTAACTCCTTAGTTATGAGTTTTTCATTTAACGCTCCATAAAGCACATTACTTTCTAAATCTAATTGCTTCTTTAAGTTACTTAAATGCTTACCAGCAATAACCAATGGAGTTAAGTCTAAAAGCTTTTTTAATCCAGATTTAATAGTTTGAGATTCTTGCTTTAAAGCATCTCTTTTATCTTTTAAAACCTTAAGTTCTTCAAGTGTTATAGAGTTTCCTTCACGAATAAGCTTGTCCTGTAAACTATCACTTTTAGCTTTTAGAATCACAACCTGCTTATCTATATCTGATTGCTTATCTTCATTATGATTTATCCTCTTTACAAGATTCTCTTCAGTAGATAATAATTCATCTAATTTTTCTTGTTGAAACTCAGATACTCCTCGTCTATTAAGTTTTATTAATAAAGACTCTAAATGCTTTTTTAATTCTTCATATTTTTTTATTCCTAATACTTCAGAATATGCTCTACTTAGACTTCTTAATTCTTCCTTAGATTTAGCTTCTGCTAAAGAGACTATCTTTTCTGCATCAAAGAAGAAAAACTTAGCTATTTCTCTTGGTAGTATAAAATCATTAATAAAAACCTCATAACCTACAGATTTAGTTAGTTCATTTTCATCTCCATCTATTAATATAGTAAGAGTCTCTTTTAAAGTTTTAAAGTTATACTCTCTTTTTATACTAACAGTTCTACATGGAATTGAAGGTATTAATAAGTCTGCAAGTTCAATCTCAACAGAAATTGTGTTTGCATTATTTGAAGTTTTTTCAGTTCTATTCAAAAGTGAATCTAAATAAGACTCGTATCCTCCAGAATTTCTAATATCCAATCTATACTTATCCTCTACTTGAGACATAAGCTTTCCATAAAAACACCAAATTAAAGAAGTTAAAAATGTTGTTTTCCCAAATCCATTTTTACCAGCTATAATACTTATGTTTTTATCCTTTTTAGAGCTTAAATCAATTTCATTTGAGCCTCTATAAATTCTAAAATTATCTAATTTTATTTTGTTAATTTTCATTTTTCAAATTCTTTCACAAATGTTTCAATTCTATTTTCTACATCATTGTGTAGACCATACTTTGAAACCATTAGTGTTTTAGTTTCTTGAAGTGTTATCAAGTTGTCTATTAAATTATAATAAGACATATCTTCACCACATACTTCTTTTAGTATTCTTCTTTCAGTATCATCTAAAGACTTAATATTATTAGTACTAATATCCTTGTTATATATCTTCTTATAAATTTCTCCAACTGTATAGTCAAACTCTAAATCCCTATTCCACATTACTTGAATAGCAATTAACTCTTGATTAGTAATTAGAACAACATGAGGTCTTTCTTTCTGTACCTCTTTTTGTATTTCTAATAACTCTCTAAGTATTGTTGCCCTGTAGTGCATCTCGTAATTACCAGACCTGTGACCATCTTCATCAACAGCAGGCATTCCATTTCTTCTTGTAGTAGACCTATTTTCACTAACATTTCTATTTTCTACAAGACTATTCCTAAATTTCAATAAAGGCTCCATCCAATGTTGACCATTATCTATTAAAGCAGACATTGATTTATCTTTTTTAACAACAGTACATGTCCAACATCCAAACCTACTTTGCCCACAAGAAGAATGCTTCTTATTAGTTACAACTGTAGGACATTCATAATCATCTGCACTTGCATCTGAGTATATTTGAAATAGGATAGAATTGTCAAATCCCCAAGGAGAATCTACAGAGTTAATTATATACCAAATTTCTTCTAATTTAAGCTCTTTAATTGGCGCATAAACAAAGGTATTTGCAGTGGTGTTGTGCTTAGAAAGTCTTTTCCCTTCAACCTCGTGTTTACGCATTGACCTTTCTCGTGTAGCACTTTCTTCATATCTAGTGCCTAATAAAACAACAGCCTCTCCTTTTTCGTCTATTTGTTCTAGAAGAAAATTTGAAGTTGGTCTTATTTTTAGTTTATCAGTACACCATCTAAAAGTATTATTAGGCACAGGATAACCTTTACCAATAACATTTATCCAAAATGACTCTTCTAATTTAGGAACTGTCTTTTTTACAATTATGGGTAAACCTTGGTCTCTAGCTCCTTCTTCTACTTTAACTAAAACATCATCTATATAACTAGATATTATTGGGTTTTCTACCATAGTATCATTACATACTACATAAACTGGTCTTCTTAATTGAAAAGGGTAAGGCAATTCTTGTTTAATTCTTTTTAATGCAATCCATACTAAAGTTAATAAAACTGTTGAATCCTTTCCTCCACTAAAACCAATAATCCATGGTCTATCTGATTTATCTGCGTAAGCATATTGGTCTATAATTTCAGAAATTATACCCTCAGCTTTTTTACTTTTTATTTTAGTCATATTAAGTTATGATTATAACTCCTCAAAGTTAAAGTTAATTAGTGTAAAAGTCAACACAAGAGTTTTATTGTTGTCCCATAAAATATTAACATATTTAATTGTAAATTATATTTTCTTCTTTCGTCTAACTAAAGTAGTAAAACTAATATTAAAATGAGTAATCAAAAAGAATGGCTTTCTAGTAAAGAGTCTCAAAAATTGGTCAGCTTAAGAAGTTGCGATTTAATGCATTATAGAACTCAAGGAAAACTTGAATTTGAAAAACGTGGTAATGCTTATTTTTATTCTAAAGAGAGCTTAAACAACTTAAAATAACCCAACCTCAAATTAAAGAGATTGGGCATCATTCAACTCATAAACCAATGATGAGAATTACCACCATTGAGAGTTTCTGCTAACCCATTTGAAAAATCAAATGCATTAACATTCCTTGACAAGAAACTGTCAATATATGAGCCTTTATTTGCTCCTGTGAAGAGGTTATACACACTCCATAGGTTGATATCTCCATTATCATTTCTACAAAAACTATCATCTAAATAATAATCCTTAGCTACTGTGGAAATTTGCCCATCATTGAGTAATAATTCTGGAATTTGAGATTTTTCCTGTTTTGGTAAATAATGGTATAATCTTGCACGCCCAATAAGTTGAGCAAACTGTTTTTCTGTAAGGCTGTGTTGAGACAATTTCAGCATTTCTTGTAAATGCTTTTCAGCTTGGTAATTTTGAATTAATTCTAATATTTTAGATTGTAACTCTTGGTAATTACCAACACGCATTTCATCCTGATAACCATCAGTAGAAATACACAAATTACAGCATACCATATTCTGGAATCCAATAAAGAATTTAAACTTTTCAATGGATTTTTTACTGTATAAATTCTCTTGATTATAGGCTCTAACTCCTCCTATGGTTAAAGCTAATTCATTTCCATTTATTACTTCTGTTACACTTGGAACACGAATTATAAAAGCCATTCTTTCATAATATACAGTCTTTTCATGCTCTAATAAATCTTTAGCAGATTTATGTATTGCAGAAGGGACTCTACCTTTAATCTGATGGCTTATTCTAACTTCAGGAGTATCTATCCTATGATGTGAAAACACTTTGCCTACGCAATTCTGAGCTATTTCTATAAACTCAGTATGTGCTATTGTGCGCTCATTATCTTTACTGAATACTGGTATAATACAATCCTTTTGTAAATGAGAAAGGCTAACTTCTTTGGTGTTAGCCTCAATAAATGGATTTTGCTGATATTTAGGTTTAGTAGCAGTATTCATACTACTTTCTATTTGTACAGTTGGAGTTACAGGGCTAAGCTGTAACTCCTCTTTAGGAATTAGTTGTAGTTCCATTGCTTGAAAAGTTTTTAGGGTTTAACAATTGATTTTTTGATTGGATAGTTTCTTTCTGTAATTTGAAATCTGCATCCAAATCTTTCATACTGTAGTACTTATTGTATAGCTGTCTTAAATCTTCCATCTCATTACAGGCTGTAATTAATGCTCTTACTTCATCTAGGCTAGTACCATTGTTACACCATTCAGAAATCTTTCGTCCTGTAGCTGCATTAATAATAAACTCTGGTTTTCCCATAAATAAGCCTGTTCTATCTTTAGAACTAGTAGCAAAATGCTTAATATCTACATCAAATACTAGCGTAAATTCATAATCTGTTCCATCTCTACTGATGCTTTTAAGCCCTACTTTCTCTGGCACATATTTACCATCTTTTTGCTGTAATACATAATCCTGTTTTGTACGCATTGTGGCAATAATATGGGTTGAAGATTGTAATATCTTATTTAAAAACACTTTCTCTAAAGGCTTAATTTTAGCCCAATTAGTAAAGCTATTACCCGCCATTTTAGAATGAAAATCTAGTAAATACTCCCAACAATGAGAAATACTATCTATAATAATTACTTCCATATTGGCTTTTTCGCAAACTTCTATAGCCTGTACATATTTTTCGGGTGTAAATGGTGGTTGAAGTGATAGCACATTGTAATTACCTAAATGTGCATATAAATCTGCTGAACCGTTTTCAGTATCTATGATAGCTACTTTGGATAAATCATCATTGGTTAGTCCTTTAGCAAGTAACAAGCTACTATATGTTTTGCCTGAACCTGCTGAGCCTTGTAATGCCATCTTAATCTTGGCAAGTTTCCTTTCTGATTGTCTTAGTTTCATTTTATTATTGTTTTTATTAGTTAATATTTAAGTGAATAATTGTTAATACTTATATGTATAATTCTAAATATTAAAATGAATATAACCAACTGATAAACAGTTAACTATATTAAAAATAATCATTAAAATACTTGTGTATGTGCTCAGGATTTTGTACCTTTGTAACTGAAGTTTTTCTGAACTTCAGAACCTCTAGGTTTGGGAGGATGGTGTGTTTATAAGAGAGGAAGGAACCCTTACGAGTTGTTCTGTTTTTCTACATCTAAAAACCCAAAAAGAACTACTGTAAACTACCCTGTATTAGAGATGCCTCAGTAGCATATATAATATTGTATATCTACATTTCAACTTGAGATATATCTAACAATGAAAGGAAAATTATTTCGTGATTTGGTAATGTACCTATATAGTGTAGTAACTAAATCACGAAAAAACACAAAGTCTAATCAAAAACAGCTTTACCATCAACAATTTTTAATTGTGTCATATTTTCTTCAGGTATAGTTACCATTGCAGTTGAAATCATGTCTAAAACTTGATTGCTTTGAAGAATTGAGTATTGACCTATAATTTGGTCATAATCTACTCCTTGTATCTTTTTGGTTTTCATAACAAAGAAATCTTCTTTTAAATAAGTATAAAACCTATTCACCTTATTTTCATTATTTTCATTTGAAGTAAAAATTCTTTTAAAAATAAAAATATTATTTTGGATAAACATATCCTTTTCACAAAGGACAGAACACATAGAATTTAAAACATCTAATTCCTCTGTAGAAATGAAACTATTACTTGGAGTTTTATCAATATAGAAAACCTCTATGTTCCTTATTTCTCTAGATTGAATACTTTCAACTATTTTATTTTTGAAATTATCTAATTGTAGATACGCATCAACTAATAATCTAACATCCCTAGATAAATTCTCATTTTCACTCAATCTATGAGCATGTGCTATACAACTTCTAAAATAATCTCCTCTTGTGTATTCACTATCCTTAATCCATCCATTAGGTTGCTCATATCTTCTAACAAAATCCTGATTATTTCTAAAGAGTTTTCTTTGAATGAAAGCTATTAATTGTATCTCAAACATCTTGTTTTCATAGGGTTTTATGAAATTATAAGTGCCATCTATATTGTAAAGTTTTACTTGATGATTATTGAAAATTTCATTTCTAATATATTTGTAGATATATTTATCTGTTACATTCATTCTTAATGAATTAAACCAATCTATATCAAAATAGTTTTCATAAAATTTTTCAAAACAATATTGTAGCAGGCTGTTTTTAAAATTATGTAATGGTTTCCAATTAGTATAAACAAGATTACAGTTTACAAATTGATTAGTAGCTGCACAATAAGTTACATACCCTGATAGGTCACTACCTAAAAATTTGTATTTATTAGCCAGATACTTTTCTCCTTCTTCCAATTGAAACAATTTAAATTCAGGAAACTCCAATCTAACTTTATCAGTTCTTTCACCTCTAATACTATTAATATGTGAAATACTTACTTCTACATTAGCTTTTAGTTCATTATTATAAAAGTTGCTTAAAATATCATTTTGGTTGTCAAGAGGTATGTAATCAATGGTTTTTCTATCTACAATATCATTTGAACTAGGTCTAGTACTTTGGTATTGGATAGGCTCAAAGTAATGCTTAAATGCTTCTTTCTGAGCTTCATCAAATGGAAATGAATTGTAATTAAAATTAGTGGGTCTTGGAAGTAATATATGTATTTCTCCTTTTTTCCTTTTTCTTGCTAAGGCTTGAATTATGTTATTGACTCCATCACTAAAAATACCATAACCATTTTTAAAATCCCCTCTAGCTGATACAGGAGGAAATATCAAAATAAAAGCATGATTCTCTTTTTCTATACTTACACCAGATTTAAAATTTGTACCAATGTTATATTTGTTTTTATGGTACCTGCCCTTATTTGTATCCCTATTCACTCTAGCATTGTTCTCTAGTCCAGATGTACAATCATTAAGATTCTCACCATACTTATCATTAAGCAACTTCCCAACACCTTCTTCTTTACTGTTGATAATGCTTTTACATAGTTTTTTTGAAAAACAGAGTATGTCTATATCCAAGTCTCTTTCAATTACACTATCAACTATACTAAACAAATTTCCATTTTCATTAGTGTAAGCTCTAGCATTATCATAATAAAGGTATAAATCACTTAATTTTTCAGGAATTCTAATTCTTTCAGCTTCTAGTATTTTGATTTTATTATGTGTTAGTTCAGCTAAATACTCAATAACAACCTTAGAAGCCTCACTATACGTAGCGCTAATTACAAAATTTTTATGGATTACATTACGCCATTTCCATAAATTAAAAATGTATTTCTCCTTAAAATTATGAATAGAATCATGTATTTCATCATAGATAAACACTACTTTTTTATCATTCTCTTCACAATATTTTACCACATCATCAAGATATTTTCTCTTTGCTATTGAGTTTATTGGACTGTCCTCTCCTGGGTTTCCTAACAAAGCATTTATAGTTACAATATGGACTCTCTTGTTAGTAAAGCTAATAGCATTTTCTCCTATCCATTCATGCCTATAAATATCACCACGAGGAATTTCAGCTTTTACTTGGATATCATTATAATACTGCTCAACTAAACTTAGAAAGGGTGAAGCTACAAAAACCACATACTCAGGGTTATCATAAAATTGCTTAATAGTTTTAATAATAGCAGTTGTTTTTCCACTTCCTACACCACAATTAAGAATAACTGTATTAGATTCCTCTATAGTAATATTTTCTGTAAATGAATCTCCAATATAACCATCACTAAGTTCAAGTTTTATCTTTTCTTCTACTACAAAATGTGGAAAATCTTCTGGATTTATCTCTTTAAACTCTATAGGATATTCTTGGAAATGTTGGTTTGGTAAATTCATGCTTTAAAAATATAAATATTCCTTGATTAAAAGCTTATAATACAGTTGGATATTTATCATTCTACTGAGACACCCAAGCAACAGGAGTTAATAAGCCCTGATATTTCAAGGCTTATTCAACTACTTACTGTCTTTTAATTTTTTAGTCAGTTTAAAAATGTGTTCACTTACTTTCTTCTGAACCACTTTAGCATAATGGTCTTGAGTAATACTTATCTTACTATGACCTAGTAGTTCACTTACAATTTCCATAGGCACATCATTATACAATAACACAGTTGTAGCAAAAGTTTTTCTTGCTATATGGTGTGTAAGGTTCTTTTCAATACCTACTATTTCTGCTATCTCCTTGAGATAAGAGTTAAATTTCTGATTTGAAATAGTTGGCAATATTTTAGTATCATCATTCCTATTACAATACCTACTGGAGATATCCCTAGCTTTTGGGAGTAATGGAATAGACACTTTAGAACCTGTCTTTTTCCTATACATTTGTATCCATTTATTACCATCAAACCCTGTTACAATATGCTCTTTGGATAAAGTATTCATTTCAGCATAAGCTAATCCTGTATAACAACAAAACACAAACATATCTTTTACTTGCTCTAGCCTAGATTGTGCAAAGGAATGTCTTTCTAATGTTTCTAGTTCCTGTTGAGTTAGGTAAACTACTCTTTTTTCATATCTCTTGGGTCTATACATTATAAAAGGGTCTTTTTGTAAATAGCCTTCTGCCAATGCTAACTTAATAATCTTTCTTACCCTTTGAATACTTTTATTAATGGTAATTTGCTTCTGGTTTCTTTCTGATTTCAAATAAAAATCAAAGTCTCTTAAAAAACTCATTTTTAAATTTTCTAACAACATATCACTCTTATTGTACTGATTCTTAATAAAATTAGAAGTATGATTTTTAGCTTCAATGAATTTACTGTAGGTAGATTTAGTGTATCCCTTACCTATCAACATTTTCATTCTGACATTATGTAATTCAAATACTTCCAATAAGGTTTTTCTAGATTTTACATTTTTACCTCTATACTGTAGATAAACATCTTCCACATCAAACACTTGTTGACTAACTTGTAGAAATAAAAAAGCCTGATTAACTTTTTGTATAATCAGGCTTATCTGTGTGTTGATAAAATCATTTTCGTTGTTAGATGGTATAGCTTTTTGTTTCTTGCTATTCCAATAATCTGGATTAATAAAAAATCCAGTTGAAAACTCCTTTCTTTTCTTATTGAATGTAATCCTACATCTAAGAGGGCACTTCCCTTGCTTATTCTGCCTAGCCTTTTGTAATAGGAACAGAATTAATAATCTATTGTAGTTCATAATGTTACGTGTTAAAAAATGGTACACCTGAAAAAGAAAATGGTACACCTAATTGTATGCCTAATTTTAAAGATTCTATTAGGATTTGAAAATTGGTAGTTTTTAAAAAATACTGTATCTGTTGAGTTTACTGCATAAAAAAAGGAACTAACACAATGTTAATTCCTCGCTTAGTAGCGGGAACTGGACTCGAACCAGTGACCTTCGGGTTATGAGCCCGACGAGCTACCTACTGCTCTATCCCGCGATATAGGTGGCAAATATACAACCTTTTTGTAATTCTAAAAG
>Ga0115563_1001005_pt1 | contig 22031 bp, 18 predicted proteins | sample COGITO_mtgs_1105_2_FD_87198 | JGI IMG/M metagenome (GOLD analysis project Ga0115563, IMG submission 87198) | Pelagic marine microbial communities from North Sea - COGITO_mtgs_110519 | ecosystem: Environmental > Aquatic > Marine > Epipelagic | place: Germany:Helgoland, sampling site Kabeltonne...
ACGGAACTGGCCCGTATTTGTACGGTGTTGTCGGTCGTGCGATTGATTCCGCTGTTGGCTACGATGCCTATTCCGGTGTGCTCGAACAGAGCGCTGAAATCTGGACGCCTGAGAACCTGAACGCGTTCCTCGAAAACCCAAAGGGTTGGGCACCTGGCACAACAATGAGCTTTAATGGCCTGCCCAAAGTCGAAGATCGTGCTGATGTGATTGCGTATCTCGACAGCCTCGACGACTAAGCTGGTCGCTTATATTAGTTTCAAAAGCCGTTCGCACAAAGCGAGCGGCTTTTTTTTGTGCTCATGTCTTGGCCTGCTCACGATCAACCACGTCTTGATCACATATTCTCAAGTTGCATATTGGCGAAGAGCATCATTAGCTTATGTCAGCACTATAAGACGGCCTTGAATGCCACCATCCGGAGGATCAGCAATGCGCAAGACCCCAATCCAATTTCAAGCACAGGCGCGTGCGATACGCGCAGGCGACAGATATGCCCGATGGGGTGCCTTGGGTGTTTTGGGTCTGATCGCGACTTTGGCGTTCACCTCTCTGGCGCGCGCAGATGGTCACGAGACTGTCATCTCTAGCCACGGTTATTCTTTTTACGGTGATCTGACATACCCGCAGGATTATCCGCACTTTGACTATGTGAACCCAAACGCCCCCAAAGGTGGGGAAATCGCGTTGGGCACAGTCGGTACGTTTGATTCGATGCACCCCTATACCCGCAAGGGTCGCGCGGGCGCATTGTCGTCGTCGATCTACGAAAGTCTGTTGGGGTCGGGTGTGAATGGCACGTCCGCACCTGCGGATGTGTACGGCGAATATTACGGCTTGCTGGCAGAGCGGCTGGAATTTGACGAAGGCAAGAATTGGGTCAAGTTTTTCATGCGCCCCGAGGCCCGGTTTTCCGATGGTACGCCAGTGACGGCCCATGACATCGCATTCAGCCACAACTTGCTGCTGGATGAGGGTCTGAAATCATATGCGGACGCGGTGCGCCAGCGTATCCCCAAGGTCGAAGTGATTGATGACCACACGATCAAGTTCTTTTTCACCGAAGGTATTTCGCGCCGGTCATTGATTGATCAGGTCGGGTTTGTGCCAGCATGGTCCCAAAAATGGTACGAGGAAACAGGCGCGGGCCTGGACGAAAGCCGCCTTGAGATCTCGCCCGGATCGGGGCCGTATATGGTGGAAACGGTCGATGTGAACCGCCGCATCGTTTACCAACGCAATCCAGATTACTGGGCCGCGGATTTGCCATTCAACGTGGGCCGCAACAATTTTGACCGCATTCGTATCGAATACTTCGGTGATGCGGAAGCCGCGTTCCAAGCGTTTCTGGCCGGTGAGTTTACATTCCGCAGCGAAAACGACAGCAAGAAATGGGCCACTGGCTATGACGCGCCCAAAGTGCGCAGCGGCGCGATCGTGCAGGCCGACCTGCCCGATGGATCGCCCCCGACGCCGTCGGGAATCGTGTTCAACCTGAACTCAGAAATGCTGGGCGACAAACGCGTCCGCGAGGCGATATCGCTGGCCTATAACTTTGAATGGACCAATGCGTCGCTTCAATACGGTCTGTTCCAACAACGTGCATCGTTCACCCAAGACACGCCTTTGATGGCCACTGGTTTGCCCGAAGGTGACGAATTGGCGTTCCTGCAAAGTTTGGGTGACGTGGTTCCGCCGGACATGATGACAACAGAGGTGCGTTTGCCGCACAGCTCTGACGAGGCGCGGTTGTTTGATCGACGTAACGCGCGCAAGGCGATGGCGCTGCTGGACGACGCTGGCTGGGCCGTGGGCGATGATGGTATTCGTCGCAAGGACGGTCAGGTCCTGAAACTTAACTATCTGTTCAACTCGTCCTCTCCCGATACGTTGTCAGGTGCGATGGAAAATTTCGTCTCAAACGTGCAGAAACTGGGCATCGACATCACCTTGGAAAAGGTTGATTCGTCGCAATACACATCGCGGGAACGCGACCGGGACTATGATCTTGTCTATGATGCTTATGCTGCCTTTCTTGGGACCGGAACGGGCCTGATGCAGCGGTATGGATCAGAAGCTGCGGAATTTTCACTGTTCAACCCTGCCGGGCTTGCCAGCCCGATGGTTGATGCCATCATCGAGGCATCCTTGAACGCCGAAACCCGCGAAGACGAAGAAGCGTCGCTGATGGCGCTGGATCGTGCCCTGCGCTATGAGTTCATCATGATCCCGCTGTGGTACAACCCCAGCCATTGGGTTGCGTACTACGACATGTTCGAACATCCCGAAGCGATCCCGCCCTATGCCCTCGGTCAGCTTGATTTCTGGTGGTACAATGAGGAAAAGGCCGCCGAACTCAAGGCGTCTGGCGCGCTAAGGTAAAAATATGGGCCCCTATATCCTACGCAGGTTGCTGCTGGTCATTCCGACTCTGCTGGGCATTCTGCTGGTCAATTTCACCCTCACCCAATTCGTGCCGGGCGGTCCCGTCGAACAGGCCATCGCCCGCGCCCAAGGGGGTGGGGATGTATTTGGTGGATTTGCCGGGGGCAACAACGACGCGGGCACGGATGAGTTGAACACCGCCTCTGACAGTACCTATGTAGGGGCACGTGGCTTGCCGCCCGAATTTATTGCCGAGCTGGAGCGCGAGTTTGGCTTTGACAAACCCCCTGTGCAGCGGTTCCTGAACATGGTCTGGAACTACGCCCGTTTCGATTTTGGCGAGAGTTATTTTCGATCCATCAGCGTCATAGACCTTGTGATTGAAAAGCTGCCTGTGTCGATCACGCTGGGCCTGTGGTCCACGTTGATCGCCTATCTTGTGTCCATCCCACTGGGCATTCGCAAGGCGGTCCGGGACGGCACGCCGTTTGATACATGGACGTCTGGTGCGATCATCGCAGCCTATGCGATCCCGGGATTCCTGTTTGCGATTCTGCTGCTGGTTCTGTTTGCGGGCGGCAGTTACTGGCAGGTGTTCCCGCTGCGGGGTCTTACCTCGGACAATTTCGACGACTTGAGCCTGCTGGGCAAAATAGGTGACTATTTCTGGCACATCACCTTGCCCGTGCTGGCGGGGACCATCGGAGCCTTTGCAACGTTGACCCTGCTGACCAAGAACAGCTTTCTGGACGAGATCAAGAAATTGTACGTGATGACCGCGCGGGCCAAAGGCCTGTCTGAGTCCCGCGTGCTTTATGGCCACGTATTCCGCAATGCGATGCTGATCGTGATCGCGGGCTTTCCCGCAGTGTTCATCGGCGTGTTCTTTGGTGGATCTTTGATCATCGAAACAATCTTTTCGCTAGATGGTTTGGGTCGTCTGGGCTTTGAGGCAGCAGTGGCGCGCGATTATCCGATCGTGTTTGGCACGCTCTATATCTTTGGGTTGATGGGGCTGCTGGTGGGTATCCTGTCTGACCTTATGTATGTGCTGGTGGACCCGCGCATCGACTTTGAGCGGAGGGAAGGCTGATGGCCCTGCAAGACGTGGGACTGGACGCGCCTGTCGTGGCCCCCCCTCTCAAGAGCAGCGTGTTCACCTTGTCGCCGTTGAACCAGCGCCGCTGGCGCAATTTTAAAAAGAACCGGCGCGCGTATTGGTCGCTTTGGATTTTTTCAATCCTGTTTGGGCTGTCCATGTGCGCCGAATTTTTGGCCTATGACAAACCGATCCTCGTTCGCTATCAGGGGTCTTTCTATACGCCGATCTGGAATTTCTATGCGGAAACGGATTTTGGCGGCGATTTCCAGACAGAGGCGAGTTACCGCGACCCCGAGGTCGAATGCTTGATCGTGTCCGGTGGGTTGGATGCCTGTTTCGATGACCCCGAGGGCGTGATCGAAGACGCCCAAGACGGCGAAGTGAACGGCACCCCCATCACAAAGGGGTGGACCATCTGGCCGCTCATTCCCTACAGCTTTGATACAGCAGTGGACCGCCCCGGTGCGGCCCCGCTGCCGCCCAATGGTGAAAACCTACTGGGCACTGATGGCACCAAGCGGGATGTGTTGGCGCGTGTCATTCATGGGTTTCGACTGTCGGTTCTGTTTACGTTGCTGGTCACGGGGGCCTCGGCAATCATCGGCGTGATTGCGGGTGCGGTGCAGGGGTATTTTGGCGGACGGACCGATCTGATCTTTCAACGGGTGATCGAAATCTGGTCATCCACGCCCAGCCTGTATGTGATCATCATCATGTTCGCGATATTGGGGCGAAGTTTTTGGCTGTTGGTGTTTTTGCTGGTGCTGTTCGGTTGGACCGGCCTTGTCGGGGTGGTGCGTGCCGAATTCCTGCGTGCGCGAAACCTTGAATATGTGCGCGCGGCCCGTGCCCTTGGGGTCGGGAACGTCACTATCATGTTCCGCCATATGCTGCCCAATGCGATGGTGGCGACGCTGACGATGCTGCCGTTCATCATAACGGGCACGATATCGTCGCTTGCCGTGCTCGACTTTCTTGGGTTTGGGTTGCCGTCGTCCTCGCCGTCTTTGGGGGAACTGACGTTGCAGGCGAAACAAAACCTGCAGGCTCCGTGGCTGGCCTTTACCGCGTTTACAGTGTTCGCGATCATGCTCAGCCTGCTGATCTTTATCTTTGAGGGGATCCGCGATGCGTTCGATCCCAGAAAGACGTTTTCGTGACCGCCCTTTTGAATGTTACCAACCTGTCCGTCGGCTTTCGTCAGGATGGGCATTTGACCCAAGCCGTGCGCGGCGTATCCTTTGCCGTGCACAGGGGCGAGACGGTGGCGCTGGTGGGCGAGTCCGGTTCGGGCAAGTCTGTGTCGGCCCTGTCCACTGTGTCGCTGCTGGGTGACAGTGCAGAGGTGTCCGGCTCTGTCACCTATGACGGTCAGGAAATGATCGGTGCCAATGAACGGCTACTGCGCAAAGTGCGTGGCAACGACATCTCGTTCATTTTTCAAGAACCGATGACATCGCTGAACCCATTGCACACCATTGAAAAGCAGTTGGCTGAAAGCCTTGCCTTGCATCAGGGCATTGCCGGGGCAGAGGCGCGGGCGCGTATTCTGGAACTGCTCGACAAGGTCGGGATTCGCGATGCCGAAACCCGTTTAGGTGCCTACCCACACCAATTGTCCGGCGGGCAGCGCCAGCGGGTGATGATCGCCATGGCGCTCGCCAACCAACCCGACATCCTGATCGCGGACGAACCCACGACTGCGCTGGATGTGACCATTCAGGCGCAAATCCTTGATCTGCTCGCTGGGTTGAAAAAGACCGAAGGCATGGGCCTGCTGTTTATTACTCACGACCTTGGGATCGTGCGCCGGATCGCTGACCGCGTCTGTGTGATGCAAAACGGTGAAATCGTCGAAACCGGCCCAACGGCGGAATTGTTCGCCAATCCGCAGCATCCCTATACGCAAAAGCTGTTATCTGCTGAGCCGACGGGCCAACCTGCGCCCGTTCCGGCTGACGCCCCGCTGATTGCGGAAACCAAGAACCTCAAGGTGTGGTTCCCCATCACCGCAGGGCTGATGCGCCGCACCGTGGGCCATGTGAAAGCTGTCAACGACGCGACGCTGCAAGTCCATGCAGGCGAAACTGTCGGCATCGTCGGCGAAAGCGGGTCTGGCAAGACGACGCTGGCGCTGGCCATCATGCGCCTTATCTCGTCCGAGGGCGGTATCGTCTATATGGGACAGGACATTCGGGCGTGGAAAGTGCGCGAATTGCGCCGCTTGCGCAAGGACATGCAGATCGTGTTTCAGGACCCTTACGGGTCGCTGTCGCCTCGTATGACTGCGATGCAGATCATCGCAGAAGGTCTGACGATCCACGGTGTCGAAGGCGGGCGACCTCAACGCGATGTCGTGGCCGAAGTCATGGCCGAAGTGGGTTTAGACCCTGCCAGCATGGATCGTTACCCCCACGAGTTTTCCGGCGGCCAACGCCAGCGCATCGCCATTGCGCGCGCCATGGTCTTGCGCCCGAAACTGGTCGTTCTGGATGAACCGACGTCCGCGCTGGATATGACGGTGCAAGTTCAGATCGTGGATCTGTTGCGCGGTCTGCAACAGAAATATGGGCTGGCATTCCTGTTCATCAGCCACGACCTAAAGGTCGTGCGCGCCATGTCCCACAAAGTGCTGGTGATGAAACAGGGCGACGTGGTGGAACAAGGCAGCGCTGACGATCTGTTTGAGCGGCCGCAATCTGAGTACACTCAGCTTTTGTTGCAGGCCACGCACTAGGCATTGGGGCCGCGCGCAGCCCCAACACGTGTTACTGTGCCAACAACCCGATCAGCATCGCGGCACCGGCCACGAGATGGATCAGCATGATGGCCCTGTCGTTCCAGTGCAGGCCCACAATGAACCACCCCACCAGCCCAAGGGCGAAAAACTACAGGTCCAGCGGCTGCGCATCCATCGTTGTGTTCCCATCCTGAGGATCTGTGCAACGGACGCGCCCCATTTGATGGTTTGCGTGCCATGTGACAGGCGCAGAACGCGGCTCACAGCTTTTCCAGATTGATGCAGGTTGTGCGCCGCGCCTGCCACCATTTCCGTTTGCCTGTGTTGACCACACGCGTACAGCGGGGCCTGCTGTTGGTCGCAGTCATGAAAGTTTGAGCGTATATATTCAGCATGATGTACCTCTCGATTTTTGGTGTCTTTCTGCCTTTCATATTGCGCAATCGCAGAATTCATGCGAGTCAAACAGAATGCATTTATGTAAGTTTAATTGACATATGGATTGGCGCGACCTTCCTCCGCTTGCGTCATTGCGGGCCTTTGCGGCCTTTGTCGAAACGGGCAGCGTGGTTGCGGCTGGTGATGCCCTTTCGGTCAGTCATGCGGCCGTCAGCCAGCAATTGCGCAGCCTTGAAAGCCACCTTGGTGTCGCGTTGCTGGATCGGTCGGGCCGCGCGCTGCGTCTGACCAGTGACGGTGAAATCCTCGCCCAAGGATGCGCCGATGGGTTCGGTCAGATTTCCCGTGCGGTGGCTTTGGTCACGGGGGCCGAAGTGCTACGCCCATTGCATATCTCGCCTACGCCGAGTTTTGCGGCGGCGTGGCTGATGCCCCGATTGCCGGAGTTCCGGGCGATCCATCCGCGTGTGAACATCATGCTGAACCCCACGTCTGAACTGGTCACCCTGACGCCCGGCGGTGTTGATTTGTCGATCCGCTATGGCGATGGGAATTGGCCGGGGCTGGACAGCGAGTTGTTGTTCGAAACGGCGATGATTGTCGTGGCGGCGCAATCGCTTGTGGATGGGATCGACACGTCAGACCCCGCATCGTTGAGTGCGCTGCCGTGGCTCGAAGAGGTTGGGACCAGCGAAAGTACCCGATGGCTGGATGCACGCGGTGTGTCGCGCACGATGCGGGGCAGTCTGATCCAGGTGCCCGGCAATCTGTTGCTGGACGGCGCACGCGATGGGCAGGGGGTCGCCGTGACGGTGCGCCACTTTGTTGAACCTGACATTCAGTCGGGACGTTTGTGTATTCTACACGAAGATGCCAAGCCGGGCACGGGCTATCATCTTGTCACCCGTCCGGGCGTTCAGCGCCCACCGCTCAAAGCGTTCACAAGTTGGATCAGAAAGGCAGCGCGCGATTAGGTCGTCGGTGGTTTTGTTTACGACGGCCCAATCATGAAACAGGTCACATTGCGCGCTTGCAGCCGGCGGCAGGCCAGATCGGCGCTATCGCGTGTCATCCCCATGAAATTGGCGTCAAACCCAGTGGGGCGCCGAACAACCTTGCGCAGGGAACCGTCGAGGGTCGCCATCTCGGCCAGTGCGGTTTGCAACAGAACCTTTTCCGCTTTGTAACGGCTGACGTATCGCCCGATGTTGATGCCCCAATGCCGCCCGCCCGAGGTCGAGACACGCGTTACGACTTCGGGTTCCGGGGCCGCGACGGGTGCGGCGCGGGCCAGCACGACGTCCTTGGGCCGTGCGGCGGGGCGCGTCGCGGGTGGAAGCGTGATGGGCACTATGACCGCAGCTGCGGCGGCTGTGGCTGTTTCAGCCGTTTGCGCCGCTTCAAGGGCGGTTTGAATATCATCAGGCAGTACAGATGACGCGACAGGCGCGGACGCCACCAACACTGGCGCATTGGATCCGGGCCGCAATTTCGGCCGGGCAGAGGTTTTGACCGCCCCTGTCATGCGGATGGTCTTGCCCGCCACCACGACAGGTTCGTTGCCGGGTACAAAGTTTGGTTTTGTGGGTTTGCGCAGCGGCGCGTGGGTTGGTGCCCGTTTGAACCCCATATCCAGCAATTCAACGATCCGTGCATTGCGTGACGCGGTAGACTGGCCGCCAAACACAGTGGCGATGATCCGTTCGTTGCCGCGCTCGGCTGAGGACACGAGGTTGAATCCGGCGGCGCGTGTATATCCCGTCTTGATCCCGTCCGCGCCCCTGTACGCTGCCAGAAAGCGGCGGTTGGTGTTCGACACTTGCCGGATGCCTGCATCCGTCGAGATGCGGGAAAACAGGTTATAATACTGTGGGTAGTCGTAGATCATGTGCCGACCCATGATCGACATATCGCGCGCGGTGGACAAATGCCCGCTTTCGGTCAGGCCGTGCGCGTTTTTGAACGTTGTGCGCGACATGCCAAGCGATGCGGCTGTGCGGTTCATGCGGCGGGCAAATGCCGCTTCGGACCCGGAAATCGCCTCGCCCAGTGCGGTAGCAGCGTCATTGGCAGATTTGATCGCCGCAGCACGGATCAGATAGCGCAGTTTGATCTTCTGCCCTTTTAACAGGCCCAGCTTGGACGGGGGTTCGGCAGCCGCGTTACGGGAAATGGTCACCACAGTGTCGAGCGAGATTTCACCCCGTTCCACAGCCTGAAAGACAACGTAAAGCGTCATCATCTTTGTCAAAGAGGCTGGATGTAGCCGGGTATCGGCGTTGCGCGAATGCAAGACCTCGCCGGTGCGGGCATCCATGACGAATGCCGCATAGGGTGCAGCCAGTGTCGACACAGGTATCATTACCAGCGCCCAGACTGCCAAGAATGCCAAAAGCCCTAGCCGGGCCGGCTGTATGCGCCGAACCTTCACGATGAACCTGCCTATGTCTGCCTCTGGCCGCCGATTGTTCGACTGGCCTTTTTATAATTGTCTGTAGGGTAGCACAGGTAGGGGTTTCGATAAAGTGTTGATGCGGATCATGTTTTGGTTTTTCAGAAATTGGATCACGCAACATTTGGGGGCTGTCTGGATTTGACCCCCAACCCCGGCCATTGTGGCAGGAATGTGGCACGAGGGGGCATGCAGTCCTGTGGTGGAATGCGCACGGGCAAACCCCACGTTCGGGGAACGGAAACGGGATCATCGCGGTGATTGCAGCGGCGTCCAGATTTGGGTCGGTAGAATGGCTGCGTTTTGCATGGCGCGTCAGATCACGTCGTTCAAAAAGTCGGGCAGCGCCCCCAGATGCGGCAACTCCGCATAGCGGGGGTGCCCTGTGGGTGCCTCTGCTGCCTCGAAATCCCATTCCAGATCATGCGGCACAAAGACCCCATAGCCACCCGCATCAATCATTGGGCGCACATCGGATTTCATCGAATTGCCAATCATCATGCCGGCCCGCGCCCCGCCAAAGGCGTCAAAGATACGGGTGTAAACGTGGGGCTGCTTGTCTGACACGATCTCGACCCCATCAAACAGATCGCCAAGACCGGATTGCGCCAGTTTGCGTTCCTGATGCAGCAGGTCGCCTTTGGTGATCAGAAGTACAGGACCGTGGGATTTGGCTGCGGCCACGGCCTCGGCGGCGTGGGGCAGCAAGTCGATGGGATGTTGCAGCATGTCCTGACCGGTCGCAATCAGGTCCGCAATGACCGCGCCCGGCACGCGCTGGTCTGTGACCTCTAGCGCGGTTTCGATCATAGATAGCATGAAACCTTTGATCCCGAACCCATAGTGGCCAAGGTTGCGCCGCTCTGCGGCCATCAACCGTGCATCCAGATCGGGGGCATCTGTATGGGGGGCCAAAAGGGCGGCAAACCGCTCTTGGGTCAGCTTGAAAAACCGTTCATTGTGCCAAAGGGTGTCGTCCGCATCAAAGCCGATGCACCTGATCTTGTCGGACATATGCCAACGGCCCTCTTTTCTAACGCGCTATCTACGTTATATAGACCACTCTACACACCACCACGGGATTCTTGGTTTGATGGGGACGCAAATGCATCCATACGTGCATATGATGGCAGGATCGCAGGACGATGACGGCGATACTGATCTCGTCACCGACGTCAAACCCAAGACCAAGCGCCCGCCGCTTTACAAGGTGATGTTGCTGAATGACGATTACACTCCGATGGAATTCGTGGTGCACGTGCTTGAGCGTTTCTTTGGCCTGAACCACGCTCAGGCGTTTGAAATCATGCTGACAGTCCATAAAAAGGGGCTGGCCGTTGTTGGCGTCTTTAGTCACGAGATCGCGGAAACGAAGGTTGCGCAGGTCATGGACTATGCCCGCCGCCACCAGCACCCCCTGCAATGCACAATGGAAAAAGAAGAGTAAGTGATCACTGATCGCCTACCTCTGGCCCTCGACGTAGTGACGCTGCCGGGGGAAGGTCTGATTGCTGTACTGCACCCGGCGCAGGATGCCGATCTGTCAGACTTGCCGCAGGACCGCGTATTGGTTGTTTCTCCGATGGCGACGGTCTGTGCTGGTTTTGCTGCCCGCGGGTACGAGGTTTGCGCCGAACTGCCCAAGGACACCCGGTTTGCCACCACCATTGTGTGTCTGACCCGCGCCCGCGCTGAGGCACAAGCATTGATTGCCGCGGCCATGACGCGCACCGACGGTCTGGTGATCGTGGATGGCCAAAAGACGGATGGCGCTGATTCCATGCTCAAGGCCTTGCGGGGCCGCGTTGATGTCAGTGCCCCCATATCCAAGGCCCACGGCAAGATTTACTGGGCACAGGGCGGCGCGGATTTTACTGACTGGGCCCAAGGGCCCGCATTACAGCCGGGCGGGTTCTGGACCGCACCTGGTGTGTTTTCCGCCGATGGTGTCGATCCGGCCTCTGCGCTGTTGGCGCAGGTTCTGCCCGAAGCGATGGGGGGCGAGGTCGCAGATCTGGGGGCAGGTTGGGGATACCTGTCGGCCCATGTTCTGGCCCGTGACGTCAAGGCCGTGCATCTGGTCGAAGCGCATGACATGGCCCTGCAATGCGCGCGCCACAACGTCACTGACCCGCGCGCGCAGTTTCATTGGGCGGATGCCACCACTTGGAAACCACCCGTATTGATGGATGCTGTCGTCATGAACCCGCCGTTTCATGCGGGTCGTGTGGCCGATCCATCGCTGGGTCGCGCGTTCATTGCGTCAGCGGCACGGGTGCTGAAACCGCATGGCGCGCTGTGGATGGTGGCCAATCGGCACCTGCCATACGAGGACGCGTTGACAGCGGCATTTACCAAAGTGGTTGATCTGGACGGTGATGCGCGGTTCAAATTGGTGCGTGCCGAACGACCAAAACGGAAACGAGGATAGCGATGTCATTTTCCATCAGCGGCAAAACAGTGATTGTCACGGGGGCCGCCAACGGTATTGGGCTGGCCATCGCGCGCCAGTTTGCAGATCGTGGTGCCAATGTGATGTGCGCCGACATGGATGAACGGCGTCTGGCGGATGAACTGGGCGATTTGCCAGACGACGCTAACATCCGTTACTTTGCGGGCGATTTGCGTCAGCGGCTGACCATTGCGAACCTGATTTCGGCCACCATTGACGCGTTCGATCAGATCGACATTCTGGTAAATGCCTCCCGTCAGGTTATGGAAACCGACGCGCTTGATCCCGAGGATATGTCGGTTGACGATCTGTTCCAGCAAAACGTGATGACAGCGCTGCGCCTGACCCAGCAAGTGGCGCGGCGCATGATCAAACAGGCCGCAGACAATGATGGCCAACCAAGCCGGGGATCCATCGTCAACTTAAGTTCTATCGCTGCGCATCAGACTCGGCCTGAATTGCTGGGCTATTCCATCGCCTCTGCAGGGTTGGAACAGATGACGCGATCCATGGCCCTGGCACTTGCACCGCATGGTATTCGCGTGAACGCCGTTGCCTTTGGATCGGTCATGTCGGCCTCGCTCAAATCTTCGATCGGCAGCAATCCGGACTGGCGCGACGACATTGAATCGCACACCCCCCTGCACCGGATCGCCAGCCCCAATGAACTGGTCGATGCCGTGCAGTTTCTGGCCTCCGAAGGGTCGGCATTCGTCACGGGCGACGTGCTGACCGTGGATGGCGGGCGGAGTTTGTTGGACGCAGTCGAAGCGCCTGCGCACTGATTTTTTCCGTTTTCCTCTTGGCCACTGGGTCAGGCTTGGCTAGAAATCTGTCAACTTGACAGGACAGTATCCATGACCGACGATTTTGACACAGAAAAATCCCGCGCCTCTGCGTGGTTCCGCGCGTTGCGCGACGATATCGTCGCTGCATTTGAGGGACTGGAGGCAAGCCATGATACTGGCCCGATGTCTGATGCGGCCCCGTCCACCTTTGACGTGAGCGAAACCAAACGCACGTCGGATGACGGCAGCGACGCAGGCGGTGGCCTGATGAGTGTGATGCGCGGCGGGCGTGTGTTCGAAAAAGTTGGCGTCAACATTTCGACGGTCTACGGCACGCTGGGCGAACGCGCACAAAACGCTATGGCCGCCCGCAAGGGTATTCCCGGCATGAAGGATGACCCTCGGTTCTGGGCGTCGGGCATCAGCCTTGTGGCCCACATGCAAAACCCTCATTCTCCGGCGGTTCATATGAACACACGGATGTTCTGGACCCCACATGCGTGGTGGTTTGGTGGCGGGTCCGATTTGAACCCGTGCATCGAATATGCCGAGGATACAGCCCATTTTCACGATCAGCAGCGCGTGCATCTTGATCCGCATGGCACTGATTTGTACCCCGAGCTAAAAGCGTGGGCGGACGAATATTTCTTTGTGCCGCACCGTGGCCGCGCCCGTGGTGTGGGCGGCATATTCATGGATGATAGGTGCACAGATGATTGGGAGGCAGATTTCGCCCTGACCCAAGACATCGGCCGCGCCTTTTTGCCGGCCTATGTGCCGCTGGTCGAAAAGCGGCGCGTGCAGGCGTGGGACGAGGCCGACAAGGACGCGCAACTGGTGCATCGCGGCCTTTATGCCGAATATAACCTTGTGTACGACCGGGGCACCAAATTCGGGCTGGAAACCGGCCATGACGCGAATGCCGTGTTGATGAGTCTGCCACCCATGGCCAAATGGTTGTGATAGATCACTTGGCCTGACTGACACACTGGTGGCGCGGCGGTTTAGGCCGCCGCACTCCGGCACAGACAGCTTGCACGGATCGGGATATCGGCCCGCGCGATGGACTGATCCAACTGCATCTTGATGTGACGAATTTCGACGGTTTCGCCCCTGCGCTGCAGGCACTCGTGCAATCCGTGCAGTGCCCAGACGTTGCGGGGGTGCTGGCTTGGCCTTGGCAACTTGCCGTCCAGCCCCAGATCGGCGCGATAGACTGCTTCGGCCTCTTCAAATGCACCTGCGTCCATCAACAGCGCGCCAAGCGCATGGCGTGTCGGCTGTGGCCAGCCCCAGGGTTCTTCGTACATCAGGTTGTCGTCCAGATGGACGGCGGCGCGCAGATGCGTCAATCCTTCGTCCTTGCGCCCAGCCTTGTATGACAATTCGCCCAGCATCATCTGTTCGGCCACTGCAAGGACGTCGCGGGCGGAGTTGTTAAACAGCATCCGTTCCTCTGGCACCGCAGCAAAGGCCGCATCAAATGCCAGTCTGATCTTTTGCGCCTCTTCGTGGCGGCCAAGGTTGGCATAGGCGATGGCTTTGGCATAGAGGATCAGCGCATTGGTGGTGACATAGAGTTCCTTGTCTTCGGGCTGTTCCAGCGCGATCGCTTCGGACCACATCCCAAAGCGGATGTAGACGTGCGGCAGTGCCGCCACAAAGGTTTCAAACAGGTCCGGATAAACCCGAACGACTTCGTCCGGCACCTCGCGCTGCAGGCGGTCGGCGGCGTCCAGCGCTGTGCTCTTGTGGCCAAGGAACATCGCGCCATAGAGCGCAAAGTGCAGATTATGGATGCGATAGAGCGCATAGAAATTCGCAGGGCCTGCATAAGACTTGAACGCCTCATCAACCTTTGCAGCCGCAAGGTTGCGCGCCAGAACGTTCTGATAATCCCCACACAACACGTCGATGTGGCTGGCCATATGCACCAGATGCCCGGCATCTGGGACCAACCCGTTCAGGCGATCCCCATGGCGCAGCGCGCGTTCGGGGTGCGGCGACATTTCCATCAGATGGATGTACATATGCAGCAGGCCGGGGTGGTCCCACGCGCCGGGTGTCGTGTCAAAGGCCCGCTCCAGGACGGTCATCGCCTCGATTGTCGATGCCTCTGGGTTTGGGATGCCTTTCCAAAAGTCCCATAGCTGCCAAGGGGTGCGGTTCATCAACGCCTCGGCATAGACAAATGCCACATCAAGATCGTCAGGGTGCGCGTCATAGACAGGTGCCATGGCTGCTGCAAACCCGTCATTGAACGGGCCATAATCCTCGATTTCGGGGTCGCGGGGATAGCGCAGGGCCAGCGCATTCAGCAGGGCCTGTTCAACACTGTCAGCGGTGTGCAGGGCCAAACCGGCCGCAAGGGCGTCATGCGCGCGTGCAAGCGCTGGTGCCTTTTCCTCGGGCGAGAACACTTCCCAAGGTTTGTTGTAATTCGGGCCTATCGCATATGCGATGCCCCAATGGGCAAGGGCGCATGCCGGGTCTGCGACAAGGGCATGTTCAAAGCATACAATGGCTTCTTCGTGGTTGTAGGCGAACAGCCAGTTGATCCCGCGATCGAACCATTTCTGCGCCTCCGGCTGTGCGCTTGCACGTCGGGAATATGTTCCCAGATCAAAGTAATTGCTCATTGAACACCGCCTTTGTCATGCCATCATCCCCTGAACCATACGCAATTATGTTAATTTTTCTATGGAAAAACGCCACCTCTTGCGCAACGTGCGCTCCGCTTGCTTGCTATCGCCACCCCGCTTGGGCCATCGCTGCGCGATAATTCGGGGCGATGTTCATCTGATCCCGCAACCCCTTTTGCGTCAAAAGGGTGTGCATACGGGGCAGTCGCCAGCACGGCACATGCATGACCATGTGGTGTTCCAGATGATAGTTGACCCAATAGGGTGCAACAAATGTCTTTGCGATGGGGCCAGCCCGCGTTGTGCGGACGTTGGTCAACGGGTTTTCTGACATTTCCGTCGCGCCATGTTCTGCGATGTTGCGCACCCGCAGTACAAACTGGAACCATGTCAGATAGGGTAGAATCCAAAACGCGATGCCCCACCACCAGTCCCCGATCAGACTGATTGCCAACGCGATCCCGAAAAAAACCGGGAAAGCCGTGTGGATCGTGTTCGATTTAAAGGCTTGGGCGGCATCCCCCTTGGCGGCCTCAATCGCGTCGTCATCGCCTGCCAGACGCACAAAGGTCATGATTTGGCTTAGCAGTTGTTTAATGCCGGTTTGCCCGGTGAGGTCGCGGATAAATTTCCGCTTGAGCGAGGCGCGGGATGTGGGGAATTTTCGGCTGAGCGCCAGATCGGGGTCTTTTTCCGTTTGTGTGAAACGGTGATGGGTCAGGTGGTAGTGCCTGTAGGCCACAAGGTCCGCCATGATCGGCCACCCGCAGAGCCAGGTGCCGACCCAGTCATTCAGCGCCCGCGTCTTGAACAGCGCATTATGCGCAGCCTCGTGCATCAGTATTGCCAACCCCAGCTGGCGTGATCCGATCAGCAGGACTGCAACAAGTGCGGTCAGAATGTTGGGCCAGATCGCAAACAGGGCAATCGCCCCCACGATCACGCCCCAGCAGTGCACCACAAGCAGCGTTCCGGCCATATCCGATCGCTCTGCAAGCAGGCGAATTTCGGTTCGATCAAGATATGCTTTGCCCGGTGTCATGGCTCTGTCCTCTGCCCGCATGGTGCGGGGCAGAGGGCAGTAACGTCAAGACTATCGTTGGGAATAGAACGATCAGTGCCAGTCGAAAAAGGACGAGCCTGCGCGTTTCAGAAGTGAATTGGCAAGGTCCGTACCCATGGCCGGCCCATCCGCGATCGCGCCAGACAACGTGTCCGAAAGCGCCTCGGATCCATCCGGGCGCAGCACTTCGCCCCTAAGCGTCAGGGTGCCGCCATCAAGTGTGGCAAGGCCCGCAATGGGGGTTTCGCACGATCCATCGAGCGTGAGCAGGAATTGCCGTTCTGACGCCAGCCGTAGGCCCGTTGGCGTGTCGTGGATTGCAGCAAGCATTTCAGCCGTGTTTGTGTCGTCAAGGCGGCGTTCGATGCCGATGGCACCTTGTGCTACGGCAGGCAGCATATCTGTCGTATCAACCGGGGTCGCCGGAACCTCTGTCATGTCGAGCCGGTTGAGGCCAGCACAGGCCAAAAAGGTGCAGGTCGCGACACCCTCAGAAAGTTTTTTCAATCGGGTCTGCACGTTGCCGCGAAATTCGACCACGTTCAGGTCAGGCCGTTTGTTAAGAAGTTGCGCACGCCTGCGCAGCGATGATGTCCCAACGGTGGCCCCCTGCGCCAGATCCGTCAGACGCGAAAGTGTTGGGGATACAAAAGCGTCGCGCACGTCCTCGCGGGGCAGGTAGGTATCCAGAATAAGCCCGTCAGGTTGTATCGTCGGCATGTCTTTCATCGAATGGACGGCGATGTCGATCTTGCCCGACAACAGGTCCTCTTCGATTTCGCGGGTGAACAGCCCCTTGCCGCCGATATCCTTAAGCGGGCGATCCTGTATCTGATCGCCTGTGACCTTGATCACAATGATATCGAACGCCTCGTGGGGCAGGTCAAACGCCTGTGCCAACCGCCTGCGGGTTTCATAAGCCTGGGCCATCGCCAGAGGTGAGCCGCGCGTGCCAATCTTGAGGGGCGCGGTTGTGTTTGGAAGTCGCACTGTCATGGGTTTATCTTTTAGGTGTGTCAACTTATCCTGACAACTGGAAACGACGAGACAAAGGCGATCACGATGAAAGATGGTGTTCAAACCAAAACGATATTGAGGGCTTTGGCGGGTGAAACGCTGCCGACCCCGCCCATCTGGATGATGCGTCAGGCAGGTCGCTATTTGCCAGAATACAAAGCCACGCGCGCACAGGCAGGTGATTTTCTGTCTCTGTGCTACAATCCCGAACTGGCCGCAGAGGTCACGTTGCAGCCCATTCGCCGCTATGGTTTCGACGCGGCCATCCTTTTTGCTGATATTTTGCTGATCCCACAGGCGTTGGGCGCTGATTTGTGGTTCGTCACAGGCGAGGGGCCGCGGCTGTCCACCATCACCGCGCAATCGGATTTTGATGTCCTCAAGCCGGTTGATGCAGTGCACGATACGCTGAACCCGATCTATGAAACGATCAAGATTTTGCGCCGTGAGTTGCCTGCCGAGACGACGTTGATCGGTTTTGCCGGTGCCCCTTGGACAGTGGCGACCTATATGATTGCAGGTCAGGGAACGCCGGATCAGGCCCCGGCCCATGCCCTGATGCAGGGCAACACCGCCTTGTTCGAGGCGCTGCTGGACCGAATCACCGCCGCCACCATCGAATACCTGTCCGCTCAGATCGAAGCCGGGGCCGAAGTCGTCAAGATTTTCGACAGCTGGGCCGGATCGCTTAAAGGCGAGGCGTTCCAGAAATATGCTGTCGCCCCCTGCGCAGAGATTACCGCCGCCTTGAAGGCCAAGTACCCCCATATCCCCGTCATCGGCTTCCCGCGCGAAGCAGGCGATGGCTACATCGGGTTCCACGGTAAAACAGGCGTGGACTGCGTCGCGCTTGATAATTCGATCTCTGCGGACTGGGCGGCGGCCAATGTGCAGGTAGATGGCTGTGTGCAAGGCAATCTGGCGTCCTCGCATATGGTCACCGGTGGTCAGGCGCTGGTCGACGAAACCCGTGCCATCGTCAAAGCGCTGTCCAACGGACCCCATATCTTTAATTTGGGCCATGGGATTACCCCCGATGCGGACCCGGAAAATGTCACATTGATGATTGAAACGGTCCGGGGCGGATAAGGCCCGGATTTCGGCCTTGACGATTCATGGGGGCTGTCATAAGTGACGCCTCCATGGCGCGGTAGCTCAGTTGGTTAGAGCGATCGACTCATCATCGATAGGTCGGGAGTTCAAGTCTCCCCCACGCCACCATTTACCAACACTTGCAGCGATAGAGTTGCGGCGCGTTATGCGCGGCTGGACGGTTGCTTGGTGGCTACTGCGCTGCGGTCTGTTGCGCTGCAACAAGGGCAGTCATCGCGCGTTCGGCGTTAGCCTCTGGCACAAACACATGATCGTGGTGATAGGCAGCCACCACGTTGCACGATATCCCTGCATCCGTCAGCGCTTGGGCCACCGCTGCCGTCAACCCAACCCCTTCGAGATCAGAAAACACGTCCAGCGTGATCAGCCGCATATTCAGCGTTATGTCGTACCCCTGCGCGGCAGCGATCGACGTCGGCAGGATTAGTGTCACGCCCTCTGCTTCGCGCACCATCGCAAAGGCATGGACTGCGAGCGTCGCGGCTTTGGCCGAATCGGCCTCGCAGCAATAGATCCATGTGCCGTCGCCCAATACGGGCGACATTCCGGCAATCATTGCAGTGGTGTCCTTGATTTTCATGACCAGACCTGACCGTCAGGGATGGCGAATGTCAAATGCGGCGCAGATCGCTGCATCTGTGTCTGCGTTGATGTACGTCGGCGTCGGTGCCGCCAAAATCTCGTCCACCTTCAGGCTTGCACGGTCCCATGCGGTCAGCGCGCCGCCTTCGGCCCAGGCGCGGGGCGTGTCACGATCCGCCAGCGCCGGGTAGACATAGTCACGTTCCATCGCCGCAATGGTCGCGGTGCCACCTAGAAAATGGCCTTCGCCCAATACGGCGCCGCATATCCCATCATAGTCGAGCGTGCCTGCGCTGACTTCTATGCCGCGCAGGATGCGATAGGTGGCGGCGTGCATCTCGTTATCCAGTACAAACGCTTCGAAACTGGCACCCAATAATGCGGATGTCATGCCTGAACTCTCATAGATCAGGTTGCCCCCGGCCAAAGCAGCCGCGAGCGACGTCAGCCCTTTTTCGACACCGTATTGCGCATCAAGCGCCTTGGCGTCTGTCATTGACGCAGCGACACCAGACACAAGGCCAAGCCAGTTGATGATCCGGGCCGAAGCTGCGTTCAGCACAGCGATCTCTCCTCCGCCCCCGGCAAAGGCACCGGTGCGCAAGTCGATGACGAGGGGCCAATTGGAGAAAATCATGGGGTAGCCGGGCTTGATTGCGTGTACCATCACAAGGCTGGCGAGCGTTTCAGCAAGCGATTGAGCGAGGAACCCGGCAAGGGTCGCAGGCGCGGTCGCCCCGGCTTGGGCGGCGGTGATGCACGACACGGGGATGTTGTGGGCAAGGCATTCATAGACCGTATCGACAGCATCCTCGCCAAAGCGCATGGGCGAGATGACGGGGCTGATGTGAGCTTTGACAAAGGGGCGTTTGGCGAACGCGCCGTCGCCCCCGGCCAGCATGTCGAACATGCCCACGATGGGCGCGACGTGCTCGGCAAGGGTAAAGGCGGTGGCCACGGGTTTGGTCGTGTTGCGCATCAGTGCGTAGGCCGTGTTGACGTCCAGCGTCCATTCGTCCGGCAGGTCGGTTGCGATGCAGCAGCGGGTGAACCAGCTGACATTGGCAAGGGTGTCCTGCAGGCGGGTGAAGTCGTGCAGATCGGTCAGTGTCGAGGCGCGATAAAGCCGGGTTTGGCGGTCAAGCGTTTGGACAGCAGCGCCCCCGGTGCCGAAATGGACCGCGGCACCACCCACCTCAATGCTGCGTGCGGGGTCGCGGCCATGCAGCGGAAAGGTTTTGGGTGCAGCGGCGATGGCGTCCTCGACCAGACTGCGGGGCAGGGTCACGCGCCCGTGGGGGTCGAGGTCGCGCCTGCCGCCTCTAGCGTGGTGCGCAGGCGATCAGGCACTTCGCCCATGCCCAATTCATCTAGCAAACGCAGGGCGGTGTCATAGATGCTGTGCAACTCCGGCTCAGTCAGCGGGCGGTATTGGCCCCCCGCTTGCCCCGGAGGCGCGGGGTTCATCGGTGGCCCTGCGGCGCGGGCGGCCTTGCGCGCGCTGCGGCCTGCGCGTCTGGGTTTGGGATCTGACATGAGAGCAGGGGGCGTCCTTATTGGGTTTCCCGCAAGGGGGTGTTTTTTGCATTCAGGTCTGTGAAACAGTGTTTTCAGAACTCCGAAGGTACAGTTGGGCAATTGACGACACAGCCTGTTTTTTCATTGTTCTGGAAAATGTTCCGTTTCTGTAGGTGAACCATGAAAACCCAAACGCGCGCTGTTGTCATCGGTGGGGGCATCGCTGGATGCTCGACCCTGTATCACCTGACCCAAGAGGGATGGACTGACGTCGTTTTGGTCGAGCGGGATGAGTTGACCAGCGGCACCACGTGGCACTCAGCCGCGCAGGTCACGAACTTTGGCATGACGCAGACCATGGTGGGCCTAAAGAGCCATTCCATCAAACTGTACCAGGAACTGCGCGACGACGCGGATTACCCTGTGCAGTATAACCATGGCGACGGCGGTATCCGCCTTGCCAACACCGAAGCGCAGATGGACGGCTATCGCCACTTTGCCTCTATGGCGCGCGGTATGGGGGTCGAGTTCGAAGTAATCGACGCCGAGGAATGCGCGCGCCGCCATCCGTTGATTTCGACCGATAACCTTCTGGGCGGACTTTGGGATGGCAATGATGGTGACATCGACCCGGCCAGCTTGTGTCAGGCCTTGGCGCGTCGTGCGCGCAAGGCAGGTGCGGAAGTGTACCGTCAGACCAACGTCACTGGGCTGACCCAGCACAAGGATGACAGCTGGACCGTTCATACGAACAAGGGCGACATCGACTGCGACGTCGTGATCAATGCCTGCGGATACCGTGTGAACGAAGTTGGCGCGATGATGGGTGTGCATCACCCCGTCACGTCGATGGAACACCAGTATTTTGTGACCGATGAGATCCCCGGAATTGTCGAGGCGGGTCACCGGATGCCGCTGCTGCGCTGCCCGATTTCAGATTATTACTGTCGTCAGGAAAAGAACGGCTTGCTGCTTGGGTTCTACGAGCAGGATTGCAAGACTTGGGGCATGGACGGCATTTCGCCTGATTTCTCGAATGATCTGTGCCCGGATGATCTGGACCGTGTCACCGACGTACTGGAAGGCGCGTTTGAGCGGATGCCTGCCTTGACCGAGGTTGGCATCAAAAACATCGTGAACGGCCCCATCACCTACACCATCGACGGCGCGCCGCTGGTCGGACCGATCCCCGGCAAGCGCAATGCGTTCTGCATCATCGGCCTGCGTGCCGGTCTGGGCGAGGGTGGCGGCCATGGTTGGTTGCTGGCCCAGCAGATTGTGCACGGCGAAGCTTGTTATGACACATGGGTGATCGACCCGCGCAGGTTCACGGGCCATGGCAACGTCGAACTGACTGCACTGAAAGCGATCGAGGATTATCAGAACGAATTTCGGTTTCACTTTCCCCACGAACACCGCCCCGCCGGGCGTCCGATCAAGACCACGCCATTGACACCGATCATGGCCGCTGAAGGTGCAGAATTCACCGTCGTGAACGGATGGGAGCGGGTCGAGTACATCAAGCCGACGCCAGACTTCCACCCCACGCTTGGCTTCCACTTTGACGAGGCCTTTGATGTTGTCGCTGGCGAAGTGGCGGCTGTGCACACCGCTGTGGGACTTGCCGAGGTTAACGGGTTCAACCGGATCGAAATCGACGGGCCGGACCGACATGCGTTCCTTGATCATCTGATCTGTGGGCGCGTGACGAACAAAGAGGGCAAGGTCGGTCTTGGCTATCTGCTGAATGACCATGGCTGCATCAAGGCCGAGGCGAC
>Ga0115563_1001132_pt1 | contig 20713 bp, 18 predicted proteins | sample COGITO_mtgs_1105_2_FD_87198 | JGI IMG/M metagenome (GOLD analysis project Ga0115563, IMG submission 87198) | Pelagic marine microbial communities from North Sea - COGITO_mtgs_110519 | ecosystem: Environmental > Aquatic > Marine > Epipelagic | place: Germany:Helgoland, sampling site Kabeltonne...
ACAACATATTAAACGTTGGCATCAAATCTATTCTTTTCACCCGAGTCGTCGTTATGGCTTGGGGATTTCTTAAACTGTTTTGCTTGCTTGATTTCATGACCCTACCTTAAGGCTCACCCCCAATCCCGTCAACATAATATCTAAATACAAACTCTACAAAAATTCGACATCTCAGGATATTAGGGAAATATCGCCTTTTTAGTCACATTATTTGCCTTTTTGTCTAAGTTGTTAGAGCAAAACTTGAACAAAATTAGTATCGTGGCGACGCTGAAACGCTTACAAAGGATTGAATTTTGACCTCTACTGCATTCTCACAACCATCATCAATGCGCCAAACAAATGCGCGACCGAGCATTGCCATCATCGGAGCGGGAATTTGTGGCCTGCGTTGTGCCAACCTACTAAGTGACAATGGCTTTGACTGTACTTTATTCGACAAAAGCCGCGGCGTTGGCGGTCGAACCTCAACTCGACGGGCAGAGCAATGGCGCTTTGACCACGGGGCAGGATACTTCACAGCTACAGACCCAGACTTCTTCGCCGCTATGCAAATACTACAGCCATGGCTGCCCACGGAATCAGGAGAGCAAATGTATGCAGGCGCTACTGGCAGTAATGAGTTAGCGAAAAGTCTTTTCGCAGCGGTCAGCCAGAAGCTCACCGCACAACTTGGCACAGCCATTAAAAGTGTCGAAAAAGAGGCTAATAGTCGCTGGCTACTCAACGCTCAAACGGGGGAAACCTACGGCCCCTTTGACTTAGTCATTAGCACAGCACCACCACCCCAAGCAGTGCAAATTCTAGCACCTACCGAAAGCCCCGTGAGCCAGCGCCTCGCAACCCTGCAAACCCGTTGCACATGGGCGTTAATGTTGGTGACTGAGACTGAGTTACCCATACCCGATTTAGTCAGCAAGCCCAACCACAATATTGCCAGAGTCATTGCAGAGCACAGCAAACCTGGACGAAGGACGAGCGCCACTAAGCAGGGTCAGTATGTGATTCAAGCCAGCACCGAATTCAGCCAACTACATGTAGCGGATGACCCCGCAGCCATTACACAAAAGCTGTTAGCGCAATTGCATGACCTGTACGGCCCCCTACCCGTCATCGTGCACAAGCAAATACACAGATGGTTGCACGGAGGAATTTTGACTCCACTTGGGAAACCTTATCTTTGGGATAAAGAAACGGGCATAGCTGCCGCAGGTGATTGGTGTACAGGTAACAACGCAGAGGACGCCTTTATCAGCGGCTCAAAGTTGGCCCACGCTATTGTGCAGAGGTTCAGCTAACGAAAGGGTACGTAAATTCAAACTAGTCTTGGCTATGCTGGGCCTTTTGGTGCTCCGCCGCTATAGTGAACATGGAGACATTACAAAACGTTTGTAATTCTAACTTGAGTCGATCAGGAGCAATCCAACTCATCACATTCACACAGACCACCAAAGTTTCTTCGTAAAAGTGCTCGTCAACTAGAACAATGATCCTCGAGCCGTTGGCATATGCCAAAACGAGAAAAAAAAACACTAGAGCAAAAAATACACCTACGACTTTCACCCAAGCTCTTTGCAGAAAAGGCTTCTTTGACAGTGCTTTCGATGTAGCCGACATACTCAATCCTTACTTTTTTCGCGTGCAAACAAGCCCTACATTGTAATCGCTCGGCTCAACCACCCAACCCTAAGCGTATGCCGTCGGCCTTTCTCGCAGTTTACACAGCAGGCCATCGCCAAAACAGAGTTGGCTAACACTTGCTTTCACAAGCTGTTAACTAATAGTGTTCATGCTTACCCTTTCTAAAGGCGATTTTCTTGATTAAACAACAGCTCACCCTAGCTACTTTAGCACTTCTATCAGGACTTTCTGCCTGCGGCGGCGGCGGCAATAGTACGCCTGCAGCAGCCACTCTGCCCGCAACGCCAGCAGACGCCTCACCCACTCAAAACACCACCACACCTACTTTCTCCTACGACAAAATATTGGGTGAATACCCAGCTCAGCAATGGGATGTACTAGCGTTGGCTAAAATTCTTGATAGCAGCTCATCGCTAAACGGCGAGTATATTCAGGATATGACCACCTCGCTAACCGAAAATGGACAAAGCTATAACATAACTGCAACAGGCCAGAGCAACGGCAATATCAATCTAGACTACAACTGGAACATAAATACTGACGGCACAGACACTCAGGTCGCCATTTTTGACTCCAGTGGATTTCAGGTGGCAAATAATTATCAACAAACACTGTCCGACGGAACACTGAGGGTAAGCATCGACGACACCACTTGGCTGGCCTCACAAGGGGTAGAGTATGTAGCAGGCGCTGCGGCACAGGTGACATACAATGGCGACGACCCCATTCATACCCTGCCAATCATTTACGGTGACTTCACCGAAAGCGGTGACATCAAAACCACCGGCACCCAAGACTTTGCCATAACACCGGATATGCTATTCGAGTATTGGGAAAACGACCGAAGCGTATCAACCACATTAGCGGCCAAAGGATCGGGCACGCTAACCATAGATTACGCAAGTAGCATGGTTTCCGGCTCTATACTACTTGATACCTTCTACGACTATGCGCAGGTGTTGAGTGGTAGTAGCACGTACAGCCAAGTTGCAGGAATACCCAGCATTACCATGACCTTGGTTAACGGTACATTAGATGGAAGCCAAATTATGGCCACATTAGATACCTCAGTAGTGGTTACATCCAACGGCACCATTAGTGGTGAAGGCTATTTACGAGGCGCTCTATTTGGACCAGAGGGCAATGAGGTGGCTGCAAGTCTATTTGTATTGCAGGACAACGCGGATACTCACAGCTACTTCTACTGGGACACTATAGGGCTGATATTGGGCCGCTGACTTGCGCGATGCCGTTGCTAACCGATGTCAAAACCGCCTCCACATCACTAAGCGTTACAGTAAGGTTTGACAACCAACCCCTACCGATAGCTTGCTGCAATAGCTTGTCGCAATAACTTATGGCAATCACTTTTCGCCAACTGTGGCATTAGCGTTCCAGGCTCCCATCATCAGGGCTGCTCGCCTACACCCCATATCAATGAAGGCTCACGAATATCTCGCACCAAAGTGAGACGCTTCCCCCTATGAAACAAATAGTCATGCGGCGCAAAAAGCCTCTTCAATTACGGCTAATGTATAAAGACAGCCACCCCCATAAAGAAAAAGATGGAGAGATACCGAGAGATAAAGAGGGATAAAGAGACATAAACAAAGATAAATAAAGGTGGAGATCAAAGGGCATATTTATGTGTGGATTACTGTGTAGAGCTATGTGTAAAACCCAAAGGAAGTAAACAAACATAAGATGAATCACATGGCTACAAACCTAGCTTTAGATAACAGCTTACTGGAGGCGGCATTGAAAATTGGCGGTCTAAAAACCAAAAAGGACACCGTAAACGCTGCCCTAAAAGAGTATGTCGAGCGCAGAAAGCAGAAGGACATTATTACACTCTTTGGCTCTATGCCCGGAGATGAAGACTACGATTACAAAAAGGCTCGTGTGTAAGTAAGGTGTTAATTGATAGGTGTATTTGGTCGTTGGCACTGCGCCGCAAAACACCTAGAGATAAAATTGTAACGGCAAAATTGACGAGCGTTATTAACCGTGGCGACGCACAAATAATTGGGCCTATAAGGCAAGAACTACTTTCTGGGTACAGTGACAGCGAGCAGTTCTTAAAACTAAAAACCCAGTTGGAGTATTTTCCGGACGAAGCTATAGAGAGAGACGATTATATAACCGCAGCAGAATTTTCTAATCGCTGCCGCGCCAAGGGCATTCAAGGCTCACATACAGATTTTTTAATCTGCGCAGTTGCTGCGCGACTTAAGGTTGAAATTTTTACAACTGATAAGGACTTCGGGCGTTACGAACGTGGGTTACCCATCAGCTTGTACAAAAGCTAGCACGCAAAGTGCTGGGCAGGGTAAGAGAGAACACTGGGCCTAACAAATATCCAAAATAGTCGAAAGCTCAAAAGTTCTAAGTTAATAAGTTAAAAAGTTAAAAAGTTAAAAAGTTAAAAAGTTAAAAAGTTAAAAAAGCCAGCTAAAACTTCTTAAAGCAGTCTAGTGGGCAAGTACCCACCAGACTGGTCGCTTTCAAGCGAGATCTAATCAGGAGCTATTCAAATCCAGCAACGGAATCATCGGCCACTTCCGTTACAGATTGCACTTGTGCCACACCATCAGGGGTATCGCCTGCATATCGCAGGGTAGTGAAGCCAAAGAACATTTCGTGCATGGTTTGTAGGCCAAAGAACACTGGCTTGGTTGGATCTGGGTTGCCGGGGTTGCGGTCTGAGTTGTCCATGGCACCGGTAGCAATTAGTTTGCTGCCTGCTGGCAAGAACAATGGTTCTTCTAAGCGATAGTTGAACTGCCAGTTGAAATCGTACTTCGGCACAGACAATAGCTGCTCAGTCTTTCCGTTGGGGTATTCAACACTGTAGCTCATGTGCTTACCACGAAAGTGCATATGAGGTGTCATCTCATAAAGGTAGGCATCACGCTCTACCAATTGCTCACCACGCAACATGTGCTCCTTGGCGCCGGGAGGCACTAAGAAACGACGTTGACCGGCTACACCACCAGACATTACGAAAGCCGGTGGCTTATCGTAAATAAACAATCCCACTTCAGTTTCATCCACTGTCTCACGACCAGAGGTTGTGTAGTGCATCTGCAACAATAAGTTGGAACCCTTAGGAATAAAGCGCCCGCTGTTATCGCGGAACTGATCTGGTTGTCTACCTGGCGCAAAACCACCAATGTTGTCGCCACGTTCAGCAGCTTTATTTTGCTCACTACCAGACTTGTCCGCCGGGCTAGATAAGTAAGTAATTACGTGGTGCAAAACTTCTCTGTCGCCCGGTACAAATTCCATAGCGCGAATCCAAACATCACGATCTAAGTTCAGCTCAACTGGCACATATCGATAATCAACAATCCCTGTGGCTGGAATACTCTGAGCAGGAACCTTAAACACCATGTCCGGCTCGCCCAAACTAAATCTACCGTCAGTAAAGGTCATCTGTGGCAAGGGATCAACGCCCTCACCCATAGGTGCACCTGCATCGATCCAATGTATAAGTTTTTGCTTTTCTTCAATGCTAAGACCAGCAACTTCCGCAATTTTCTTGCCGACATGTCCATCAATCTGACCAGGAGGCATACGCCGAGTCATCACCACTTCTCGCATCATCGGCGACCAGCCTCTGACCATTGCATGACTAGACATTGACCAAGGGCCAATGGCACCGTCGTGGTGACAGGAAACACAATTCTCTTGAAGAATGGGCACAATATCATCCGTATACGAAACCGATGCTTGTTGATGAGCCGTCTTCGCAGCAAAATCAATAAGCTGACCTGTGGGCTTGGCGCTGGCAACTGCGGCACCCCCACCAGCTATAAGACTAGGCAGTACCTGTGCAACTGAGTCCGTGTCGCCTCTATATAGCACCGACATATTGTCTGCATTGATAATCACCGACTCGCCTAAACGAGTAACGCCGAGCGTTTCAGCAACCAATTGGGAAGGGTCTAGTAGAATCGCGATATCAAGATTCAATTCATTGGCTTTTGCAGCGACACTATCTCGCCCATCTGCAGGCAGTGCGTTAAGGATAAAGAATTTAGCATCCTGCTTACCCAGCGTACTTTTCACAGCAGTGAGGTTTGCTGCGTCTGTAGCCAGCCCAGCACCACTGAGGCCTTGGGCAGAAATAACGACGGCCTTGTAGTCGCCGTAGTAGCTTAACTGATGGAATTTTCCACTGTGATCTAAAAGCGCGAAGTCGCCTACTCTGTCGCCGCTGGAAGCTATTCCTGCGTTCGCGGCAAGGCTTATAAAGACGCCCGTAATGAGGCTCAAAACTAGCTTAAGAGATAACCTACGAGGTGCGAGCATAAAAGTTCTTCTAATTTTCATTTTATTACCGTGTGTAAATATCTTCCGACTCCCGTAGCATACGCCTCAATTAAGAATAATTCGTCGGTAGTCACAAAAAAAATGAAGTTCATCATAGATCTGTTGCTAGAAAAACGTAATGTTCTGGCGCTTGTAACTTTAGCCTTCAGCCTCTTCGTCGCGGTGGGGATTGGCGACACTCGTATGGAGGCCACCAGCAAGTCACTACTGAGCGATAGCGACCCTTTCAAACTAGAAGTCGAGATGGCTCAAGAGGACTTTCCTCCCACTACCGGAGTGCTGTTTGCATTCGAAGCAGACGACATTTTCGCCCTAGAATCGTTGCAAGCAATGGAGGCACTAACCCAGCGTTACTCGGAGGTAAAATCAGCAATTGCAGTAAATTCCCTTCTAAATCAACGCTTTAATGACTCCGACCAAAAAATCTATGGACGAGATTACCTGATACCCGAACTTGACGGTTTAACCGCCAGCGACACCGCAAAGGTCAGAGAAATAGCGTTAAACGACGAAGATATTGTGAAGAACTCGCTGTCAAAAACCGGCGACATGGCGTTGGCGCAAATTCGCTATAAGAATGCTGAAGACGACCAAGCAACACGCTTAGAAATTGCACGCTCAGTAATAGCTCTCAGAGATTCCCTGCGCAGCGAATTCCCCAGCGTAGATATTTATGTCCTAGGCGGACTGATGTTTGAGCTAGACGGTATAAATGCCCGGACTAAGGACAACCAAGTGCTACTCCCCTTGGTACTGACCATTGGCATATTGCTGCTTTGGTTTTGCTTACGCTCACTACCCTTTTCCATCTCCCTAATGGCTATGGCCGCTCTATCTTTTACCGCAACTATGGGCACCTATGGCTGGTTGAATATCGCATTCAATCAAATCTCCACCCTCGGACCACTGGTGGTTATTGTTATCGCTATAGCAGATGGTATTCATGTGTTGTCTATTTACGCCCAAGGCCTGCATAAAGACATGAATAAGATTGACGCTATGAGAGAGAGCTTGCGGGTCAACATTCAGCCCATCACACTGGCAACAGTGACCACTGCCATGGGTTTTCTTAGCCTTAACTACAGCTCCTCTCCTGGCATTTACGGATTCGGTAATATTATCGCTATCGGGGTAGTTTGGGCTTACATAGTGACCCTAGCCATTCTTCCAGCTTTAGTATTGCTCCTGCCAACAAACAAAGTACCTAAGCCTTTGGGTATTGCTGGATTCATCCGCGCCGTGATTAAGCTCGTCACCACTAGAGGCAATGTACTTTTTTGGGCCAGTGCTGCAATCATCGCAGTTACACTGGGCTTACTGCCTCTTAACAAACTAGATTTCGATCGCTTCACCTTTGTCGACGAAGACTCAGATGCTCACCATGTACTCACAGCATTAAGCGAAAAAATCGGCAACGATCAGGCTCTGGCCTACAGCATAGATAGCGGCGAATACTATGGCATCACGCAACCAGAATTCCTGCAACAGGTAGAAACCTTGTCCATTTGGTTAGAGGCGCAGCCAGAGTCCAGCTTTGTAACCAGCTATACCGACTACCTGCGCTCTCGAAATAAGTCAGACAACGACGATGACGAGGCCTACGACATACTGCCCGAAGACCAACTACAAATTATCGATTATCTAGTGGGTTATCAGTTGGTACAGGAAATTGAGCCTAGTTTGCAGCCCATCTTTAACGCTGACTATTCAGCCGTAAGGTTAGTTATTGCAACGTCTAATTTATCCAACAAAGAGCTGCTCGATTTTAATGATCGTATTGACGACTGGATCGCTGAGAACGTGCAGAAAAAATATAAGGTGCTGCATGGTGATAACAGTATTCTTTATGTGCGCCTAGATAGACTCATCACGATGGAACTAATGTATGGCTTTATGTTGAGCTTTTTCTTTATCACCATCACCATGATCATTGGCTTGCAAAGTTGGCGTTATGGACTGTTAAGCATAATGCCCAATCTCTTCCCAGCCACTATTGTATTTGGCGTTTGGGCAGTATTTGTTGGCGAGCTCAGCCCCTACATTCTAATGCTATTTTCTATCAGCATAGGTTTAGTTGTGGATGATTCAGTACACATACTAAGCAAATACATCAGTGGCAAAAAAGACGGCATGTCGCCAGAAAGTGCCTCTGTTTACTCATTAGATAGAGCTGGTTCAGCCATCACTATCACCACGCTAAGTCTTGCTCTAGGCACCTTTATTTTAGTTTTTTCATCTACACCATACTTCCAAAGTGTGGCGTCACTACTCACCCCAATCATCATAGTTGCATGGGCTTTAGACCTTTTCTTTTTGCCGCCACTACTGATTAAGTTTGATAACTGGATGGACCGCAACAAAGCAGCAAAAACTCGGTAGAGAACTAGAACCTAAACAGCCTTGCTCTTGAGCAAGTCTGTTCAAGCTGCGTTAAAACCACAAAAGACCGCGCTAAAGTGAACATTTCCACGGAGCCTCGGATATGAAAAAACCCAGCACAACATCGCAACCTAATGCCCAGCCAACTCCGGCACCTTACTGGCCAGCGCCCGCGACAGCACCCGAAGGCAGCCCCAACATTATTTTGATGATGTTGGACGATGTAGGTTTCGCTGACTTTGGCTGCTATGGATCGGAAATAGACACTCCTACAATCGACGCGGTTGCCAATAGAGGCGTGCGTTACAGTGGCTTTCACACTACCGCCATGTGTTCTACAACGAGAGCAGCTCTACTCACCGGGCGCAATCACCACGCCGTCGGCGTCGGTTGCCTAGCCAACTTCGACAGTGGCTACCCGGGCTACCGAGGCAAAATATCAGCCCAAGCACCGACCCTAGCTGAGACTCTGCGCAGCGCCGGTTATCGCAATTACATGGTCGGCAAATGGCATGTCACGCCACTTACCGAAACAGGCCCAACCGGACCATTCGACGGCTGGCCGCTGGGACGAGGGTTCGACCGCTTCTATGGATTTCTAGACGCAGAGACAGATCAGTATTCACCAGAACTGGTGCGCGACAACAGTCATATCGCAGCTCCTGGTAACTACGAAAGCGGTTATCACCTCACCGAAGACTTATTCGAGCAAGCTATTGGTTATGTACAAGGCCACATTGCGGTGTCACCACAAATCCCATGGTTCATGATGGTCACCCCAGGCGCATGCCACGCGCCGCACCAGGCACCTAAAGACCTAATCGACAAGTATGACAAGATCTTTGCCAAAGGTTGGGATGCAACCCGGGCAGATAGGCTGGCACGACAAATTGAACAAGGCATAGTGCCAAAAGGCACCGAGCTGCCCCCGAGAAATGATTCTGTCAGAGCTTGGGACGAGCACAGTGAAGATGAGCGTCGAGTATTTTCGCGTTTGGCCGGTGCCTATGGCGCTATGTTGGAGCACACTGATCAGCAGCTCGGGCGCTTGATGGCATTTCTGGAAGACGCTAGATTACTAGACAACACGCTAGTACTGCTGTTGTCCGATAACGGCGCAAGTCAGGAAGGTGGCCCCAATGGTTTTATCAACGCTATGGGGCCGTATAACTTACAGCCCGAATCAATGGCAAAAAAGCTAGCGCGTCTGGACGATATTGGCGGCCCAGACACGCACAGCAACTTCCCATGGGGTTGGGCAATGGCGTCTAATACCCCACTAAAACGCTATAAACAAAACACTCACGGTGGAGGCATACGCGACCCGTTAGTAGTTTCTTGGCCAGCAAAGATTCCAACTGACGGCAGCATTCGCAAGCAGTTTTGCCATGTCAGCGACCTCAATCCCACCATACTTGATTTGATCAATATACCAGCGGCTAAAGTAGATGAATCCGCAGATGTCGGCACCGTGGGCGTCAGCTTCGCCAGCAGCTTGACTGATGCAAAGGCAGATACTGGTAAAACTACTCAATATTTTGAGATGTTTGGTCATCGCGGAATAGTCCATAACGGCTGGAAGGCCGTTGCCTATCACCCACCGGGCAGCGCCTTCGACGACGATGTGTGGGAGCTATACAACCTAGACGAAGACTTCAACGAAATTCACGACTTAGCGCAAGTACACCCAAATCGCTTAACCGAAATGCAGGCCATTTGGTGGCAAGAAGCCGAGGCCAATCAGGTACTACCATTGGATGATAGATTTGCACCACGCTTTGCAGAAAATGCGGAACGGCATCGAGGTGGACGCACTCACTACACCTTTTGGCCCGGCATGGGTCATCTGCCCAGTGAGGTAGCCCCAGACCTACGCAGCCGTAGTTACACCATTAGCGCGACAGTAGACTTGGCATCTGCCGCCGAACAAGGCGTACTCATTGCACACGGTGACGCCACCGGAGGCTATTCACTATACCTAGAAAACGGCTACCTCGTGCACGATCTCAATATCGGCGGCAACCATCAGCTAATGCAATCAGCCCAGCCTGTTAACCCGGGACGACATGAGCTTGCCTTTCGTATGCGGCGCAGCAAAGACGCCAACGAGAAGGTTAATGGTGCCGCCACTTTACTGGTAGACGGCAATGAAGTTGCGAGCATGCACACCGACTTTATTTTCTCGCTAATGATCTCTTGGTCAGGACTAGATGTCGGCTTTGATCGAGGTACAAGTGTTGGCAACTATGCATCGCCGTTCAGCTTCACTGGTACTTTAGTTAAAGTAACCGTGCATCTGGACGACGATCAGGATCTGGACCATGAAGCAGCAGGCCACATAGAAATGGCTAAAGAGTAACTTTGGTGTTAAACGAGCCAAAAGGCCAATGGAAAGAGCCCGCAAATGCGGGCTTTTTTGTGCAGTAGGCTCGTCCTAGGACTTAGATTTCACCACTAAGTCACGGCCATAGATTCTAAAAAATGGCTAATGGATTAAGTGGCGAACCACTGGCGCCCGCCACACTCAGAGGTGCCGCCACCAGCATAAACACATAGCGCTGCTCTTTATTTGCTTGAGCGGCGAGCGCGGCAAGATCCAAATTATCGAAAATCGGCATACCCAAACCAATAATCAGTAACTCATGGGTTGGGTTAAAACGCTGGCCAACGCCAGATGGCATAACGTCGGTTACGCCATCACAACCAATCACCGCAACATCTCGCTCTTTCAAAAATGCCGCGGTAGAGGCGTGTAGTCCGGCCGCGGATTCTACAAAATTCCAAGGCGGCAAATCTGCAACAGCTTCCCAACGACCGGTACGAACAATCAATGCATCTCCAGAGCCAATAGTAACTCCCGTAGCTTTTTCCCAAGCAAGAAAATCTTCTTTGGTAATTACTCGACCAGGCTGTAAGTAGTCCACACCAAAAAGTGCGGGGAAATCTACTAACACGCCACGTGTCACAATCCCTTGAGTAGCAATATTCTCTATACCTAGATTAGCAAAACCGTTTTCATCCTGCTCAAAGGCAAAGCCGTTGTACATTTTGCCTTGGTAGGCAAAGTGATTGATGGCATCTAAATGCGAGTGCGCAAAACCGTGATAGTCAATCTCAAACACATCTCCAGCAGCCTGGGGTAATGCAGACACATCAATCCCTAAAACTGGTTCTGCGTCTGGGTCGGCACCAGTAGGAAAGATGAATGGCGTATGCTTAAAGGGTTTTTCGTTAACGTGGTCGGCCACTTTGTTCATCGGCAGCGCCAATGATACTGAAACCCCAGAGCTCACCAACGCCGCAGCCTCAGCTTTCTTTGCCGCAGTGATCAAATTCAAAGTACCTAGCTGATCTGCCTCACCCCAACGACCCCAGTTGGAAATTTCTTTCATCATGGCGTCAAAACCCGCGGCGTCTAATGACGGAGCCCTTTTATGATGATCAGCCCAGGACACTGCAGATGTTAGTGCCAGGAAAAGAAATACGTTTAAAATTTTCATAATCGACCTCTACTAATTTTTTGCGCACTCAACAATTGCACGCAATATGTAATTTTTATTTCGGCGCGAATCTCTGCCCTGCATCTACCCGCATAGTAGAACCGTTCATCATCGCACACTCGACAATAGCCATAGCCATCGTACCGAATTCCTCAGGTCTACCCATACGTCTAGGAAAGGCAGCGTCTTTGGTCAATATATTGGCTCCCTCATCGGGCATACCCGCAGTTAGACCTGTAGCAAATAAGCTCGGTGCAATAGTCATGCAGCGAATACCCAAAGCACCTAAGTCCCGCGCCATAGTCAGCGTCATTGCCGAGATGCCACCTTTTGCAGCGCTGTAAGCGACCTGTCCTACCTGGCCTTCAAAGGCAGCAATAGAAGAAGTGTTAATCATGACACCACGCTCACCATCCTCATTCGGCACATTGTTCGCCATGATTTGACCGGCAATAGTATTAATATTGAATGAGGCAACGACATTCAATTCTAATACGCGGGCGAATATATCTGTGGGGTGACGCGTACCATCTCTGCCTACAGTCCTTTGGGCTTTACCGCCCACTGAACCCGAACCGCCGCCCGCGGTGTTGATCACGAGGTGCAGGCCGCCCATATCATTGGCCGCTTGGGTAATGGTTGCATCCATCAATGCATAATCCATCACGTCGCAAGGATAAAAGTTACCGTTTAGCTCTTTGGCAACCTCAGCGCCGTTGGAAGAAGCCAAATCTAAAATAGCGACAGTGCCGCCCTTGCTGGCAAATTGCTCAGCACTTGCACGACACATACCCGAGCTACCACCAACAAAAATTCCCTTACTGCCTGATATCTGCATTTCCCATCTCCCTTTCAATTAACAATAAACATACTGCCATCTGGCACAACTACAAATGACACAAACCTTTGCCTGCATTATGCATTCACACTGCAATACTCAGCGAGCTAACTTAGGCTGACTAGACAATCCCCAATACACGCAATGCTACAATTAGCGGTAGAAGATACACCAGTTAAGTTATGGATAGAGGGGATTTTTGCATAGGACTCACCGGTCACGCGAAAAAGTCGCTCTAGCTAGAAACCCTTCTAGTGGGTATCTTTAGTTCGGTATCTACCCTCATATTTAGGCGTCTTTTGGCGTAACTGGAGCAACCCTCTCCTTGCAACTATTTACCGATCAGTCTGGCGCACCTTTATTTTCTTCACAAAAGGTAGTGCTTAACTTTGTAATATTAGTCCTTTGCTCCCAGTTTGCCTTCTCGGTATTGGCTATGAAGGGTGCCCTGCTACCGCAAATGCTTGAGTTGTGGCAAATTTCAAAAACTCAGTTTGGGTTGCTGATGTCAATCTACGGCATCGTGCATAACATTTTTTATATAGCCTTGGCTTGGGCCCAAGACCGTTTCTCTCCCCGAGTGCTTATTCCACTCAATATGATACTTGGTGGCATCACTACTTTCTTTTTGGGCAAAACGACCGATTTTGCCACGCTCTGCTTTCTCTTTGTGATGCTATCTTTATGGTGCGAGGGCGCGTTCTGGCCCGCAGTGCTTTCAGCGGTACGCAAATCTACATCCGATGGCAATCAGGGCAAGATTTTTGGTTTGCTAGAGGGTGGGCGCGGAGGCGTAGAGCTCTTCCAAAACCTACTCACTGTCGGCCTATATACGGCCCTTGGCTATAGTTTGTTTGGCCTCGAGCTGGCATTTATGGTGAACGCAGTAATCATGGTAATACTCGGCGTGGTGACATGGTTCAGTTTGCCTAAGCAAACTCTGTTGAAGTCCGCTGGCGATGCAAAGGCCGCCAACCGTGAAGTTTTAGCAGGCATGAAAGTGACCTTAGGCCTGGCTGAAGTTTGGTTGGCAGGAGCGGTGGGGTTTTGCGTTTACATGATTTATACCGCCCTACCTTTTTTCCTCACCTATCTGAACGAGCTTTATGCTTTACCAGCCTTAGCCGTTTCCATATTTGGTATTGCCTCAACCTCCGGTGGTCGTATCGCAGTGGCCTTACCTTCAGGTTTTATCGCTGACCGTTATTTAGGCGGGCCCAGTGGTGGCATGGGTGTTGCGTTGATCTTGGTTGCTATACTGGCAATGTGTATGACTACACTACCGGGCGGAGATGGGAGTATGTGGCCAGCCATATCGCTCATGCTCACGATCGCTTTTTTGATCTTCTTTATGCGTTCCCTGTACTTTGCACCATTTGGAGAAATGGGCCTACCGCCCAGATTCTCAGGCTCTGTAATTGCAATAGCCGCCTTCATTATTTACCTACCCACATCTTTTGCCTATTTGTTGTGGGGCGTACTCCTCGACAGTAATCAAGGCGTTCAGGGCTATCAGTATATGTTTACAGTTTCGGCCATAGTCGCCGTTAGCGGATGGTTACTCGCGCGCAACCTCAACAAACGTATTCGCAGTGGTGCAAACAAGCGTATTGCAGCAAAAATTCAAGCTATGGATGCGAGCCTTGGTTTGCAGGGAGAAGAAAAAACACTCAGCCAACTAATCGACAAATAGCTGGCGCGCTTGCAGCTCTACCCAAGTCCACCTTCACCAATACCCACTGGCGCACTGACACCACCAGCGCGGGCCTTACCAACTACATCCCTAAGGGTATAAGCAGCATTCAACTGTGCTGCAGTAGAGTCAGGACCAAGCTCACCTACTCGATAATATTCTCCAAGATCATTTGCTAGACGAAAGCCAACTAACGCACCTGCCGTCTCGTCCACACCACCCTTCGCGCCAAAACCGTGGCCTTCATTTGTCTGGGTCCCAGTAGTGGCTTGGTAGCCCATTCGATGGAGCAGTTTCGGACTAGCTCTTTGTAATACCTCAGGGCGCGCAGACAACATCCAATTTTCTTGCTGGCGTAGCCATGGCTGTTGCATACCGTTAAGCATAACAATGCGGGGTGTGTCGGTATGGTTAATACCCGTGCCATGTAGGAGTCGGCCATCGGTAATGACCATGGTGCCCGCCTTTGCCTCTATGTTGATCGCTGGGGGCAACTTACCTACCGGCTTACCTTCTCTAACTGCATCGGCTAAAACAGTATGACTGCCTGGGATTACCAGCGTACCCCCATTGGATTCATCCACATCGGTAATAGTTGTGAGTATGTTAATAGTCATTGGGCTACGGGAATCTAAGGCATTACCCTGATCCTGATGCAACGCTTGAGGCACGCCGCCTTGCAAAGAAATTGCAGCGATCAGCGAGGTACATACCCAACCGCGGCCTAAGGCTTCGGTCACAAGCTGTTCAACCAGCGGACCACCCTGGGCAATACTCGGATGCTGTTCTATAAATAACTCAAAACAGCGGCCCTTGTTTACACAACAGTTAATATTCTGCCCACTGGGGGTTCGTTGGGCTATGCCTGCCAACTTTTCACCCTCGGCTTGGTCTAGTACGCGCTGACGCATAGTTGTTATCTGATCCGCGGATAGACCATCTTCAACCATGCAATAACCCCAGCGCAGCATATCCTGACGCAGCCGCTGAATATCTTTGCTCGGCTTTGGCAGGTCATACTCGCGCCAATAAGCATGCTTGGCGCCCGTGGTTGTGTCGTAGTAGGCACCTGGACGGAAGTCCCAATTACCCCAATCTTTACGCCCCTTGGGAGTTACAAAGTAGATCTCTGGGTTGTTTTTCAGCACCGAGGACATTGGCTCCTTTGAGCTGGTTTCAGCGTGATACATCTGTAAATCACTACCTGATTGCCCAGCAATAACGTCTGGATCAAATTCTTGTGGGATATTTTCCATATCTGCGACTCCTCATATTTCCCAAGCCTCTAAATTATAGCTGGATGTGCATTCGTTCAACCGCAAAATTCAGCCGGTATTAAAGAAATCTGATTAGAAACGAGAGGAGAGAACGGTGGAGAAAGCCGGCTTGCCACAACGTCGGATGCAAACTAAATCCATAGTCCAAATGAGCAGCTCTAGTTCTTTGGAACGCGCTCATACACTTTGCTGCGCTGAATGCGCGACTCAAGACGGGCAATGATTTTGCTCGCGGTTTTCTCGAACAGGCATGGAATGAAGGCATGAATCAACACTGCTCCCATCGCCAGGAAAAGCGCAGCAGCGACGCCCAAAGCAAATCTCATATGTTGAAAAAAATGCTCATCTACCGAGCGTGGATGGGCTAGAAATATCCGTGTAAGCATCGTTCCCTACCAACAAAGTAAAGAAATTAGCTTAGTCGTCATTGGCCAAAATAAAGTCCCAAAATTTTCACCAAATTACATTAATTTTAAGATTATTTTTTATTTTGAGGTTATATTTTGGGATATGAATGAAGCAAACCGAAAAATACTAAAAATATTGCAACAAAATGCCGATACTTCATTAGATGAGATTAGCGAACAAGTGAACTTGTCTCGAAATGCCTGCTGGCGGCGGATTAAGCAACTGGAACAGGACGGCGTAATTGTTCGGCGGGTAACACTCCTAAGTCCTGAGAAACTAAACCTGCACCTTAAAGTATTTATTCAAATAAAGACCGCTCACCACAATACCGAGTGGACACAAAAATTTTCTCAGATCGCGGCGACCTTCCCTGAAATTCTTGGGGTATATCGCACCACAGGGGAATTAGATTACCTAATTAGCGCCATGGTTACGGACATATCGCACTACGACAGACTTTACAAAGGGCTGACGAGTCAGCTCGAGCTGACAGACATCTCTGCGAGTTTTGTTATGGAGAATATTAAGGACACAACACAACTACCGATCTAGCACGAGGGCAGTCCGGATAGCTATATCGCGCTGAAGTTGGTGAAGCAGTTGTCCAAGTGTTGTTAGCAACATCTCAAAAAATCTGCGTTTTGCACAGTGGGCAAGCACAGCCATATAAGCGGCGCCTAAAAGAAAATGAGCGATGGTAATTTTGCTCAAAGACCACCCGTCTACTTACAGGACACAGATATATATTCCTCGTCTAGATAGTGTCATCATGCTGCGCGCCAACGGAGCAGTACCATGGGACGATTACAAAGAGAGCATTCTGGCAGCACATCGCCTGTCTCAACATTCGCCCAAGTACTTTACCGCCACGGTTTGGTCATGGGGCTGTCTGCGCTAACGCTGTTTGCACTTAACTCGTCCCCACACCTATTGGCAACTACTTTGACAGCAGTTACCACAGCCCCGACAAAATATTTGCTTTATCTAATGGCGATATTGGCTTTCTTTTATGTCTTTTTGGTTCGTAAAGGCTTGAGTCTAAATCGAATTCAGGGTTTATGGATTATCTACCTACTGTATATTTCTATCGTTGAAGAAATGGCCTTCAGGCTATTTCTACCAACGGCCTTGGAGTCATCTATAGGCTTTGTCTACGCGGTCATCTTGAGCAATTTTGTTTTTGCCGGGCTGCACTACTTTACTCTACGTTGGAAGTGGCAGAATTGCGTATTCGCCTTTTTCGGTGGAATTGGTTTGAGTAGGTTGCTGGAAAGTTCCGAAGACTTAGCGTTACTAATTCTTGCGCACTTCGTAGCCACCTTCCTCAATACCCCCTCTCAGCCAAATGGGTCCAAGCAAACTCAGCCGACATAACTACGCCCGATCATGCGGCGAAAATAGAACCTAAGATCAAGTTGTCGGCGACCCCGCCCATAGCCAATATCGATACAGTGACTAAAAGGTAATTGTGGCTGCAACAATGACGACGATATCGCTATCGTTTCACCTGAGTGTACTACGACACCCTTATACCAACCCATGCTGGAAGCACTTCTAGCGCTGAGTTACACCTTATACGGCATAGTGACTTTCATTATTAAAGTCATTACTATGCTTTTTAAAGTAACTATAAGAATTTGGCCATGGATCCACGCACCAAACACATGCTTACCGCACCCCCCCTACCACTATTGGTGCGCATGGCGACACCTAGCACTCTCGCTTTTTTCGTCCAGGGCATAGTCAGCCTTGCAGAAGTTTGGTTCATTGGTCGGCTAGGCTCCATTTCTCTGGCTGCAATAGCATTGTCATTTCCACTGCTAATGCTTACACAAACCCTCTCCGGCGGTGCAATAGGCGGCGCGGTGGCATCGGCAATTGCTAGAGCACTGGGCGCAGGTGATGTGACCAGAGCTGAATCCTTAGTCTGGCATGCGCTAGCTATAGCGATCATGGGAGCTCTTATTTTATTCGCCATTTTTCTCATAGGCGGCGAGGCTTTCATTACGCTACTGGGCGGCCGCGGTGAAGTACTGGAACAATCTTATAGCTATGCATTAGCTCTCCTATCAGGCGGCGTTTTCATCTGGATGCTGGGTATCACTAGCGCCATATTTAGGGGCATGGGGAACATGCAGTATCCGGCGCTGGCCATAATGCTCGGCTCTATATTCCAAATACCCCTTTCCGGCTGCTTGATACTTGGAGCCTACGGCTTGCCACAATTAGGTATCGTCGGCGCGGCTGTTTCGGCAGTAATATCCGGACTACTAGTCAGCATTGTGATGTTACGCCGACTCTCAAAAAGCGATGGCATTATAAGACTGCGCCTGTCTGCCATGTCTTTCTCAAAAGCAAATTTTGAAGACATTTTGCAGGTCGCTCTACCCGCGTCGCTGTCACCCATTTTGACTATTGCAACCGTACTCATGCTGACTGCATTCGTTGGGCGCTTTGGTGAGGCTGCACTGGCGGGTTACGGTATTGGTTCGCGTATCGAATTTCTAATTATTCCATTGGTCTTCGGACTGGGATCTTCAATGACTTCATTAGTTGGTATGGGTATAGGTGCCGGCGACATCCAGCGGGCTGAGCGAGTTGGTTGGATAGGCGGCTTAAGCGCAGGCGTAATTGCTGGAGCTGTAGGTATTGTGCTCGCCATTTTCCCAGACGGCTGGATTGCCCTATTCACCCAGGACCCACTTGTCCACACCTCTGCTAAAGACTTTATTCAAATTGCCGGGCCGTGCTTTTTCTTTCAAGGCCTTGGCTTATCATTGTACTTTGCCTCCCAGGGAGCAAACGCAATGCTGTGGCCAGTACTCGCCACCATTTTACGTATTGCGGTAGCAGGTTGTGTTTCTTTCTCCTTAGGGTTTATCTTTGATGTCGGCCTTACAGGCATCTACTACGGTGCAGCACTTGGCATGATCAGCTACGCAATTATCATCGCCGGCGCACTAAAATTTGGCGCTTGGCGGCCATCAATAAAATGATTTGGTGATTATATGGATAAGCAGAAAAGCATCGCCTCAAGCGCAGCTCCAACAAAGCGCGTTAAACGCTCAGAGTGCGGCATTGCCAATGCATTAGATCTCATAGGTGATAAGTGGACGCTACTGATTATGCGCGACGCGCTGTTTTTTCAGTGCAGGACCTTTGCTGACTTTTCTAATCAGCCTGAGCACATCCCTACCAATCTATTATCTGAACGACTAAAACGACTAGTCACTTTTGGCGCACTGGAAAAAATTGCATATCAAAGCAAACCAAAGCGTTTTCAGTATGTACCAACAAAACTCGGCAACTCAATGAAACCACTGCTAAAGGAGTTGCGTGCGTTTGGCGATGCACACGTTTAATCACTCAAGAAGATGAGCCAGAACTTAGTGGCTCAGGCAGAACGAGAAAGCAACGGTCGGTGCGTTATGCATATACAAGAGAAGAAAGGGGACGGGACGGTTAAAGTTTAAAATGCGCGTGCGAGAATAGTTCACACGCGACTTGGTAATGCTTTAGATCCTAATAGGACTCTGGGCGATTGCGCACTTCCTCAACTACCGCAGACTCTCCTTGGCAATCCGCATAGTTATGGTAGTCCTGACGATCCTTCCAACCACCATTACTGAACCACTCCTGATGCTCCATCAGGCCAGCCACATCCGGATAAACCACTACATGCGCAAACTCTCCAGGAGTGTTTGCTCCACCAATCAATGGGTAGAACGTAAACCAGCCAATGTTACCAATGCCTTCACCATACTGCGCTGCAATGGAACGATGCTTTGCTGTAAGTTGCTCAGAAGATACACCTTCCTTGCGTGTACACCAGTTCCAAGTGGTAATGCGGTTATCGTCAGCACGAATGGCGTCCATATCCGCCCACTGTCTAAACAAAGAAGCCATTTTCACATCGCATTTCGCAAGGCTTTGCCATTCGGCATTGAGTTTTTGACCTTCAGGAGTAGATATCCAAAGGTCCCATGCCTTGCCGGAGGTTTCATAATCAGAAGCTAATAACTCAAAAAAGTCATAGCCAGCTGGGTTGTTCCTGCCATTTGAATGAGTAAGTAGCGGCGTACTGCGAACAAAAGTCACTTCTACGTCATTCTTCTTAGCCCAAGCAAAGTACTTTTCATTATTGCGGTTGTATTGGGCCATGGTTTTACCCGGTAACAAGCTACACAACTGCACTTGCACATTAAGGGGTGCCACGGTCGAGGTTTCTTTGTGGTCGTCTGCACTTACAAATGCAGAGAGAAAAACCAACAGGCTGGCTGTTACTGCGGTACTCAATTTGAAAGTCATTTATATCTCCTTAGGAGCTCTATTTTTATTATTTTTGATCCGAATATTCTTCGGATCACTCGCTTCAGACAGTGGCACATGTCCGCTTTTGTTCTTAGACAAATCTGCCTGGGACTACAGAGACTCACATAGAAAAGTTAAGGTTTTGTTAACGTGATTTACATCTGTCTATATAAGCTCTGTATAACAATGAAAGTACATTACGAACAACAGACTAAAAACTTCTTCGCTAAATAATGGGCAACAAAAAAGGCCGAACAGTTTCCTATTCGACCTTTCCATGTGGGCAACTAAACTGCGCCAGTTACTGATCACTAGGGTTTAACGCGCCATG
>Ga0115563_1001136_pt1 | contig 20685 bp, 20 predicted proteins | sample COGITO_mtgs_1105_2_FD_87198 | JGI IMG/M metagenome (GOLD analysis project Ga0115563, IMG submission 87198) | Pelagic marine microbial communities from North Sea - COGITO_mtgs_110519 | ecosystem: Environmental > Aquatic > Marine > Epipelagic | place: Germany:Helgoland, sampling site Kabeltonne...
ATGGAGAACTTGGAGTAACGATCAAGCGGCCTATTATGCTTCTATTGAAAAATGGGGAATCAATATATAAACTGCAGAATTAAAACCAAGGATGTCATCAAAATTAAAATAATTTAAAATAATAAAACTTAAAAAAGTTGATTACAATCTAATCAACTTTTTTTTGAATTTTAAATTTATTTTTTTGAATTTCGCCTTGGATAGTTCTCCTCTTTTTGTTTGCGGGTTGAGTAGATAATGTTCCATATGGTTAATCCCATATATGTCGCAAATATAAGTGCACCTACTATAAAAAATCCTATGCTCATGTTGTTCTTCTTTGTCTAATTGCTATCGCAAACAATAATATTGTGCCTGGCCAATGTGCTGAATATTGTGCTTCTTCTGTCATTCCCATTATTCCATATCCTACCGAATAAAGTAAACACATGAAAGCTAAAATAATAGGATACCACTTTGAAATAAAATTTTTCATTTTTTATTGTTTTATATTTTGTGAATTTAATTCTCTACCGAATATACTCAATTGGTGTAAGTATCACATATAATTTTAAATATTTATGATGAAAAAAAATCATTTTTTGGACTCAGATAATATGTAAATCCTCTTTAGTATCTTTGAAACATACTAAAAATAGTGCAATGAATGATTTACTATTATATTTTACATTAGGCTTGCGTCATGTTCTTGATGTAACAGCTTATGACCATATTTTATTTCTAATTGTACTGACTGTTATTTTTAGTTTTCGCCAGTGGAAAAAAGTAGTATGGTTGCTAACTTTTTTTACTATAGGGCATACGATTACTTTGGCATTAGCTGCCTTTAGCATTATTGGAATTAGAATAGATATTGTGGAGTTTTTAATTCCCGTAACCATAGGTATTACTGGGTTATTTAATATCCTAAGAGCAACTGAGGCTTCCATGGGAAAGGTGAAAATCAGCTTAATTTTTTCGCTATCTTTTGGATTAATTCACGGACTTGGATTTTCAAATTATTTTAAACTAATGATTGGAAAAGAGGAAGACAAAATTCTACCTTTATTAGAATTTGCGCTAGGTATAGAAGCTGCACAAATAATTATTGTGTTTGCTGTTTTACTACTAGGAATGCTTATGAAAAGTTTCTTTAAAGTTCCAAAAAGAGATTGGATACTGGTGTGTTCTGCCGTTGTAATTGGAGTTGTAATTCCTATGATGCTAAACAGAATATTTTGGTAAATAATTAACGTGCTCATTTTTTAAATCTAATTACTTTTAACCTTTATGAATTCTAAACAACATAAATACGATATTGCTTATTTAAAAATGGCTTTAGAGTGGGGTCAATTATCTCATTGTAAGCGAAAACAAGTAGGAGCTTTGATTGTAAAAAATCGGATGATTATTTCAGATGGCTTTAATGGTACTCCATCTGGTTTTGATAATTGCTGTGAAGATGATAATGATGTTACCAAATGGGAAGTATTGCATGCAGAAGCCAATGCTATTTTAAAAGTAGCCTCCTCTACCCAATCTGCAGCTGGAGCAACTTTGTATATCACCTTATCTCCTTGCCAACAATGCAGTAAACTTATCCATCAAGCAGGTATTAAACGCGTAGTATATTCTAAAGACTACAAAGACACTTCTGGTATCAATTTTTTAAAAAAAGCAGGAGTAGAAACTCAATACTTACCTATAAATGACTAAAAATAATTTCCCTATTTATTTATCAATAGCCACCATTTTTGGCATCTTAATTGGTGTCTTTATAAATGGTAATAGTAATGGATTTTCTCTAAATTCCAACACTAAAAACGAAGCAAAGATCAGACGTTTAATGGATTATATAGATCAAAACTATGTGGATACCATCAATACAACTAATTTATTGGACGGTGCAATTTCTGAAATGATTGGTAAATTAGACCCGCATTCTGCCTATATTCCAAAAGAGAATTTGCAAGATATGCAAGATAGAATGCAAGGAAAATTTGTTGGTATTGGAATTCAATTTAGAATTATTAATGACTCTGTAACTGTTATTGAACCAATAAAAGGAGGTCCAAGTATAAAAGCGGGGATAAAAGCTGGAGACAGAATAATTATAGCCGACAAGGATACACTGTCTGGTAAAAAAATAAAACTTAATAGTGTTCCTTCGTATCTCAAAGGAATATCAGGTTCAGAAGTAATATTGAAAATTTATAGAAAGGCGACTGATTCGTTATTTAATCTCAAAATTACTCGGGGAGATGTAAATATTAAAAGTGTAGACCTCTCTTATATGATAAATGATCACATAGGCTATATAAAATTAGATCGATTTGCAAGAAATACCTACCGCGAATTTACAGCTGCCTTAACAAAACTCACTGGCCTAGGAATGGAAGACCTAGTGCTGGATTTAAGAGGAAATGGAGGTGGATTTATTGATATAGCGAACAGTATTGTTGATGAGTTTTTAGAAGATGATGCGCTCATTGTATTTACAAAAAACAACAAAGGACAAGTTGATGAGTATTTTGCTACGAAAGATGGCGCTTTTGAAACTGGAGAATTATATGTTTTAATAGATGAAAACTCTGCTTCTGCATCAGAAATTGTTGCAGGTGCTTTGCAAGACAATGACAAAGGAACCATTATAGGAAGACGTTCTTTTGGAAAAGGGTTGGTTCAAATAGAAATGGAATTGGGAGATGGATCAGCTGTGCGCTTAACAACTGCAAGGTATTATACTCCAACTGGTAGATCTATTCAAAAACCGTACACTAAAAATGGAGACAAAAATTACTACAACGATTATCAACAAAGAATTTTAAGTGGAGAGTTACTATACAAAGATAGTATACAAGTAACAGATTCTTTACAATATAAAACTCCAAAAGGAAAGGTAGTATATGGCGGTGGTGGAATTATACCCGATGTTTTTGTAGCCATAGACACTACAGGGTACTTGAATAACTTTTACTATAGAACTATCACTAATTTTTCTTTTGATTATGTAGATGAAAATAGAAAAGAACTCACTGAAAATTGGACTTTAGAGCCATTTCTTGCCAATTTTGACAAAGATGATACAATATTTCAAACGTATGTATCAAAAATATTTGACATCAATACTCCTTCTTTTAAAGCAAAAGAAAAAATACGTGTTTATCTAAAAGCTACCATTGCAAGAGAACTTTTTGGTGATCTTGGGTTCTATCAAATTATTCAAAAAGATGATAAAATGCTTCAAAAAGTTTTAGAATTGGATGCTAGCATAGAATAGTGTTACTTTGCACCATATGACTACGATTACTACTTCTGAGAATAAGAAAATATACTTTGCTTCTGATCAACATTTAGGAGCTCCAACTCATGAAGCTAGCTTACCGCGTGAAAAAAAATTTGTTGCTTGGCTAAACGTAATTAAAGAAGATGCTGGGGCTGTTTTTTTATTGGGTGATTTATTTGATTTTTGGTTTGAATATAAAACGGTAGTTCCTAAAGGATTTGTAAGAGTATTAGGAAAACTTGCTGAACTCAAAGATGCAGGCATCGCCATTTATTTCTTTGTAGGGAATCATGATTTATGGATGCGAGATTATTTTCAGAAAGAATTAGATATTCCTGTTTTTCATCAACCTCAAGAATTTGATATTAACGGTAAATTATTTTTAATTGGACACGGTGATGGCTTAGGTCCAGAAGATCATGGGTACAAACGAATGAAAAAAGTATTTACTTTCCCCTTTTTTAAGTGGTTATTTAGGTGGCTACATCCCGACATAGGAGTAAAATTAGGACACTATTTCTCTGTGAAAAATAAATTAATTTCCGGCGATGAAGATGCGCAGTTTTTAGGAGAAGAAAATGAATGGCTAGCGCAATACTGCAAGAGAAAGCTTACAGAAAAACACTATGACTTCTTTGTCTTCGGGCATAGACATCTTCCCTTAGAAATTGAGTTAAATAGTACAAGTAAATATATAAATCTTGGAGATTGGATTCAGTATTTTACCTATGGTGAATTTATGAAAACCTTTAAACTGAAAGAATTTTAATACTATTCTTTTGTGAATTTAATGAGTTGTTGAACTCCTTTATAAATACTCAAACAATTTTCTATTATAAACGCCTCATCTATATGTTTTTCTTTCAAATATGCTTTTAATACTTTTTCTCCATCAAAATCTACAAAAGCCAATCTAAAAAATAATTCTGTAGTATCAAATCCAAAATCAGATCCTGGCAATAAAGCAACTCCAAAATTCTCTAAAAGATAATGAGATAGTTTAGTGCTACAATGTAATTCTAATGATTTAGTCTTTTCTTTGAAATTTTCAAAGCCTATCATCATATAAAATGAGCCTTGGGGAGTGGTACACTGAATATTATTAGTAGAAAGCTGTTTATAAACATAGGAAGAGATTCCGTCTAAAATAGCGGCAGAGTTAGCGACGTATTCTTGTAAATCTTTAGAATATTGATACGCTTTTACAGCGGCAAATTGCACTGGTGAAGAAACACAACTAAATGTTTCACTAAATAACGACGTATAGACAAGAGACAGGCGCTCTAGTTCTTTTGGTAATGACATAAATCCTAATCGATATCCTCCTGCTGAAAACACCTTGCTAAGCCCTCCAAAAACAATCGTTCCTTCAGAATAATAGTTAGAAATACTTGGCGAATACTCGTTTTTAAAATTTATTTGAGAGTAAATCTCATCAGAAAAAACTAGTACTTGATATTTTCTACAGACAGTTGCTAAAGACTTATATTCAGTATCTGAATACAGAGCACCCGTTGGGTTGTTTGGCGAGTTTAAAATAAGTATTGAATCTTCTTTTTTATGTTCGCTTAAATAGGCCTCTAATGTGTCTGCCGTAAGTTTAAAATTATCTTCTAGTGTTGTATCTAAAATGCTATAACTTCCTCCTTTTGACTTTATCTGTGGTATATAACTTACCCAACTACCTTTTGGGATTAAAAATTCTCCTTCAAGTATTAGTATCGACTGATATAGGAGTTCTTTACTCCCAGGTCCAATAAAAATTAAATCTGAGTCTCTGTCTATCCCCTGATTTTCTGAAAGGAAATTGGACAACTGTTGTCTTAATTTCTCTAGACCATTTACGGGTAGATAATGATTGTTAGTCGCATTATTTTTTAGTTCTTCTACTATAGATTGATGAATAGGGAATGGTGATTGTCCAAATCCAAAATGAGCAACCTCTTGCCCTCTTTTTCGTAACTCTTTTACTTTTTCATTGATTAAGAGCGTAGCAGATGGCGCTAACTTTAACGTTTTTGAATTTATTTTCATTACTTAATAAAATGTGATTATTAACTAAAAAAAAGAGGCCAAAAGGCCTCTTTTATATATTGTAAGCGTTATAAACTTAAGACGGATCTGCTGTATACATTGTCCAAGAAACATTACCGTTTCCATCTGTACTTTTAGTACACCAAATGTGAAAACCAAAATCTTCAGCATTAACAGTAAACGTAAAGTTACCTCCGGCAGTTACTATATCAAATGTAAGGTCTACCGGGTCAGAGAAATTATTAGTAGGCCATTCATAAACAAAGAGACCATAATTACCATCAGGTAAGGCAGTACCAGAAACATTTTCTTCATTAGTAACTCCCTGACTATCATCAATAGCAACTGGATTCTGCCAAAGAACGTTTAACGCTCCAAATATTAGATCTAAGTCTTGACCTGTTTCCCATGTTAATTTAGCAGAAAAATATCCCTGTCTCATGATTCTTACAGAAATATTTCCATCTAAACTAGGAAGAAATCTTCTAGCTGAAGCATTAACAACTATAAAGTCAGATAAGTCAACATCATGAAAAACATCATCGGATGCAAAAGCAACAGGAATTGTTATGGAATTATCTCCTGAACTAGCACTAGATGTCATTGAGTTTCCACCATCTAAAGAATATTCTACAGTTGAATAACTAGGTAAACCTTCAGAAAAATTAATTACCAAATCATAACTTGTAGCGTCATCTGATATAGCAATTATATCATTTTGATTTGCTAGTGATGCTGTAATTGATTTTTGTGGTAAAACCATTACTTGTTCATCATCATCTACATTACATCCAATGAATGTAAAAACAGATAACAATACAATACTTAATTTATATATGTGTTTCATTTTTTTATAATTGAGTTATTCTATATCCAAATTGTGATCCTAAACTTGCTTTTATCATAGTAAACTGAAAAGAATCAGATTCTATTTTAGCACCTAAAAAAGTTTCTACTCGACCTCCTGGAAAAGTAAAACTAATATCATATTCAGCAGGGTAATCAAAATTCCATTCATACATATAAACGCTAAAGACACCTTCTTCGTCTGCTGGCAAAGTCATTTGTTCAGTAGTTGTTACTCCTTGACTATCGTCAAGTTGAGTACCACCTAAATCTTGATCTCCTGTGATTAAAAAGATATCTAAATCTTTTACAGGATTTGCCCATGTAACTGTAATTTGAACTGGCCCTGGAGGTGCTGTGAAATCTGGCTCAGAATCAACTACACTTATTTTTCTTGTTAATTCACCTGGTGTTAGATAATAAACATCAGAAGTACCAAAAGCTACATCTAAAATTTCTAGTGTATATATTTCTTCAGCAAAACCTTCTGCAACACCATCATCTGAAAAAGTTACTGAAACTTCAACAGAGGTTTCGTCAGCTGGTATGATAACAGTTGACGGAAAGCTTACACCTTCTGGGGAACCATCAGATGAGGATATCCCTAATGATACTGTAATAGGTAAGCCTAGTGGGTTTATATTTGTTCCAACAGAAAAAGTTAATGGAACTGCTGTAGGATCATTTTCTAATACTATTCGACCACCATTAGTGTCCGTAAACCCAACGTTTATTTCACTTGTAGGAGTCCATTCTCCTGGATTTGTTACACTATCTACATCATCCTGTCCACACGAAATTAAAAGTGTTAAGGAGAATAATAGTGCTAAATATTTAATATTTTTCATATTCTATAGTTTTATATATTATAATTTAAATTTTAATCTAGCAAATACTGTTCTTCCATTAATTCCAAACTGAGAAGTAACACGTGGGTAAATAAAGTTATTACCACTTGTTAAGTTCGCTGGACTGGCGGTTGGAAATACATTAAAAATATTACTAGAACCAATAGTTATAGTCATGTTTTCTGTAAAATCATATCCGAAAGACATATCCGTTAATAATTTATCTCCAAATATTGGATGATAATCTGCACCCGAACCACTTAAAGATGGTTCCTGTGTTACGTCTGGATTAGTAACAGCTCCAAAAAATGAGTTTCTTACAAATAACTTCCATTTATCACCATGTATTACATGACCAAGATTTGCTTTAAATCTAGGAGTAGCTGTTTCTAAGAAATATGATTCTCTTTCTCCAAAATAAGTTCCTATTTGCGATGCTAATTCAGGTGATGCATTTATTTCATCTACACGTTGAGTATATGCAAAGGTTACTGCTAAATCAGTTGTTATACGAACATCAGATACAGTTGCGTCATGAGAAACTACAATGTCAAAACCTTTAGTTTCTGTATCTATTGCATTTGCAAAGAAACGAGCAGATTCTGCACTTGTAACAATTCCTGCAGGAATATCAAAGTTACCTGTTAAAACAACTCTGTCATCTATTCCTGTAAAGAAACCATCTACAGTTAAACTAAGATTAGCGTCAGGTATTTTAGCTGTAAAACCAAAACTTGCACTAAAAGACTCTTCTTGTTTTAATTGTGGAATACCTAAGGCTCCTGCAATTTGACTATCATTTGAGAAAGTACCTACTTCGTAAGGAACTCCTGAAATAAAGTTTGTGCTTATTGTATTAAAGTTTAACTGAGCTAAAGAAGGTGCTCTAAAGCCTGTACTTGCAGCAGCTCTAATATTTACATTATCATTAACTTTTACGATTCCTGCTAACTTCCAATTGAAAGTAGAACCAAAATCGCTGTAGTTTTCATATCTAACAGCTCCAGAAAGGAAAAGGCTTTTAGTAACATCTAATTCTAAATCACCATAAAAAGCATAACTATTTCTAGTTGCATTTCTTTCGTTTGCTGGTCTGAAACCAGGAAAAACTTGAATTCCTCCAGGTCTTCCGTTTCCGAAGAAATCTACTACTCTAGTAGCAGCATCTCCGTTCCAGATATCACCGTTAATATCATATGTTGCCCAAGACTCTTCTTGTCCAGCAGTAATATCATAAGCTTCCATTCTGTATTCTGATCCAACAGCAACATTTAATCCTGACATAACATCACCATAGAATTTTGTTAAATCTAAATTGGTTGTGTTCTGAGTAAATGAAAAACCACCTGCATACACCTCTAATGGAGATGCTTCTTGCAAACTAGCATTGCTTGAGTTTCCAATATTAAAATCGAATGAGTTTTTACCGTAAGTATTACTAAAGTCTATATCCCAATCTCCTTGAGTCCCTTTAATACCAACAGAAATAGACTCATCATTTACGATTGAATTTATTTCAGGTAAGAAACCTGCAGGATATAATCCTGTAAAAGCTCTAGACTGAGCAGGTCTTCTGTAAAAACCAGCTGCATTTCCTTTTCTATGACTAATTCCTCCAAAAGCATAAAAACTAAAGTTATCATTAATTGAAAACTCCATGTTAGCCATAAACTTTCCATTTCTTAATCTAGATTGTCCAACTCTCATGCTGAAGTCTTGTCTTGTTAGACCTCTTGTTGCCAATTCATCTTCTGATGTATTAAAGTTTAACAATCCTCTTAATTGGTCAATCGAAGTTGCTGCATTTATTTGATTTTTTAATGAAAAATCAAAATGCGTAACTCCTTGAGCATATGTTTGAATTTGTGCTAATGAATATTGCGTAATATCCGATCCTGCACCACTATTTAAACCAATCCATTCTACAGAATTACTTGCATCAAAAATTTGTCCTGTGAATCCTTCAGATCCAGCTCTATATGATGGGGCTCTAGTTGATACAGATCCTGTGAAATTTATAAACCCTCCTTTATCATCTAAAGGAATTCCGTAATTCACATCAAACTGAAAACTTTCTCCATCCATTCCACCAGTTTGGTTGTTGGTGTTTTCACCCCAATTTCCTCCTTGATTTACTTGAAATTCTAAACCTTCACTGCTTTTAAGTACAATGTTTATAACACCAGCTATGGCATCACTACCATATTGTGCTGCTGCACCATCTTTTAAAATCTCAATTCTTTTGATAGAAAAAGCAGGAATAGCATTCATATCTGTACCGACACTACCTCTACCAACTGTACTATTTACATTTACTAGAGATGAATTATGTCTTCTTTTTCCATTTACCAATATTAACACTTGATCAGGTCCTAAACCTCTTAATGCTGCAGGATCTATATGATCTGTACCGTCAGAAACGGTTTGTGAAGTAGAAGTAAAAGAAGGAGCTACATAATTTAAAATATCATTTACTGATACTTGAGGTCCTGCGCTTAAAAGCTCAGTTACATCAATTACATCAACAGGAACTGGCGTATTTGCTACAGTTCTGTTTTTGTTTCTAGACCCAACTAGTACTACTTCGTCTAAAGCAAGATTGTCTTCTTGTAAGACAATTGTTACATAGCTAGCATCTATTATACTCTTTTCAACAGTTTTGAATCCTAAAGAAGATACTGAAATTGTTGCCGGTAATTTCTCAACATCCAACGAAAATTCACCATTTTCATCTGTGGTAGTACCGTTTGTTGTTCCTTTTTCTACGACATTCATAAATGATAGAGCCTCTCCGCTTGTATCAGTTACTTTTCCTTTAATTGTTTGAGCATTCAATGTGATTGCCCCAACAAATAAAAACACAACCGTGAAAAAATTTAAAAAGTCTTTTTGTTTCATATAATTGTTATTGATTGATAATAAACGCAAATGTTGCCTTTTTTTTCGTTAAAAACAAAAAAATATTAACTTAATATTAAGATTTGCTTCCTTTAATACATTGAAACCTACTTTTAAATCTGTTGATAAAAAACAAAAAAAGCCAAGCATTTCTTTAACCAATTTTTAACAATGATAAAAAATCGAATGATGTAGATTTGTTTTTCAATTTTTTAACTCTTAAAAACACAGCAAATAATGGACGTAGATGTTAGAGCAATCAATGAAAAAATAGAGCGAGAGAGTGCTTTTGTAGATCTATTAACTTCAGAAATGAACAAAGTTATCGTCGGTCAGAAGGAAATGATAGAACGACTACTGATTGGTTTGTTAGGAAATGGTCATATTTTACTTGAAGGAGTTCCTGGTTTAGCAAAAACATTAGCAATAAATACTTTGGCAAAAGCTGTACAAGGATCTTTTAGTAGAGTTCAGTTTACCCCAGACCTTTTGCCTGCAGATGTGGTGGGTACAATGATTTACAATATGAAGGAAAATGAATTTTCAATCAAAAAAGGTCCTATTTTCGCCAATTTTGTATTAGCTGATGAAATAAATAGAGCACCAGCGAAAGTTCAGTCAGCTTTATTAGAAGCAATGCAGGAGCGTCAAATTACCATTGGAGATACTACTTTTAAACTTGATGAGCCTTTCTTAGTAATGGCTACTCAAAACCCTGTTGAACAAGAAGGAACCTATCCACTACCAGAAGCCCAAGTAGATCGTTTTATGCTCAAAACTGTTATTGAATACCCAAATATTTCTGATGAACAAACGATCATGAGGCAGAATTTAAGCGGTGGATTTGCAACAGTAAACCCAGTAGTATCTATTGAGCAAATTTTAAGAGCAAGAGAAGCTGCTAATGAAGTTTACATGGACGAAAAAATAGAAAAGTATATATTAGATATTGTTTTTGCAACTAGATTTCCTGAGCGATACAATCTTTCACAGCTTAAACCACTAATTAGTTTTGGTGCTTCACCTAGAGGAAGTATCAATTTAGCAAAAGCGGCAAAGTGTTATGCCTTTATTAAAAGAAGAGGGTATGTAATTCCTGAAGATGTAAGAGCCATTGTCTATGATGTTTTACGACATAGAATAGGAATCACTTATGAGGCTGAAGCTGAAAACGTTTCGTCTGTAGACATTATTAACACAATTATAAATGAAATAGAAGTGCCTTAAGAATAACTGTATAAAAAATAATACAATTTTGTTCATAGCAGATCCTTCTATAAATTTTTGAGGTGATTCACAAAAAATTATTTAGTTTACCCAGAATAGAGTACTCACATCATGGATACTAAAGAAATACTAAAAAAAGTACGGAAAATTGAAGTCAAGACAAGGCGATTGTCTGACCATATTTTTGGTGGTGAATACCACTCCACCTTCAAGGGAAGAGGCATGACCTTCTCTGAAGTAAGATCCTATCAATTTGGAGACGATGTAAGGGCTATTGACTGGAATGTTACTGCTCGCTACAATGAGCCCTACATAAAGGTTTTTGAAGAAGAAAGAGAGCTTACCATGATGCTCATGGTAGATGTTTCTGGATCTGAATACTTCGGAACCATAGATCAATTTAAAAAAGACACTGTTACGGAAATTTCTGCTACATTGGCCTTTTCTGCAATTCAAAACAATGATAAAGTTGGCTTAATTCTTTTTTCAGACCAAATAGAATTATTTATTCCTCCAAAAAAAGGAAAAAGTCATGTGCTAAGGATTATTCGTGAATTAATAGAGTTCAGACCGAAAAGTAAAAAAACAAATATTGCTGAAGCTTTTAAATTCCTTTCCAATGTTATGAAAAAGAAAGCAATTGTTTTTATGCTGTCTGATTTTATGGATGATGATTATGAAAGAACGTTAAAAATTGTTGGTAACAAACATGACATAACAGGAGTTCGTGTATATGACAAACACGATGAAGAAATTCCTAATCTTGGAATGGTTCCTATGTTAGATGCTGAAACAAATTCAGTTCAACTAATCAATACAGCATCTAAAAGGGTAAGAAATAGCTACAAAACACATGCTTTAGGCCTTTTTGATTACTTCAAAAGCACCTTCAAAAAAAGCGGCTCGGGTACTATAGATACAAGAGTAGACGAAGATTACGTAAAAAAACTATTAGGATATTTTAAACATAAAGGAAGATAACGCAAATGAAAATAAGAATTCTTTTATTTCTTTTATTAACTAGTGCACTTACTTTTTCTCAAAAAGTAAGTGTCAATATAGATACTACCAATATTAGAATTGGAGAACAATTCCTATTTAAAATTTCAATTAACGATACTGCCAATGTTATTTTTCCTGAAAAACTAGAGAGACTGAAAAATTTAGAAGTTGTAAAAAACATAAAAATTGACACTTTCAAAAATAAACTTATTAAAAAATATTTGATGACAGGTTTTGATAGCGGTGCATACTATATTCCGTCTCAACAAATTTTCATTAAAAACAGATCCTACCTTACAGATTCTATCCTTATAAATGTAGCGACAATAGCTGTAGACACTACAAAGCAGAAAATATTCCCAATTAAAGCAATACAAAGTGAACCACTAGTTTATGATGACTTTAAGCCCTACATAATTTGGGTAATTTTAATTCTGTTAGCAATAACAGGAATTATTTATTACTTAATCAAACGAAAAAAACCATTAGTAACCGGGGAAGAAACTATTGCTGCTTTACCTCCTTTTGAAGAGGCTCTAGAAAAACTTCAAGAATTAGACAATAAATTATTATGGCAAAATAATGAAATAAAAAAATACTATAGTGAGCTAACAGAAATTGTTCGTGCTTACATAGAAAAAGAATTAAAAGTTCCTGCATTAGAAATTACAACCCATGAACTAATTGACATCCTTTCTGACTTTAACGAAGCAAAAACCATACATACTAGCAGAGAGACTATTAAAAAATTAAATGCGTTGCTTCGGGAAGCTGATTTAGTGAAATTTGCAAAATCAACACCACTATCTCATGAAATTGAAGAAGACAGAAGAGATGCCGAAGATGTTTTAAATAATCTAAAGCCAACACCATTAATAGAAGAAACTAGAGCAGATGAATTGGAGTAATTTTGAATTTCATAACCCTGAGTTTTTATGGCTACTAATTCTAGTTCCGTTAGTTGCTGTCTGGTCATATTTTATGCGGAAAAAAGAAACCGCTGTATTAACTGTTTCTAGTCTAAAAGGGTTTGGCACAAAAAGCACTGTCCTACCAAAACTAAAACCGCTATTAACTGTTTTTAGAATCATGGCTTTAGCTTTCTTAATTCTTGCTATGGCTAGACCAAGAAATGTAGCTGTTAGTACTAAAGTAAAAGCCAATAGAGGTATAGACATAGTAATGGCTATTGATGTTTCTGCGAGTATGTTGGCTAGAGATTTAAAACCAAATAGATTAGAGGCGTTAAAAGTAGTGGCAACAAATTTTGTAAACAGACGACCTAATGATAGAATAGGGATTGTTGTCTATGCTGGAGAAAGTTTTACCCAAACACCAATTACAAGCGATAAAGGAATTACAAAAAGAACCATTTCAGAAATTAAATGGGGACAGCTAGATGGAGGTACTGCCATAGGAATGGGATTAGGTTCTGCTGTTAACAGATTGAAAGAAAGCAAAGCTAAAAGTAAAGTGATTATTCTTCTAACAGACGGGGTTAATAATTCTGGTTTTGTAGACCCTAAAACTGCTACCGAGCTTGCAAAAGAATTAAATATTAAAGTATATACCGTAGGAATTGGAACCAACGGAATGGCAGATTTCCCTTACAGTAAAAATGCTAGAGGTAAATTGCAATTTAGAAAGCAAAAAGTAGAAATAGATGAAGAGCTTTTACAGTTTATTGCAAGTGAAACAAAAGGGCAATATTTTAGGGCTACAGACAATACCAAACTTCAGGATATTTATGATGAAATAGATACCCTAGAAAAAACAAAAATTGAAGAATTTAAATACTACAACTATCAAGAAAAATACAGGTTTTTAATATTTCTTGCTGGTGGATTGTTATTATTAGAATATTTATTAAAAAACACATTGTTTAGAAGTTTTATATAATGCTATACAGACTAGAAGAGCCCATATATTTTTACCTATTTGCAATAATGCCATTAATTGTCGTTGTTTTTCTTTTGGTGCTCTGGTGGAAAAAAAGAACTCAAAGAAAATTTGCGTCTGCCGGCATGTTACAAAAATTAGCTCCTGACATTTCTGTTTTTAAATCAGTATTAAAACTCTTGTTTTTTATCTTCGGAATTTCATTTCTAATTTTAGCATTGGTAAATCCTAAAATAGGAACCAAGCTAAAAACATTAAAAAGAGAAGGAGTAGATGTCGTTTTTGCTTTAGATGTCTCTAGAAGCATGTTGGCTGAAGATATTGCACCTAACAGATTAGAGAAATCAAAACAAATTATTTCCAAAATTATAGATAAATTAGGTAGTGACCGAGTAGGAATTATAATTTATGCAGGGAATGCATATCCTTTACTGCCTATTACAACAGACCACGGAGCAGCAAAGATGTTTCTACAAAACGCAAGCCCTGATTTAGTTTCCAGTCAAGGAACCGCTATTAATGAAGCCTTAAATTTGGCAAAAACGTATTATAATAATGACGAACAGACCAATCGTTTCTTAATTATTATTTCAGATGGAGAAGATCATCAGGAAGAGACAAAGCAGTTAGCTCAAAATATTTCTAATGACGGAATTAAAGTATTTACCATTGGTGTAGGAACAGAAAAAGGTGCTCCCATTCCTTTAAAAGTTAATGGCTCTTTAATTGGTTATAAGAAATACAAAGGAGAAACCGTTTTAACAAAACGTAACTCCAACCTTTTAAAAGGTGTTGCAGACGCTGCAAATGGAAGTTATATTGATGGAAATTTAACAGAAAAACCTGTAAGAGCGATAGAAGAAATTATCGGAAATGCTGAAAAAACCGAATTTGAAACCAAACAATTTTCAGATTACAAAGATCAATTTCAATGGTTTTTAGGAATTGGTACGCTATTTTTGTTGTTGGATATTTTCTTGCTAAACAAGAAAACAAAATGGCTCAAAAAAGTTGATTTGTTTAATGAAGAAGATACTTAAATTCTACTAAAATGAAGACTTTAAAATATATAATCACACCTTTAGTGATGTTATTAACATCAACCGTTTCTTTTGCTCAAAAAGATTCTATTGCTTTGCAAAGAGAAGCTAGAAAATTAGTGAGAGAAGGAAACAAACTCTACGGTCAAAACAACTTTACAGATGCATCTGTTGCCTACAAAAAAGCATTACAAAAAAATAGTGCGTACAAAAAAGCAACTTATAACTTAGGGAACTCTTTATATCAAGAAAAGAATTTTAAGGAAGCTATCCCCCAATATAGTCTAGCAGTAGAAAGTGAGAAAGATAGCTTCAAGAAAGCTGAGGGATACCACAACATAGGGAATGCAATGATGCAAGAAAAAAATTACCAAGGAGCAGTAGATGCGTATAAAAATTCTCTCCGAAGTAATCCCACTGATGATGAGACTCGCTACAATTTAGCAGCTGCACAAAAACTTCTTGAAAAAGATAAGAACAAGAATAAAGACAAGGACAAGAATAAAGATAAGGATAAGAATAAAGATAAGGATAAGGATAAGGATAAGGATAAGGATAAGGATAAAAAAGACGGAGACGACAAAGACAAAAAAGATCCTAAGAAAAACGATGAGAAAGGAGATGAGAAAAAGAAACAAGATCCTAAGAAAGATGAGAAAAAAGAAAAGAAGCCCCAGCCAGGAAAAATGTCTCCACAACAAATTAAACAGTTATTAGAAAGTTTAAAAAATGAAGAGAAAAAAACTCAGAAAAAGTTAAATGCAAAGAAAGCTAAAGGTGCCAAAATTAAACAAGAAAAAGATTGGTAAATTATATATTTACAAGTAGTTAGATAATAAAAATGAAGCAAAAGATACATTATATTATTATTTTATGTGCTCTTATGAGCGTGTCTACCTATGCACAAACACCCGAACTTACTGCAAGTGTTAGCAAAAATAAATTAGGGCTCAACCAAAGAGTGAAAATACAGTTTACCATTAATAAACAAGGGGCTGATAATTTTCAGGCTCCTAATTTTAAAAATTTTCAAATAGTTAGTGGTCCAAGTCAATCTATAAGTCAATCTTGGATTAATGGGAATGCGAGTTTTTCTCAGTCTTATAGTTATATTGTTAAGCCTCTCAAAAAAGGAGAATTTTTAATCCCAGCTGCTAGCATAAAGCTTAACAACAAAATACTAAAATCTAAGCCTGTTAAAGTAATTGTTTTAGATCCGGTAGACATCCCTAAAGATCCAAACGATCCTAGTTATATTGCACAACAAAACGTTCATCTAGTGGCAGAGATTTCTAAATCTAGCCCCTATGTTGGTGAAGGTATTTATGTAGAATACAGGCTATATGTCAGTCAAAACATAAGTGTAAGAGACTTTTCCTATACAGAATCACCTCAATATAATGGTTTTTGGAACCAAGACATTAAAATAAGAGGGTTAACAACCAAAAACGGAACTTATAACGGAGAGCCCTATAGATATGTTGTTTTACAAAAAGCACTATTAATTCCAACAAAATCAGGTAAACTAACGATTGACCCAATTAAAATGGATATTGTAATTGGTGTACCAACTGGAAGAGGAGATTTCTTTGGAAATGCTATTGTAAGAAACATTACTAAAAGTTTTGCTTCAGCGAAGAAATTTATTCAATCTAAAGAACTCCCAATAGAGGGCAAACCAGAAAGTTTTAATGGTGCTGTTGGCGATTTTAATTTTATAGTAAGCTCGAGTAAAAATATTTTAAAATCAAATGAAACAGCTACTGTTTCTGTAAAAGTTACTGGAAACGGTAATTTAAAATTATTTGAATTACCAGAAATAAAAACACCTTCAGAATTAGAAGTTTTTACCCCTGAGCAGAAAGAAAAAATTAATATCAGCTCTAGAGGAATTAGAGGCTCAGTAACTAAAAATTACACCGTTGTTCCTCAATTTAGAGGTAAATATAAAATCCCAAGTACTGAGTTTTCATATTTTGACCTCAAAGAAAAAAAATATGTTAGACTAACCTCTCAAGATATATTTGTAGATGTTTTAGAAGGTAAAGAATTAGTGACAGATTCTGATGTACCTTCAAACTTTAAGAAAGACATTGTTGTTACCGGTGCTAATTTTAGATATATTCAAACAAGCAGCACTTTATCTTTAGCGAATGAATCGGATTTCTACACCTCTAAATTCTACTATTTAATTTTAATACTTCCATTATTATTTATTCCTTTCGGAATTGTAATTGCCAAAAGAAACGAAGCAAGAAGTAATGACGTTTTAGGCAATAAATTACGAAAGGCAGATCGTTTGGCTAAAAAATATCTATCTGAGGCCAAAAAACAATTAGGAACCAAAGAGGCTTTTTATGTAGCATTGGAAAAAGCACTTCACAATTATTTGAAGGCAAAATTAAGAATTGAAACCTCAGATATTAGTAAAGAAAAAATCACAGAATTGCTAAAAAGCAAGTCGGTAGATAAAAGTTCTATTGATTCATTTATAGAAGTTTTTAATAGTTGCGATATGGCCAGGTATTCTCCTGTTTCTGTGGTAGAAATGAAAGATGATTACGAAAAATCTAAATTGGTAATTACTCAAATAGATAAACAATTGTAAGATGAAAAAAATTCTAATTTTACTGCTGTTCATATCCCAACATTTGTTTTCTCAAACTACAGACGAGTTATTTGAGAAAGGAAATGAGCACTACAAACTGGCCGAATATTCTGAAGCAATTACTAGCTATCAAGAAATAGAAGCACTTGGGTTTATTTCTTCAGAATTATATTATAATTTAGGGAATTGTTATTACAAACTAAATAAAGTTGCACCAGCAATTTATAATTATGAAAAGGCCCTACTTATAAATCCTTTAAATGAAGATGCTCAAAGTAATTTGGTGTTTGCAAAAAGACTTACCATAGATGCTATTGAAGAGCTTCCAAAAACAATTTTCCAAAAGTTAGATTCCTTATTGGTTAAGAAACTATCCTACAACGAGTGGGCTTCAGTTGCTGTTATTTTTTCTTTTCTAGGAGCAATCCTTTTTCTCCTATTTTATTTCTCATATACTCCTTCAAAAAAACGATTGTTTTTTGTGACTAGTATCGTTAGTTTTCTGGTATTATTAATCACTTCATTTTTTACAATAAAAGAGTATTCTTATTTAAATACAACTGTAGAAGCCATCATTTTTAGCGAAGAGACTGATATTAAAAATGCACCCACCTTTAATAGTGAAAAGGTTTTTACGCTTCATGAAGGAACTAAAGTTCGTGTTTTAGACACGGTAGATAATTGGAAAAAAATTAGAATTGCTGACGGAAAGGTTGGTTGGATTATTGCTGATGAAATAAAAATCCTTCGTATTTTTTAAAAAAAATAAAAAAAACCATCCCCAACTTTGTATCTTTGTTTTTTTTACAAAATCATGAATAAAACTATCATAACTTTCTTATTTTCTCTGATAATTTTGGCTTCAATTGTAGCGCCTACTTTTATCAATTTTTCTGAGAGCACTATAGAAATAACTGAAATAGTTGACTTTGGAGAAGAAGAAGAAAACAAAGGAAACGAACCTACAAAAGATTTAGAAGTAAAAATATACTACTCAAGTGACAAAGAAGGCCTTTTTTTAGGTCTTGAAAACAACAAAAGAATTCGTTTTTGTTCTAAAAACTACACCTTTAAGTTCACGAAACTGAATAGCCCCCCTCCTCAACAAAAACTTTAACTACTTAGAGAAAATTTCACCATATCATAAGAAATATTAGATTGTATAATTATTTTTTAAAAGTCATCAATCAATATTTATATTATGATATTAATACTAACAAACTAACTTTAATTTAAAAATATATTAAATATGAATAATCAAATTATTACAGAACAAGAGATTCTTGATGCTCAAAAAGCATGGGGAGAAGGAATCATTAAAATTGGAAAAGTCTTTCAAGAAGAAGGAGACTATAGTGCAACTGCTGAAGCGCATATCAATGAATTTTATAATTATCAACAAGGGAGTGTTCTATTCAAGCCAACTCTTGCAGCAGAAAAACAATTTAGATTAGATTTTGAAGGAGCATTGTCTTATTTTGTAGGAGGAAACGACAACTATCCTGAAGATCACGGATTTGCAATCAAACCATGGTCTCATGTTCGTTGGGAAAGTATTGGAATAAAAATCATTGGAAACATAGCTATTGCTATGGGTAATTATTTCTTTACGCCTACAGAAGGTGGTGATGATGTAAAAGTGGAGTATTCATTCAGCTATACTAAAAATGATAATGGTGAGTTGAAAATTATTCTTCATGGATCTCACTTGCCATATTCTCCAGCTTAAAATAGTTTATCTCTTTAGAATATATCCCAAAGCCCAATCAGGTGTTAAAGGAAAATTCTAAGATTTTTACATGACAAAACATAAATGATGATAAAAAAAGTTATACCCTTATTGGCGTTCGCTCTATTTACTTTGAGTATTCATGCTCAAGAAAGTGGTCCTGGAAATTGGTTAGTTTATATTGGAAGCAAACAACTAAACTCTAAATGGAATCTTCATCATGAAATTCAATATAGAAATTACAATGCCATTGGAAATCTAGAGCAGTTATTACTTAGAACTGGTTTGGGTTATCAGATTGGTGAAAAAAGTAATTTACTTCTTGGTTATGGATACATAAACTCTGAAAACTATACTGGAAATGAAAATGAAAAAGTTACTGTGGAAGAGCATCGAATTTTTCAACAATTTATTACAAAACACAGTATTGGAAAACTAAGTTTACAACATCGGTATCGTTTTGAACAACGCTTTGCAGCAAGTGATTTTAAAACTCGTTTTCGTTATTTTCTAGGATTGAATGTTCCTTTTAAAGACTCAAAATATTATCTATCTACTTACAACGAAGTTTTCCTAAACGGAGCCTCCAATGTATTCGATAGAAACAGAGTTTATGGAGGTTTAGGATATAAAGTTTCTGATGGAATTAAACTAGAAGTTGGATATATGAATCAAATTTTTGAAACCTCTAGTAGGGATCAAATTAACCTTATTACATTTATAAATTTTTAATAAAAAAATATGAAAAATCTTTTTTCAAATGTTCGTGGCGACCTCTTTGGCGGAATTACTGCTGGTATCGTTGCACTACCATTAGCATTAGCTTTTGGTGTCTCTTCAGGGCTAGGACCTGATGCAGGTCTGTATGGTGCTATTTTTATTAGTTTCTTTGCTGCGCTTTTTGGTGGAACTCCAACACAAATTTCAGGTCCAACAGCACCAATGACAGCCGTAAGTATGGTTGTTATTGCAGGAATAATAGCTTCTAATAATGGAGATGTAAGTAAAGCATTACCAATTATTTTAACTGTTTTCTTATTGGCTGGTCTTTTGCAAATTGGTTTAGGTCTAGCCGGCTTAGGTAAATATATTCGATATATACCGTATCCTGTGGTTTCTGGTTTTATGACTGCTATTGGAGTTATTATATTAGTTACTCAAATCTTACCCTCCATCGGATATAATGCAAAAGAAGACGCTGAGTTTGTAAAGCAATTTGAATCTCAGGTTGAAGAAGTTGTTTTAAGTAGATATCTAAAGGATAGTAAAAACAAAAAAACTGATAAAAT
>Ga0115563_1001153_pt1 | contig 20509 bp, 16 predicted proteins | sample COGITO_mtgs_1105_2_FD_87198 | JGI IMG/M metagenome (GOLD analysis project Ga0115563, IMG submission 87198) | Pelagic marine microbial communities from North Sea - COGITO_mtgs_110519 | ecosystem: Environmental > Aquatic > Marine > Epipelagic | place: Germany:Helgoland, sampling site Kabeltonne...
AGCCATGAGACAATGCCGTTGGTGAGCCAGTAGGTCTCCCATGACCAGTTGCGAACCTTTTTGAAGGGAACGTAGAAGGAGCCAGCAGCAAGACCGCCGATCCAGTGGAAGAGAACGCCATAGAGTGCGGTGATCATGGGCAGTTGAAGTTGGTTTAAGTTTAAGTTGCTAGTTCGAGTTTTAAGTTCGAGTTACCAGCAATATCAGAGCGTGTGGGGGGTGTCGTGTTCGACGGCGTGGGTGGAGACCTCGGTCGGGCGGAACATGGTTTCACGCAGGGTGCGGCAGACAAACCAGAGCACCATGCCAATGGTCATGAGCAGGGTTACCTGATTTGCTTTCAAGCTGTCAGTGAGTAGTAGGATGGATGGGATCAGGGTGAGTGCCAGCCCGATTAAGGAGAGGATGTTGAGAATGGTTTTCATCGTTTTAAGTGTTTGTGAGTCGTTATGAGTAATGATGGATGATGTCTTATTGGGCGGCGGCAGGTTTTTGTTTACCAGAGAAAATCAGGAACAGAATACCACAGGCGACCCAGCAGGGCAGTGGGAAATACCAGGCAGCAATGTCCTGGGTCTGGATGAAGTAGAGCGCGATGCCGACGGGGATCAGCCAGGCAAACAAGACAGCGAGGTTGAAGCTTTTGGCGGGAGCCGCGTTGAGTAGGTTGGCAGCGTCTCCCTTGCGGTGGAAATACCAATCAAAGAAGATGATCGCACCCATGGGCGCTAGAATGGTGCCGTAGAGACCGACGAAGGTCAGAAGCTTCCATGCGAAGGCGGGGAAAATACCGGCGACGGTGGCGATCATGCCTGCGGCCAATGTTGCCCAGAATCTGGAGGAGCCTGGGATCATAGCTTGGAAGGCGAGACCGGCGCGGTAGATGGTGGGGTTGGCGGTGGTCCAGCCAGCGACGATCACACAGATGATGCCTGCAAGTCCAACGACGTTATTAGCCATCGGTCCGGGCACGGGGTTGGTGTCGCCGGTCATCTTGATTTGTGCTGCCAGCATGAGGGCGGCGGCGATCCAGGCCATGAAGTGGCCAACATACATACCAGCTGAGCTGGCCCAGCCGTAAGATGCTTTTTTAGCGAAGCGGAATACGGAGAGGTCCGCCATGCCTACGTGCATGGCTGCGTTACAGAACCAGGCAAAGAACATCACACTCCAGAATCCCATGGTGGATTCCGATGAACCGTCTTGTGCCACGAGAATGGATTCGCTCCACACTTTTTCTAGCCCTGACATGTCTGATACGCCGAGCTGTTTGAGAGCAACGAGACCACAGGCGAGGAACACCAACACCATCCAGGGTGAGGCGATGTTAGCGAATTTGGCCACGGTTTCGTAACCAAGTGAGGCAACGATGGCAATGACCGCGCCGACGCCGAGCACGATGAGCACAAAGCTGGTGCTATTGGGCATCCAGTCGCCCAGCGAAGGCATCGGCATGTCAAAGGGGATGCCGACGGCAGTCGCCGATACGGTGATCATGGCTCCGGCGAGGAAGCAGAATAGGATGCCGTTGGCGAGATTGTAGATTTTGACTAGGCCTTTGCCGGCAATGCGCTCGAGGTGGTTGTAGAGAGTAAGGCGTGCTCTGGAAGCGATGGGAGCACAGAGATAGCGCCATGAGAGCACGGCGAGCAGGTTGCCGACCAGCAGACCCAATACGATGTTTTGTAGGGAAACGCCGTTGAGCAGAAACAGCGGCCCGATCATGAACTCGGTTCCAGCGGCGTGTTCGCCGGCATACATGCCCCAGAATTTGTTACCTCCCTTGAGGGCGTGCTTGGGCACGGGTTCGTTTTCATACTCGCCTGAGGAGGCGCTTGCTTGTGTCTGGTCTGCTGTGCTCATTGTTTGTCTGGTTGGAGTGTTTGTCTGGTTGGAGTAGATTGGAGTAGATTGGAGTAGATTGGAGTAGATTAGCTGCGCTGGGAGAGGGTGCTGGCTTCGTAGGATTTGATCTCTGCAAGTAGCTGGCTTTCGCCCGGGGTGTCTTGGCGCTGGCAGAATTCCTCCCAGACGATGGACCATGGTAGTGCCTTGTTTTGCTCAAGCAGGGCGAGGCGGGTGGTGTAGTCACCCTCGAGCTCGGCGGCGCGAAGTTTGTCCTGTGGCTCAAGTAAGGCGAGCAGGAGGGCCTTCTGGGCGGCGCGGGTGCCAATCGCCCAGGCGGCGATGCGGTTGATGGAAGCATCAAAGAAATCGAGGCCGATGGATGTGCGGGGCAGGGCGTCACAGCGCACTAGTTCTTGCATGATGGCTTGAGTGGGGTCATCGAGCAGGACGACGTGGTCACTGTCCCAGCGCACGCCACGGGAGACGTGCAGTAGCAGGTGAGGCACATACATCAGAACGGAGGAAATCTTGTCGGCAATGCTCTCGGTCGGGTGGAAGTGGCCGGCGTCGAGGCAGAGCGCGGTTTGGTTTTTCATGGAGTAGCCCATGTAGAATTCGTGTGAGCCGACGACCATGCTTTCTGAACCAATGCCGAAGAGCTTGCACTCAACCGCGTCGATGTTGTGGGCGAGGTCGAGCTTCTCAGAGAAGACGGTATCAAGGCTGTCTGAGAGGCGTTGGCGATACCCCTGACGGTCGGCGGGGTTGTCTTTCATGCCGTCGGGAACCCAGACGTTGGTGACGGCGGGGGAGCCGAGCTGTTTGCCCATATCGGCAGCGATGGAGCGGGCGCGTTGGCAGTGCTCGATCCAGAAATCACGGATGCCGGTGTCTGGGCTGCTGAGGGTGAAGCCACTGCCAGCCTTGTCATGTGAGAAGCAGGAGGGGTTGAAGTCCATGCCGATATCGTGTGATTTTGCCCAGTCGATCCAGCTTTGAAAGTGGCTGGTCTCGATGGCGTCGCGGTCGACCTTCTGGCCTTGGAAGTCACCGTAGATGGCGTGCAGGTTCAGACGTTGTGTGCCAGGAAGTAGGCTGAGCACCTGGTCGAGGTCTTGGCGAAGCTCGTCAATGCTGCGTGCCTTGCCGGGGTGATTACCTGTTACGGCGAGGCCGCCGCTGAGCTCGCCGGCCCCCGTTTCAAAGCCACCGACATCGTCACCTTGCCAGCAGTGAAGTGAGATGGGGGTGTTGGCGAGAGTGGTGAGCGCTTGTTCGACATCGATGCCGAGCGAAGCGTAGTGGTCTTTGACTTGCGAAAACATAGGTAGATTTTTAGTAACTGATGGCGCGCAGTGTGACCTAAAATTATCATCTTGCAAATAGACGATTTGATTCTATTTTTGCACAAAATGACTGGATTGAATTTATTCTCCCGTTACCTGCCAGTAGAGCCAACTTTGCTCGATTGGGGCATGTATGTGCTTGATGCTGGTTATTTTGACGTGCCGGCGGGCAGTGAGTATCCGGTGGGGAAGCACCCTGAAGAGTATCTTTTTAGCTGGGAAAAGGGCCGAGTGCTCGATGAATACCAGATGGTCTACCTGTCACGTGGGCAAGGAGTATTTGAATGTCGGGGCAAGAAGCCGGTCAAGGTCAAGGCAGGGGATATGATGATACTGCGTCCTGGCATGTGGCACCGGTATAAGCCGGATACCGAGGTGGGCTGGGCAGAGAGTTGGGTCGGTTTTCAGGGGGAGTATGCGCAGCGTCTGATGGAGAAGTTTTTCCCGTCCCGCAGTGTCGTGTTACACCTCGGCCATGATGAAGAACTCTTGCGCAAGATGCAGTATGTGCTGCAGCTGATGCGGGAAGCACCGCTGGGATTTCGCCAGATGATGGCGGGTGAGGTGGTGGCACTCCTTGCACGGGTGAGGTCACTCGTCATGCGCTCCAGTAAAATGCTGGGCGGCAGTGAGGAGAAGCTCGACAAGGCGCGTTATCATCTGCTGGCGCATGCCACGGAGGAAATCGACTTGGAGGCACTGGCCGCAGAACTGGGCTTGAGCTACTCCCGTTTCCGCACGCTTTTCCGCAAACATACCGGTAGGTCGCCGCGCCAGTATCAGCTCGATATCCGTATGAACCGAGCCATGGAGCTGCTCAAGGAAAGTCAACGCACGGTCACGGAAATCTCAGAAATGCTCGGCTTTTCCGCGGTGTATTATTTCTCCCGTCTGTTCAAACAGCGCGTCGGCAAAACCCCCGGCCAGTTCCGCAGGGGTTAGCCCTGAGCGGGCTGATGAATCATGAGGGATAGCCGCCGGCTAAAAATCCTTTGCGCTAAGTATTGTGCTCTCGCCCGGTTTTGGGGTGAGGGTTTTCTTTTTGCCGCGGTAGTTGATGCTAATAGGACCGCTGCTTTTTTCGCCAGCGGTGATGGTAGCTTTGGTGAGTTGGCCGCCGTTCCAGGAGATGTCGACGGTGTAGTCGCCGCGGGCGCGCAGGCCTTTGATGCTTCCCGTGCTCCATTTAGGTGGCAGGGCAGGCAGTAGTTTGATTTCCTCGTTGTGGCTGTGCAGCAGCATCTCGGCCACGGCAGCGGTAGCACCGAAGTTGCCATCAATCTGGAAGGGGGGGTGGTTGTCCCAGAGATTGTCCAAAGTGGAGCGCACCAGAATGGCGTGGAAGTTGTCATAAGCCTTGGCGCCATCGGAGAAACGGGCATACATGCCGATGGTCCAGGCACGGCTCCAGCCAGTTCCGGCCCCTCCGGCTGCGAGGCGGCCGTCAATGGACTTGGTGACCGCATCCCGCATCACAGGGTCATCATCGATGTCGATAACATTACCCGGATAGGCGCCAACCACATGGGAGATGTGGCGGTGGCTTGGCCATCTTTCCTTGAAGGGCTTGATCCACTCCATGAGGCGTCCGTCTTCGGCGACCTTCGGGACATAGAGTTTGGGAATGAGGCTTTGAATGCGTTTGACGAAGGCGTCATCTTGTTTGCCGAGAGCATTTGCAGCTTCGACGTAGTCCTTGAAGACCTGCATAATCATCCACTGCTCGACGGAGGTGCCGGCACTGAGAGCGGCCTCATGCTCGTTTCCGTCCTTGTCGGTGTATATGAACTTGTTCTCTGGCGAGGTGGCGGGGCGTGCGATGAGGGTTTCTTCACCCTTGTCATTTTTTGGTCCTGGTATGAGCCAGCTTTCACAAAAGGTGGCTGACTCGGTGAGCAGTTTCCAATAAGGTTCGAGGGCTTTCGGGTCTTTGTTAAAGCGGTAGTGCTCCAGGATGTGAAAGGAGGCCCACTGTCCCCCGAGGTAGGTCGCTGCCCAGAGCGGGCGCGTGCCCATGGAGCGGGCACTGCCCCAGATATCGGTCGAGTGTCCCATGGCCCAGCCCTTCATGCCCATGCGGCGAGTCATGTCCTTGCCTTGAGGCAGCCAGCTCTTCAGCAGGTCAAAGAGGGGAGGATGCAGCTCGGCCAGGTTGCAGGTCTCCGCTGGCCAGTAGTTCATCTGGACGTTGATGTTGAGGTGATAGTCAGAGGCCCACGGGGCGAATTCATAGGGATTCCAAATGCCCTGCAAGTTCGCAGGAAGGCTACCTGGACGAGAGGAGGCGATGAGAAGGTAGCGGCCAAACTGATAGTAGGTCTCCATCAAGTCCGGATCATCATGCTCGCCTTTCTTGATCCGCTGCAGGCGTGCCTTGGTGGGCAGCTTCATGATGGAGTCAGCAGTTTTTCCGATGTCAAACTGCACGCGGTCAAAAAACCTGGCGTGGTCACTGATGGCATTGCTTTTGAGTTGCTCGGCGGTCTGATCCTTTGCCCGGTCTAAAATATCGGTGGTCTTCTGCTGCCATCCTTCTGCCAGGGCAGCGGCGGAGTTTTGCCGGTTAAAGTTCGTCGCAACGGTCATGAGGATGGTGGCCTGCTGAGTGCCCTTCATTTCCAGCTTTGTCCCGTCTGCGGAGGCGGAGGCTCCTTTAAGGCGTATGCGGTTTTGGAACTTCGTTCCGAGCTTGCCAGTGCCTTGCCCATCCATGACACAGTCTTCACCCTCAATTTTTGCTCCATCCATCCAAGTGACGAGATCGAGCGGCTTGTCAGAGGTGATGTGTACTACAAGGCAGTCCCACTGGGCGGAGGCAAACACCTCTTGGGTGATCTTGGATCCATCTTGTAATGTGTAGGTGCTCGTGCTCACCCCGGTGCGCAGGTCGAGCTGTCGATGGGTGGCAGCAATCTGAGCAGTGTTCTCGTAGGCGATCCTGAGCCGTCCTGCCGGCTGATAGCTGTAGGGGCTTTTATGGGGAGAGCCTTTCGTCGAGATGTGCTTCATGAAGTATTCGTCCGCTGCCTTGTAATCTTCTGCGGCGACCAGCTCGCGGATTTTTTCAAAGTGGGGGAAGGAGTTCTCCTCCATGTATTGACGACCATCATTTCTCCAAATGGTCTCCTCATTGATAACAATCTGCTCTCTGGGGAATAGGCTGTAAGGGGTGGCGCCGAGTCGGCCATTGCCAACCGGGTAGGTGCCCTCCCAGTCATAGGCAGGCTCATTATCCCAAATGACCAGGTTCTCTACAGGCGGATGAGGGACGTGATGCCCGGCAGGCTGCGGTGCTTTTTTTCCATGCTTCAGAAGTATGGGGGCGATGATTTTTGCCATCTCCGCCGCCCCTGCCGCATTCGGGTGGATCTTATCTGGGAAGAGGTCTGCACGATTCAAAAAGGGGTTGTGCAGGTCGATGACGGGTGTACGTGTGAGGCGGGCAATTTTTTTGATCTGAGGCAGAACCTCATCTTCGATAAAGGCTCCGTTGATACTGTGCCCGAACCGGATGAAGGAGGGAACAGGGTTCATCAGCCACACCGTTGGCTTGCTGGGCAGATTTTTGAACTCACGGATCAAGAGCCGCGCCGCACCACCGTAGTCATGGTCAAAGTTCTGCCTTTGTTTGTATTCTCCGCGCTTACTGTCATTGGTGCCGAGCTTGATGAGGACGACGTCTGGCTGGTAGGCGAGGGCGTCCTTATATTGCTTGGTATTAATCCATGCAGAGGGGGACTTCGAAATCATCGTGCGTCCGCTGACCCCGAAGTTCTTCACCTCAAAGTTGTCTCCAAGGAGTTTCTGTAGCTGGGCGGGATAGCTGGCGTTGTCGCGATCCGCGATGCCTGAGCCGAAGGTGATGCTGTCACCAACGCAGGCGACCTTGATTTTTGCGGCAGCTGCTTGGGCGTGGCTGGTAGAGGTAAGGCCAATACTCAGCAGGCTGGCAAGTGACAGGAGAATGAGAGAGGCAGATGGACGTAGTGACATGAAGAATATACTTCGATGCTGAAGCTACTATTTCAATGAATTTTCCAGATATTTGAGCTGGCTGCTTGGCAGGCTATTTCTGCTTTCCGCTTTCTTTATGAGGAGCCGTCTTGTATTTAAAAGAGGTATTAAAAAGAGAACACATCGAAAAAGACAAGCCATCGCGAACATCACGTATGGAAGGTGAAAGTATGGGAGTTAAAAGCAACATCAACGGACATGCGCTAAAGCATTTAACCACTCCCAAGTGGGCGAAAAATCGCCACGTGCAGACGATCCTGCCAACCATACTGCAAGGCCCAAGCATGCCGCTGAGACGCGAGCGTATAGAGCTTGCCGATGGCGACTTCATTGACCTCGATTGGCTTAATGCCGAGGATCAGCCAAAGCGCATTGTGGTGGTTTTTCATGGCCTCGAAGGGAGCTCGAAATCCCCCTATGTGAGGCGCTTGATGAAAAGGTGTAGCGATCATGGTGTCAGTAGCGTGGTGCATCATCACCGTAGCTGCTCAGGTGAAAATAATCGTCTGGCCCGGAGCTACCACAGTGGCGAAACCGGTGATATGCAGAAGACACTACTGCACATCCGAGGTCTCTATCCAGCTGCTCATATTGATGCTGTCGGCTACAGCCTTGGAGGTAATGCTCTGGCTAAATATCTGGGGGAGCAACAAGAAGCGTCACTGGTGGACCGTGCTGTGATTGTCTCCGCTCCATTACAACTCTCTGCTTGCGCCAAACGTCTGGAAGGGGGTTTCTCCACCATTTATCAACGTCGGCTCATCAAGCAGCTGCATCGCAAAACAGCGGAGAAGCTGGGCAATCCAAAACTCAGAGACTCGATGCCCCTCGATGCAGATAAGATTAGGCAGTTGAAAACCTTTTATGACTTCGACGACCAGGTCACCGCCCCCTTGCATGGGTTTGATGATGTGCATGATTATTACCAGAAGTGCAGTGGCATGCAGTATCTCTCATCAGTCATGATACCAACGCTCATTATGCATGCTGCTGATGACCCATTCATGACTGATGCCGTCATTCCTATGCTCGAAGAACTATCAGAGCAGGTGAGCTATGAGCTCTACGCTCATGGTGGCCACGTCGGCTTTATCTCAGGCGGCAGCCCACTACGCCCGAGGTTTTTTCTAGAAGAAAGAATCGCAAGTTACCTCGAGTTTTGAATTGGCGCTCAGAGGGATTTCCGCTCGAACTCTCAACTTGAACGCTAGCCACCGGCGGCTCACTCAGCGAGCTTACCATCGGGCCTGATGCCACTGCTGACCTCGTCGTCGAGTTGCTTTAAGCGTGCCTGGAGGCGTGCGACGACTTCCGGGTTTGCCTTGGCGACATTCTTGCTTTCCCCGATGTCCTCGGCGAGGTTGTAGAGTCTGGCTTGTTTGCCGGTAGCGTGCAGCTTCCAGTCCCCCTGGCGGATGCACTCGACCTTTGAGCGGTAATAGAGGAACTCATCACGTGGGGAGGGTGACTTCGCGTGCAGGAAGTCAGCGATGTTGATGCCATCGATGGGCCCCTTGGTCTTGAGCTCGACCCCGGCAATATTGGCGATGGTAGGTAGCAGGTCAATGGTGGAGGCGATGTCCTTGGACTTGCTGTTGGCGGGGATGCGCCCCGGGGCCCAGGTGACACAGGGCACACGCATGCCGCCCTCGAAGGTGCTACCTTTGCCGCTGCGCAGCGGCCCGGCCTTGCCTGCGTGATGTTTGAATTTCAGCCAGGGACCGTTGTCGGAGGTGAAGATCACATAGGTGTTTTGATCAAGGCCTTCCTTGCGTAGGGTATCGAGAATACGGCCCACCTCGGCGTCGATGTGCTCGATAACAGAGATGTAGGCGCGCTTGGGATTGGGGTCGTAGAGCTCATCGGGAAGGTAGAGCGGAACGTGCGGCATGCTGTGGGCAAGGTAGAGGAAGAAGGGTTTGCTTTTGTTTGCGTTGATGAAGTCAATCGCCTTATCTGTATAGCGGCGAGTGATGCTGCGCTGGTCCACGGGGTGCTCGATGATTTTCTCGTTCTCGATCAGCGGGGTTTGCCAGATGCCGCTCTCATCCTTCCTACTCCAGTAATCGTCCCACCTGCCGTAGCGGGGGCGTTTGGCAGTTACGGGGTGGCTCATGTCATTGGAGTAGGGAATACCGAAGTAGGAATCAAAGCCCTGGGCTGTGGGCAGGAATTCAGGATGGTGACCGAGGTGCCACTTGCCAACACAAGCCGTGGCATAGCCTGCGGACTTGAGTGCGTCCGCAATAGTGGTCTCACCGGGGTGCAGGCCGATGTCGGAGCCTGGAAAGAGCACGGCCTTGCTGAGCACGCGCCTCGGGTAACAGCCGGTCATCAGAGCTGCGCGCGAGGCGGAGCAGACAGGGTTGGCGGAGTAGAAGGAGGTGAGCATGCGGCCCTCGCTGGCCATGCGGTCGATGTGCGGGGTCTTGATCTCCTTGGAGCCGAAGCAGCTGAGATCCTGGTAGCCCTGGTCATCGGTGAAGATGATAATAAAATTAGGGGCCTTGGAGCCGTCCGCTGTGGCCGGAGCTGCCGCCGAAGAATGGTGAATTAAGAGGAGTGAAAAGTGAATGAGGAGCAGAGGGAGATACTTCATGATGTGAACGTGTATTAGTCTTGTATGATTATGATGAGCTTAATAGCCATAATAATCTATAGGGTGTTTCTTGGGATGTCCATGGCCTGAACCGTCAATTCGTTATCATTTATCGTCCACGAGGACGGCGCATGAGTGAGATCAGACTCACTTGAGCTCCTTGATGCTGATGTTGCGGTATTCAATGTAGATCGGTGCTTTTTGGTGGGCGTCTTGCAGGCCAATATAACCCTCGAGCGGGCGTGCGAGCAAGGACTTGTGCGTATCTGTGGATTGCACACAGGTGACGCCATCGGCGATGACCGTGTAGCGCTTGCCAACGCAGTGGATCTCATAGCTGTGCCAGACGTCAGCGCGTTCATCGGGTCTCGGGTTGACTGCTGCCAGGCCGTAGAGTGAGCCGGTGCAGTGGCTGTTATCGCGGGGTGCGTTGGAGATCTGCACCTCCACTCCTGTAGCCCATGGGGCGTCACCTTTTTTGGCTCTCAGAAAAACTCCGGAGTTGCCGTTCGGAGCGACCTTCCATTCCAGTTTCAAGATGAAGTTCTTGAACGTTTTTTGATCGTAGTAAATCCAGTTGTGGTTGCCTGCAGAGGCATCGTTTCTGAGAATGCCACCGGGCTGAATCGACCAGCCGGACTTGGTGCCGTGAATGCTCCAGCCGTTGATGGTCTTGCCATCGAAGAGTGGGCTGAAACCGGTCTCGTCTGCTGCGATGTTGGTGGTCTGATCATCAGCGAAGCTGTCGAAGGCGGTGAGTAGCCAGATGCCGAGGCATGCTGATGTGAAGTTCGTTGTAAAAGTCATGGGTCCGTTTTTAAGCGGTGAGTGATCATTCTAAAATAATACGTCGCTGGCGGAAGCATTCTTTGGGTTTTTTAATTCTGGGTATCGAGCCGCCATGGCAGAACAGCTGAACTGATGCCTAACAAATTCTCCCCTTGTAGGGAAAGGTGAGTCATTTCTCTGCCTGACCCCTTTTTCTTTTTTTGACCCCTTTTTATTAATAGAAAAAGTCGCCCCGTGTGGGGGGCGACTTAGGCATTGATCAGTGGTATGTGTGGACACTTGTCAGTGGTATGTGTGGACACTTGCCAGTGTCATGTGTGTCACTGTACCCAGAAATACCCTACATAAAAAATGGAAACTGGGCATCCCCCTTTTGGGGGGTACTGAGCTTTTTGTCGTTAAGCTATTAGAAGGGAGAGTTAGTCGAGCTCAATGGGGTATTCACTTGGGGTGGGAAGTTGAAGTTAGCTGCGGGGTGACTCTGGCATTTTGCTATTGGGTAATGGGGATTTGGCGTTTAGAAAAGGGGCATGCCCACTTTTATTGAAACGATGCAGGCCGTCAATTGGCAGCATCCTGTGTTGGTGATTTCATCCTTTGTACTCGGCGCCTGTGTCGGTTCATTTTTGAATGTGGCGATTTATAGGCTGCCGCGTGGGCTCAGTGTCAACGAGCCGAAGCGGTCGTTCTGCCCAGGGTGCAATAAGGAGATTCCATGGTTTCGTAACATCCCGCTGGTGACTTGGCTGCTGCAGCGCGGCAAGTGTGCGGAGTGCAAGGGGAGCATTCCCTTTCGTTATTTTGCCGTCGAGCTACTCACTGCCTGTTTGTTTTTGCTGATGTGGATGACGTTTCCGCAGAACCCGGGTGAGGCGCTATTCTATATGGTCTTGATGGCCTTGCTGGTGGTGGTGGTGTTTGTGGATGCCGAGCTGATGCTGATCCCCTTGCAGGTGACCTGGCTGGGTGCCGGTCTAGGGCTGGTAGCCGCGGTGCTGGTCCAACATCATCTCTATCTGAACGGCGAGGCGCACGGATGGAAAGATGGGCTGTGGATGTCTGTGAAAGGTTTGCTTGCTGGCTTCGGTGGCCTGTGGGCTGTGGTGATCTTGGGCAAGCTCGCCTTTGGTAAAAAGAATCTGGCTTTTGAAGAAGCGGTGGAGTGGATGTTACGTGAGCCCGATGAAAATGCTGATGAAAATGACCCAGCACAGCAGCTGTGTTTTGTCATCGATGGTGAGGCACACGCTTGGGGAGATCTTTTTTACCGGGACAGTGATCAGCTTATTATCGAGGGCAGTGGCTTCCGAGTGGATGGCAAAAAAGTGCAGGCTAAGAGCCTAGTGATCAAAGGTGATCGTGTTGAGCTGAAGGGCAAAACGCTGATGATTGAGGAGCTGCAGTCACTCGAAGGCAAGGCATCTCAAGTCACGATTCCGCGCGAGGCGATGGGCATGGGGGATGTTTACCTGATGGGCATGTTGGGATGCTGTCTCGGCTGGCAGTCGGTGATCTTCACTGTATTTGCTGCCTGCCTGTTTAGTATCTTGCTCGCCATTCTCGGCCGGCTCGGCTTTGGCCAGCGTTTACCCTTTGGGCCTAGCCTAGCATTTGGAGCCACCTGCTGGATTTTCTGGGGCTGGCAAGCCTGGGGCTGGTACTACAGCCTGATGGGGCTGTAGAATAGTGAATAGTGAATGAGCTAAGCACGATGTGTTCACTGCGGCGCAATGGAGCCACTTTGTGGCAGTTGAAGTTCTGAGTTTAAGTTGAAGTTTGGAACAGGCACAAAAAAGCCCGCCGTAGAGACGGCAGGGCTTGGGAAACCAAGAACCAAGAACAAACAACCAAGAACAACCGCGTAGCGGCTTAGCAAACAATCTCTGTGCCTACACCGGAGCGGGTGAAGATCTCGAGCAGTAAGGAGTGGGGGGTGCGGCCGTCGATGAAGTGGACTTTGCCGACACCGTGGTCGAGGGAGTCGAGGGCGGAGTGGATCTTGGGAAGCATGCCGCCGGAGATAGTGCCGTCTGAGATGAGTTCATTAGCTTGGGAGCGGTTGATCGAGGGGATCAGCGTGCTTTGGTCAGCGGGATCAGAGAGGATGCCGGGGACATCGGAGAGGTAAACGAGCTTGGTGGCCTTGAGTGCCTTGGCAAGGCAAGCGGCAGCGAGGTCAGCATTGACGTTGAGCGGTTTGCCGGTTTCTTCTTCGGCTCCGAGTGGGGAGATGACGGGCACGGTTTCGGCCTTGATGATTTGGTCGATCGCGTCGAGTTGGCAGCTAACGGCTTCGCCGACGCGGCCGATGTCAACTTGTTGACCGTCATCATCGGTGGCCTGAATTCTGCGGCCTTTGAAGACCTCAGTGCCGGGAATGCCGTGCGCCTTGCCGCCGAACTCAGTGATCATGTTCACCAGTCCCGGGTTAATGGTGTGGCTCAGGGTTTGCTCAACGATCTCGATTGCCGCTGGGGTGGTGACGCGGAAGCCGCCAATGAATTGAGCCTCGAGGCCTGCTTCTTTCATAGCGGCGGAGATGGCTTTACCGCCGCCGTGTACGATCACGGGATTGATGCCGGCTACCTCAAGAAATACAATGTCGCGCATGACCTTGCGCACTAGGCCTGGATCTTCCATGGCGGAGCCGCCCATTTTGATCAGGAAGGTGTGGCCGCGGAACGACTGCAGGTATGGCAGGGCCTCGATGAGGACTGAGGCCTTGTTGATGGTGGCGTCCAGGGACATATCGGTATCTAAGCAGTTAATTTTAATTTCTGAATGCTAAATTTCAGGAAACATGGGGCCGCTGAAATTATCGCCTAAAAATATGGCAAGCCCATACTGTGATCAGGGTGGCGAGTGGGGCGGATAAGCTGAGCCAGTGTTGTGATAGATGAAGCAGAGCGGCAAGTAGAACAAATAACAGGGGAATGATGAGGGTGGCTGTCAGGGTATAGGCAAGCAGGCGTTTACTGCGGGTGAGCTGACCAAACCAGAAACTTAGCAGTGCCACATCTAAGAGAAGAATCATGGATGCCCATATCGGCAGCCGTGGAAAAGACACAGCATTTTTAGTAATGGGGTAGCTTTGTGATAGCGCGATGAGACTGGTGAGGCGCTCAGGTGATAGGGTGTTTGTGATAGAAGTCTTCTCACCTACTGCGTGGATCAGGGCGATGGGTGCTGCTTGGGTAAGTAGAGAGATGTCGTCCTTTTTGTCGCTGGGGGGCATGAGTGTTTCTGCTTGGATTGGGGCTAGTGGTTTGGCTGGCTTGTTAGGTATGGGAGTTTGACCAAATTCATCAATGGGGATCAGCGGACCTTTTTTCCCGAGACGTATGTGACGACCACAATCCACCGTCAAATCTGAGGGGTTGAGCTTGTAGGCTGTCATAATGGTGAGCAGGTCGATCGAGGGGATCAGTCCTTCATCTTGCCAGTAAGCGAGAAGTGGTATGTGACCCTCGGCGGCGGGGATGTTTTCCACTTCGCTGAATCCTGCTAGTGTGTGTTTGCCGCCGTCGGCATGGATTGAGATGGGAGCGTAGTTAATGAAGGGCAGTTGGCGGTGGTTCCCCGATACGCGCGACATGGGAATGAGGCTGCGCCTCAGGATGTCTGGTAGAGATTGGGGTGTCGCTACCCGGGTCACTGGTAGGGCAATGGCTGAACGCGAAAACATCGCCAGTTGGCGGCCCAAACCCTGAGTCTCAAGGCCAAGTTGCTGGTCCCAATTCAAACCCGTTGTGAGGATGACCTCCTTGTAGCCGCGTTTGTGCAGGGAGGTCAGAATGATGGCGTAATCCAGAGCAGAAGGGGGGGAAGCTTCAAAAATCTTGTCTGGGTCATCGGTTATTTCAATGCTCTGAACTTGATTTGTTTGTCCCTGCGGTTTGCCGACGCTGTTAATGGTGATGATGTCAGACTGTGCATCAAGCTGATGAACGAATTGTTCGCCACTTTGGTAACTCAGCGCAATCATGACAAATGATGCGTCTAACTTTTTGAGCCAGGTAGTGGTCTTGCTCAGATACAGTGCCCCGCAGCCGACTCCCATGGAGAGAGCTGCAACGAAGAGCCGAGATTTAAGAGCTTGTGATGTCAAAGTGTTTCGATCTCATCTAGCACAGGTAGAAGGGGTTCTTCAAGGTTTGATCCTGCGATTACGTCTCGAAGGATGGCCGCTGCGGTCGGTATGTGCTGAAGATACCATTCCTGTTGGGGTTGTCGGCCGATTTTAGCAAAGGCGCCCATGGCCTGCATGAGCCGCTGAGTGGCACATTTCTGGAGAATGGGAGCGATGGGTTCTTCCTCCGATATTTCCTCCCATAGATCGAGTAGCTTTTGGCGATCTTCTGCTGAGTGGTTCATGTAGGGGTCGTAAACAAGTGACGCTAGATCATACTCTTGCCGACCACGGCGCATGCCCTGGAAGTCAATGAGCCAGGCCTTGCCGTCATGGGCGATGATGTTCTGGCTTTGGAAATCCCGGTGCACCAAATTACGTGATGAGGCACCCAGGTCTTTGGCCATTTGGCTAAGCGCCGGGTGCTCGGAGAGTTCATGCACTAGGGCTGGGTTCATGCCGAGGTATTCATCGGCGAGCTGGTCATAGAAATAATTCTGTTCCCAGCGATACATGGCCTCATCAAAGGCAGGCTGGAATTCGAGGTCCTTGGGCGGGCGCGTGTAAAAGAGCTTGTCGAGTTGTTCGAGTGCGGAGCGGTAGATGGGCTCTCTTACCTCCCAGGGCTCATCCTTCATGCTTAGTAAGTCAGCGTCACCGAGGTCCTCGACGAGAGCCACACGGCGTCCTGTGTTGTCATAGATGACCTCAGGAACATTGAAGCCTGCGTTTTTGAGGAACTGGGAAACCGGTAGGTAGTTTGCATTGTCCTTGCGATCCAAGGTGTAATGAATGCCGATGTAGGTAGGGTGACCTTCTGGTTTGAGACGGATAATTGTTCGTCCGGAGGCGCCCTTGGTGATGGGCTCCATGATACAGGTATGCGTAGGCCCCAGTTTAAGGTAATTACGGACTGCAGTCAGAAGGGTGTCAGCTGGCATGAGGGGGATGTAGAATGTGGGATTGAAGAATCAAGAATTAAAAATCATGAGCTGGTGACAATGGCGCCCTCATGAATGGAGCCCTCACTGACGGTGGCAGCTGGCCAGACGATGGTGTCGGTGAGTTTGGCGCCAGCTTCGATGACTGCTTTGGGGCCGATGATGCAGTTGGCGGCATCGACCTGGGCTGAGGGGTGGATGCTAGCATCGGGGTGGATGGCATCGTTGCGCCCGGAGCGGAGGTGCTCATGGACTTCTCTGTAGGCATCGGGGTTGCCGATATCGAACCAGTCACCTTGATCGAGTACTACGGCACCGAGTTTATGCTGTTTGATGAGCTGGATGAAGGCAGGCACGATCGAGGTGACTTGTTCATCCGGGATGAGCTTGAGGATCTCTGGCTCGATGCAGTAGATGCCGGTGAATTGATGGGTGCCTGGGATATCGCCGAGTAAGTTGCGCATATCGGTGATCTGGTCGCCCTCAATGTTGACGTTGCAGTTTTGCCCCGATGAGCGCAGCGCCAGAGTGGCGATGTTGCCGGATGCTTGGTGATGGGCAATGAGTTTGCCAATATCGATGTCGGTGAGGATGTCGCCATTGTAAACGAGGATAGGGTCATCGCCGATAAAGGCACTAATGTTGCGGATGCCGCCGCCGGTCTCGAGTAGCACGGGTTCGTGAAAGAAGCTCAGTGGCGAGCCATGGAAGCTGCCATCTGGGTAAGCCTGTTGCCACGCCTCGGGAATGTGATGTGTGTTGATGGCGAACTCTTTGATGCCCGCCGCTTGGCAGTGGCGCAGGGCGTAATTGGCCATGGGCTCATGGAAGACAGGAACAAGTGGCTTGGGCAAGACGTCGGTGAGGGGGCGTAGTCGAGTGCCGAGGCCAGCGCCGAGGATGAATGCTTTGGTGATCATAAGGGCCGCTTCGCGGCAGTTGAAGTTAGCCACTTCGTGGCAGTTTAAGTTTAAGCGGGGAGCCGCCTGCGGCTGCAGTTCGAGTTATCCATTTTTAATTTCCTTTCACCCAACGGATGAAATAAGGCTCTCCAGAGCGCGGCGATCCGGGCTGGGCATCGGTAGATGTTCGAGGTTTTCGATCGGGTGCCAGGTTTCATGGTCTTGGGAGTCAGTTTGATCTGAGTGGCTGGCGTAGATGCGCAGGGTAACGTGGTAGCGAGTGATGGCGTAGGTTGTTTTAAGTGAGAGGGCAAGATCCAAGGTTTGTTCGTGATCTCGGCGGGGGATATGCCACATGCCTTCGCGGCGGTTACCTTGAGCCTGTTTTTGGAGCAGCACGCGCCCGTGCGAGTCTGTGGCAAAAATGGCGAACTCATCAATACGTGTGGTCTTTACGGCTGATTTTTTCTGGGGAAGAGAGGAGGGCTCTTGGCATTGGCAAAACTGGCTAACTGGGCAGTGCGCGCAGTCGGGTGATTTGTTGGAGCAGTAAGTTTGGCCAAGCTCCATCAGTGCCGAGTTGTGAATGCGCGGGTTTTTATCAGGCAGTAATTCTTGTGCCCATTGCCAGATCTGCTTGTTGCCCGTGGTGGTATCGATGCGCTCTTGGAAATCAAACAGGCGGGAGAATACGCGTGCCACGTTAGCGTCCACAATGGCTTGTGGCTCATTGTAGGCGAAGGATGCCACAGCACCTGCGGTGTAGGGTCCGATACCAGGCAGGGCGCGAATTTGCTCGAATTTCTCGGGAAACCGGCCGTTGTGATCGCGGGTGATTGCCTTGGCCGCAGCATGCAGATTACGGGCGCGGCGGTAGTAGCCGAGTCCTTCCCAGGCCTTGAGAATTTCCTGCTCGGTGGCCTCGGCCATCGAGCGTGGCGTGGGGTAGAGGGCCATGAAGCGTTTATAGTGCCCCCCGCTACCGTCTTCATTACTACCCAGTACTGTGGCGACCTGGGTTTGCTGCAGCATGATTTCTGATACCAGGATCGCCCAAGGCTCCGTGGTCTCACGCCACGGGTAGGCCTTGCCCTCCTTGCCGAACCATTTTGCCAGAGTGTTCTGGAACGCACGTTTATTGGCTAGTGGGTCTTTGTTGGGACTGGGTTTGTTCACCGTGGGCACGCCTGCGAGAAAAAGCTGAAAGTTGAAACTTTGAAAGCAGAAAGGGCGAGGTATTAGTGATATTCTACCTGAATTTTGGCATCTTTATCTCAGTTTGAGTTAAAAAAAGCGGTGAACTACGCTGCTTTGGGTGTATTATACCTGCATATGAAGGTGAATTGGATGATGGCTCAACTGCTGGTGATGGGTTTTGCCCTGCTTGCTCTTGCTGGTTGTAAAAAGGGCAATGGCTCAGGGGCAGGTGGTAGCAGTGGCCGGCCAGCGGCTCCTTGCTGAGGCAGCGGACGTTAGGACGCGAGTTTCGCGGGCCGCCGGAGGCGGCACTTTAAGTGGGAGCCACTTTGTGGCAGTTCGAGTTGAGAGTTCGAGTTGGGAGTTGCCGCAAGCGGCTGTTCTTGGTTCGTGGTTCTTGGTTGGCCGCCTTCAAATTCCATGTTTCCATAAATACAAAAACATATACGTTGAGAAACGTAATCGATGTCAGTATTTGAACTACTTTCCCCTGCCTGAGGAATCTTTGTTGGCGGATCTAGCCAATGGACTCAGCGCCGAAATAGGACGCTAGAGCTTCGGGGATCCTGATGCTGCCATCGGGCTGCTGATACTGCTCGATGAGCGCTACATAGAGACGGGGCAGGGCGGTGCCAGAGCCATTGAGGGTGTGGCAGATCTGGTTTTTACCATTGGCGTCCTTGAAGCGCAGGCGCATGCGGCGTGCCTGGTAGTCGGCGAAGTTCGAGCAGGAGGAGACCTCGAGGAACTTGTCCTGGCCGGGTGACCAGACTTCGATGTCGTAGGTTTTGGTGGCGGAAAAACCAATATCACCGGTGCAGAGCTCGATGACACGGTAGTGCAGGCCGAGTTTCTGCAGGATGGCCTCGGCGTGGCCGGTGAGTTCCTCAAGTAGGGCGGTCGAATGATCTGGGTGGGCGATCTGGACCAGCTCAACCTTGTCGAACTGGTGCATGCGGATGATACCGCGGTTATCACGGCCGGCGCTGCCCGCCTCGCGGCGGAAGCAGGGAGTGTAGGCGGTGAGTTTCACCGGCAGCTGGTCTTCGGTGAGCAGGGTGTCACGGTAGAGATTGGTCACTGGCACCTCAGCGGTGGGGGCGAGGAACAATGAATTATCCTCGATGCCATACATGTCGTCCTCAAACTTGGGTAGCTGGCCGGTGCCTTCCATGCACTCACGCTTGATGATGTGGGGCACATTGACCTCCTCATAGCCGTGCTCGGTGGTTTGGGTATCGAGTAGAAACTGAATCAAGGCGCGCTCGAGCCGGGCACCTTGACCACGGTAAACAACGTAGCCAGAGCCTGTCACACGGGCGCCGTCTTCGAAGCTGAACAGGCCGTGCTTTTCTGCCAGGGCCACGTGGTCGAGGGGTTCGGCAATCACGGGCTTTTCTCCCCAGATGCGCAGTTCCGGGTTGGCATCTTCATCGGCACCTACCGGGCAGTTTGCATGCGGTAGGTTGGGGATACTCATGAGTAGCTGAGTTTGGCGGTCACCGGCGGTGTCGGATGCGATGTCGAGTTCGGCGATTTGCTCGCCAACGACGCGGACCTGCTCCTTGATGCCCTCTGCCTCGTCAGCCTTGCCTTGCCCCATCAGAGCGCCGATTTGCTTGGAAAGCTGTTTACGTTGCGACTGCAGTTCCTGTTTTTGCGTTTCCGCTTTGCGGCGTGTTTCGTCACAGGCGAGCACTTCATCGATGAGTAAATGAGCGTCACCACCTCGGGTGCTGAGGCGGGTTTTGATGGCGTCTGCGTCTTCGCGGATGGCTTTGATGTCAAGCATGGCGGGGTAGTGATAGCGGGTTTTGATTTTTTTTGAACTGAGAAATACACCAAACAGGTTAAAACTTTTCCAATTTGGTATTTGGCGTTGGCAGACGAAAACCTAAAGTGAAGGGGATGTCAGCAAAGAGAGCGAGTTGGGTCATGGTTTGCACGGGTTTGGCTCGTATGATCCTATATACGAGGGAGATGCGGCGCAAGGTGCTGCTGCAGCTGGTGGTTGTGTTGCTGGTGCTGGTGGCTCTCGGTGCCTGGCCGCTTGCTGGTTGGTTGAGTGGCAATATCTGGCTATTTCTACTCTGGTGGGGGGCATCGCTTTTTTATGGTCTGATGGTCATATTACTCGCCATTTATGACATGCTCGCTGTTATCAAGGAAGAGCGAGGGGATATGTGAATATGGGATTCTAAAGCAGTTGAGTGATGACTCTAAGACCGCATTTTTTGAGGGTTTTAGTCAAACAATAGGCTTAGTCCTTGTTTGTTAATGCATTTCTACTGAACCATGGCGGTTCCGAGCTGATGTCGTGCAGGATATATGAAAGACTCGCCGGAAGAGGTGGCCAGTGTGAGCTTTATCAAAGTCGGCGCCCGATAACAGGTAAGCCCTTAGCCTTGCGGATCCTCAGCTTGCTCAACTGGCTCAGCTGCTTTGTCAGGTTTGGCTGGTTTGTTGCGGGTGGCCGGCTTGGCGATGATCTCGACGTAGACGGTGTCATTACCATCTTCGAGTACTTGGCCAATGGCCTTAGAGACGGCGGAAACATGTTGCTCGTCTGAGCTAGCTGCATCAGCACCAACTTTGCAGTCGAAGTCCCAGAAGTCGACCCCTTCGGGAAGCTTTTTGTTACGCTCTCGCTTGATATACTTGCTTATCTCCGCACGAATGGAGTCTGCCAGGCGTGCGGGTTTGATCTTGGCGTGGTTGAGGGGAAAGGTTTTTTTCATGAGATG
>Ga0115563_1001177_pt1 | contig 20243 bp, 22 predicted proteins | sample COGITO_mtgs_1105_2_FD_87198 | JGI IMG/M metagenome (GOLD analysis project Ga0115563, IMG submission 87198) | Pelagic marine microbial communities from North Sea - COGITO_mtgs_110519 | ecosystem: Environmental > Aquatic > Marine > Epipelagic | place: Germany:Helgoland, sampling site Kabeltonne...
CACCTATGGCGTCAGCAGCAATCGTGGCGACAATCGCGCTATCGATCCCCCCCGACAAACCCAACAAAACCTTACTAAAGCCAGATTTGCGCAAATAATCGCGCAACCCCAGCACCATCGCATGATAATCCTGTTCTAACAAATCGGGAGTTTTGGCTTTTGGACCGTCCTCGACGCGCCAGCCCTCGGAGCCACGGTGCAAATCGACATGGGCAACCGTGTCCTCAAACAGCGGCAATTGCACCGCCAGTGCACCGCCGGGGTTCAGCGCGAAGCTGCCGCCATCAAACACCTGATCATCCTGCCCACCGACCATATTGAGATAAATCAGCGGCAGGCCGGTTTCGATCACCCGCGCCACCATGATATTTTGACGCACCAATAATTTCTCGCGATCATAGGGCGACCCATTGGGAATCAATAAAAACTCCGCCCCGGTTTCAGACAGCGTCTCAGACACATCCTCATACCAAGCATCCTCGCAGATCGGGCTGCCAATACGGATGTCGCCAACGCTATATGGCCCACCCAGCGGTCCAGCATCAAAGATTCGCACCTCGTCAAAGACAGTCTCGTTTGGAAGGTGGTTTTTCAACACCTTGGACGTAATTTCACCCCCGCGCAAAATGAAATATGCATTGTATAGCTTGCCGTCTTCAGCCCAGGGCCCCCCGATCCCCAAGGTAGGACCATCTGCGCAGTCTGCGGCCAAACGCGTCACCGCCGCCATGGCCGCGTTATGAAACGACGGTTTAAGAACCAAATCTTGCGCATTATAACCGGTAATAAACATCTCCGGCAAGGCAACCATATCAGCCCCGGCGTCACGGCCCTGTTGCCAGATGCTGCGGGCCAGGCCGGCATTGCCCGCGATATCGCCCACAGTGGGGTTGCTTTGTGCCAATGTCACACGGAACCTGTCAGCCATGTTTGGTGCCTTTTCAATATCTCAACCGTTGACTTAGCAGATCACACGCCAAGGAAAAGGGGGGCGTGGGATGATTTTCGCGCGAAACCGCCCAGATCCAACCTGTTAAGAAGATTTTTCTGTCACGTGATTTCAAAGCCTCTGTCTAAAACCAACCAATTGCCACCGCAATGCGCTCTATTGCGATACCATAGCTTTCATGTCGAACAGCGGCACCGCATCGCAATGGCCATGCCATGCCATGCCATGCCAAAAAAAAAGGTATTGCCAGCGGGTAGCAAGACGCATTTGGCGTCAGACCAAGCTTTAATGTTCCGGCCTGATAAACGCAGGACCCTGGGCCCCAAGCCGCAGCCCTGAGCGCAGTTTTTTATATGGGATCTCGGTGAGTTTACATGGGTTTTGACCAGCAGCGACTGCGAACAGCACCGTCTCGGCAATCGGTTCAAAATCTGCCAGAAAATGAATAGCACTTTTGACAACCACGACCCCATAGCTTTCGGGATCACAGCCAATGTGACGAAAAACCTCTCGATCTGCCGTTTGCGCCCGATTGGAGCCGATCACAACGACAATTTCACCGTGATTTCCCAACGTGATTGTCACCGCAGCCATCTTGCCAAGATTGGCCGCAATGCCTGCTAGCATAGGCCCCGCGCAAATAAAGCGACCCTCTGACAGGTGTTTAACCGATCCAGTCACGACAATTTCTGGACCATTTTGGTCGGGAAATGTGCCGCCAAGGGTCAGCTGAACCTGCGCCCCGACGCCAGCTTGGTGGCACAAAAAAGCCGCCTCAGGCGCCCAGAACATGCCCAAGAGCGCCGGGATGCGATGCTTTAGCAATGCTGCAAGAATACCCGTGCTGTCACCACTTGAACCGGCACCGGGGTTGTCTTGTGGATCCGCAATAATCACCGGTCGCTGCGCCTGTTTTGTCAGATAATCTGCGGTTTGCACGGCCGCATCCATCGCCATCAACTGGTCGTCAAAACTGTCTTCGGCATCGTCCAGCGCCGCAACAACCGTTGCGGTGGCCGCTGCAACCGCGGCCTGATCATAACCACAAGCAAAGACCGATATACCGCAGTTTGGAATGTCGGCCGGTGGAAAGCCAAACGCCAGATCAACCGACAAAACTGCCTCACCCTCAAGGTCTTCAAGCCCTTGATACAACTGCTGCGCGGGTTGTCTGCGGGTCGACTGGGCGGTGATTGGCACCATGAAATTCAATTGCTGAAAAGACTTGTACGGCAGTTTTTTGCGGCGCAGTATCGTTTCAAACACCTTTGCTGCGCGCCGCCCGGTCTCGGCCATATCAATATGAGGATAGGTGCGATAGATCACCATCGCACTGACTAAATTACAAAATTCCGGGCTGATATTGCCGTGCAGATCAAGACTGACAACAATCGGCAAATCCACTCCGACAAGTGCGCGAAGCCGTTGTAACAGCAACGCCTCGCCATCATCCGCCTGTTCCGTCACCATGGCGCCGTGCAGATCGAGGTACAGCCCATCCAGCGGCCCCGCTGCTTTGATCCCCGCCAACATGTGGTCACAAATCGCGTCAAAAGCCGTTTGTGCGACCAGACCGCCCGGTTCTGCCACAGCATAAGAAATGGGAACCAGTTCACACATCGAAGCCGTTTCAATAAATCCACTAATGGGAATATTCAGCCCCGTGCAAGTCTCAAACATCCGGTCGCCAACGCAATAGGCCGGCCACGACCCCGGTGTCATAAATTGCTCCCAATCGGTTACAAATGGGGCAAAAGTATTTGTCTCATGTTGAAAACTGGCGATCGCTATTTTTGGCCGTGCCATCTCATATCTCCACTTGCTCTGCCCATCCCGAACAGCGGCCCTCAGGGAGCAGCTTGCTGCGGCACTCAGTTCGGGTCGGTAGAATTAACAATCTTGGTGGTTGGAAACGGGATTTCAATTCCTGCGGCATCAAAAGCCTCTTTCACACTGCGGGTCATATCAAACTTTAGCGTCAAATAATCAGAAGCGTCGCACCACAGCCGCAACGTAAAATCAACCGAGCTCTGGTTCAAAGCGCTGACTTTAATCAAGGGATCTGGCCCTTTGTGGATACGCGCATCGCCTGCGACCAGATCCGCCAGTACGGTGTCTGCACGCCCCAGATCAGTGCCGTAGGAGACGCTGAAAACAAGATCAAGCCGGCGTTTGTCATACACCGAATAATTTGTAATCGGTGCGCCCCAAACCTGACCGTTGGGAACAATCACCTGCAAATTATCCGTGGTTGCCAATTCAGTGGTAAAAATAGAGATTTCTTTAACCGTGCCAGACTGACCCGACACCGAGACAAAATCCCCTTGTTTGAAAGGCCGAAACACAATCAGCATGATGCCAGCCGCAAAATTTGACAATGTGCCTTGCAGCGCCAAGCCCACAGCAAGACCCGCGGCACCCAACAACGCCACAATTGAGGTAGTCTGAACCCCAAAGCTGTTGAGCACGAAGGTCGCACCCACAATGATGACCACAATTTGCGAAAACTTGCTGAGAAAGACAAACAACGTATCGTCGAGCTGATCATATTTGAAGCCCATGCGCGCAATCGATGATTTTACCCAACGTGACAATATAAAAGTCACTAGCAACACACAGATGGCCGCCAGAATGTTCGTCATGAAATCGATCACCGGCTGCGTCGATAAAAAACTCTGCAAAGACAGTAACACGCTCATTGCTATATTCCCTTCGTAATATTTATTTGGCACTCAGTTATTCGTCCGCGCATGACCGAAAAAGAGGCCCAGCACTTGGGCGACACTTAGCTTTTGGCGATCACATGCGGTTGGTACTTGATTCCTGATTTGGTTCAATCTACGCAGCCCAGTATGACGTTACAATCGGGCAATTGCATGATTGAAAATGCAAGTAGGCCGCGCATAACAGAGCCAAATAACCGCTCGCCGCATAGAAGAAAAGGACAGCAGATATGAAAGCAATGCAGCTTACAGACTATGACCAGCCACTAGTCTTGCGCAACATTCCAGTTCCGACGGCAGAGGCGGGTCAGGTAACGGTTAAAATTCATACCTGCGGGCTGAACTTTGGCGATCTTTTGATCATCAAAGGCACCTACCAGGAACGGCCGCAATTGCCCTTTACTCTGGGTATGGAAATCTGCGGTACTGTCACCGAAGTCGGTACCGGCGTAACCGAGTTGCAGGTTGGTGACCGGGTTGCATCATACAACGGGTTTGGGGGACTGGCTGAATATGCCACCATCGCCGCCGATATCTGCGTGCCAGTGCCTTCAGAAATGTCCGACCGGGATGCCGCAGCGTTTTTGGTGGCCTATGGAACCTCGCATGTGGCGCTGGATTACAAAGCGCATTTACGCCCCGGCGAACGGCTATTGGTCTTGGGTGCATCAGGCGGGGTCGGCTTAACGGCGGTTGAGTTGGGCAAACTAATGGGGGCCGAAGTCATTGCATGTGCCCGGGGTGACGACAAGTTACGGGTTTCCAAAGCCGCCGGGGCCGACCATCTAATCAATTCCGAAACCGATGACATCCGCGACATCGTGCGCGCTCTGGGCGGTGCAGATGTTGTCTATGATCCGGTCGGCGGCGATCAATTTAAAGCGGCTTTGCGGGCGTGCAACCCTGAGGCACGGATCCTACCTTTGGGCTTTGCCAGTGGCGGGGTACCTCAGATACCAGCGAATATCCTGCTGGTTAAAAACCTCACTGTGATCGGATATTACTGGGGCGGTTATAGCAAAATAAAACCCTCGGTGTTGACCGATAGCTTTGCGCAGCTGATCGCATGGTATCAGGACGGAAAATTGGCACCGCATATTAGCCACACCCTGCCGTTGGCAGATTGCAATGAGGGCCTTGATCTATTGCGGACACGCAAAGCAACCGGCAAGGTGATCATCGAAATCGGTTGACCACTTTGCTGTCGGTGCAGCTGAACAGCGCGGGAGATATGACTTGGCTCCTGAGCCTTGAACGGCTCAGGTTGAAAGGTGCGGGTTTTTGCCGCTATTAGACATTTTTCAAAATCGAATTATATACTGGGTATACGTTAAAAGGCTATAAAACATGAAATACCTAATATCAGCTATATTGCTGGCCTTCACTTTGGGGAGCCCGACACACGCCGAGGACATGGTTTTGGAAAACTTCAAATCAAGCCCCGAAACCCGCTGGCGGTTCGTCTCAGATCAGGTGATGGGCGGCGTATCACAAGGACAGGTCAGCTTTATCCAAGAAAGTGACACGTCCTTTGCCCATATGACCGGCACAGTAAGCCTTGAGAACAACGGTGGTTTCATCCAGTTCGCCCATGACCTCAAAACGAAGCCATCTGCAAAAAGTACTGGGATAACGATCAAAGTCCGCGGCAACAATCAAGGCTATTTCGTGCATTTGAGGACATCTGGAACACTATTGCCTTGGCATTATTATCAGGCTGCCTTTGACGTGACTGAAACCTGGCAAGAGATACGCCTGCCATTTGACAGCTTTAAAAAATCCAACAGAATATTGCGAAAAGTGCCAAAGCCAACGTCGCTGAAGTCCATTGGTATCGTCGCCTATGGCCGCGCCCACAGCGCCGATATTCAGGTTGCCGAAGTTGGGTTCTACTAACCATACCTTGTGCGGTAAGCCGCGCACCGTCGCCAGTAACATCCCTAGCAAACAGTAATTATTGGCGCCGATGCGAGCGAACGGACCGAGTAAAGTGTATGATGGCGAAGCGCACCACCAGTCCGGTATGGACGGGTTGGGCCTTCTCTGTTACGTTTAAATCTGATAAACATAAGTGGTTAATAATGCTCTGCAAGCTGGACAGAGCCCTGCATTTTAACGCCAAAAAATTTAAAGTGAGATGTTTATTTTGAAACTTCTTGTAACCGGAGGTGCCGGCTATATCGGCACCCATTGCATCATCGAATTACTGAATGCAGGACACGACGTAAGCGTGATTGACGATCTGTCCAACAGCCACGTCGCGGCATTGCGCCGGGTGAAACAGCTGACCAAGCGCGGCTTGGCTTTTGTGCAGGCAGACCTGCGCGATACCGCTGCCGTTGCCACAGAATTACAGCGGTTCCAGCCCCATGGCGTGATCCATTGCGCCGGATTAAAAGCGGTGGGGGCCAGCGTTGCCAGACCCCTCGATTATTATCGCCAGAACGTTGGTGGCACCCTTTCATTGCTGGCAGAAATGGACCGGGTGGGTTGTCACAAAATTGTCTTTTCCTCATCAGCCACAGTCTATGGCCTGCCAAAATACCTACCCTATGACGAACAGCATCCGACAGAGCCAGCAAACCCCTATGGACGCTCGAAATTGATGATTGAGCAGATCTTGCGTGACTGGAGCGTCACCCATCGCGACGCATCTGCCTTGTGCTTGCGCTATTTTAACCCTGCTGGCGCGCATCCTTCCGGGCAAATTGGCGAAAACCCCAAAGGTGTACCAGACAACCTGATGCCGTTTCTCGCACAAGTTGCCGGTGGACACCGACCCGCCCTGAAGGTGTTTGGTAATGATTTCGAAACCCGTGACGGAACTGGAGAGCGTGATTACATTCATGTGGGTGATTTGGCACGTGCCCATCTAGCTGCGATTGAACATGCCCGCTCCAACCGCGGCTTTCAGGTTTTCAATATCGGGACCGGACGCGGCGTGACGGTGCTCGAACTAGCAGCTGCCTTCGCCGAAGTGAGCGGCCGGCCTATTGCGACAACCATCACCACCCGCCGTCCCGGCGATTTGGCACGGTTTTACGCCGATGCGCAACTGGCTGAAAAAACCTTTGGCTGGAGGGCGCAACAGTCTATTTTTGACATCTGCGCAGATGCATGGAGATGGCAGGTTGAAAACCCTGAGGGATATAGCGCTTGACGGGCTGATCTGCCCGGCCCTGCACCCGTTAAGTCCAAAAATTTCTGGTTTGCCACAGTGTGGGTTGTCAAAAAAACCCCCGTCTAAAAAAAAGGGCCGCAAGACTTAACCCTGCGGCCCCTCTGGCTTTCCACCCATCTGAGTGGCTTTGTCCTAATTCAAGATACCGATAGCAAACCAAATACGACCAACAATGATAGTATTGTTGAGCTAAGGCCAACTAAGCCTTCGCGTGTGAAGGTGATTTTCATCTTGGACACCCCTCCCTTCATAGTGTTGAGGTTTTCAATAAACGCAAAAGTTATGCCAAGGTTCAGTCTCCACAATATATAATATCTTATAAAATTATTTTTATTTGATAAGATCACTCCTTGAGCAAGAGCCGTCTGGTCACCCCGAATAGCACTATCATTTCTTGGGAATGAAATTTGGCGTTAACTATCACAATTATACACCGCTCACTCCAAAACCCGAACGTTGTGATGTGAGATGATGCGGAAGGTATCGGTTACTTGATCTCGAAATCTGAGCCACTGTTTTGGAAGCACCTGTCGCATAAAGTTCAAGATTGCGTCGGCGAAGTGTTTTTGCGTTGGATAGTGTCGATTATGGGTGACGTGACTGTGCATGACGGCCCAGAGCCTCTCGATGGGATTGAGATGCGGGCAATAGGGCGGCAGTTGGATCAGATGAATGCGACAGTTTTTGCGCGACAGGAACGCTCTGACATTGGGGCCTTTGTGGTATGGAGCATTGTCCCAAAAGGCGTTCCCACAGATCGTGTTCAACCAGTTGATTGCGAAACCGACACAGTGTTGATGCTTCAGAAACATCGCCACCCAGTTCAAGGTGGCAAAACTTACGAAACAGCAGGTCACAATAAAGCTATTGCGACAGTTGAACATCCGACAACCGATACCACACTCCCAGCAGTAAACCTCGAAACAAGATCAAAAGCGGATAACTTGGGCGGCCCGTTTTAGCGGCATAAATCGAGGACAGGACAGGCTCAATTTTAGACCAGTCCAAAACCGCCTCAGTGTCGTCAGTCGCATTAAGCGCACGATGGCCAAGCTCGCGCGTGGTGACAAAAAGTTCAGGCTGGGTGGCAAAAGTTTTTTGCATGCTAAATCTTAACAAACGATGCACACAATGGGATTCCGCAAGTTAGGTTGCGCTCTCGTTATACCAAAACCCGAAAGTTTTGGTGAGAGATGATGCAAAGCTGTCTGAGACCTGACTTCGGAAACCCTTCCATTTTTGGGAATTTTTTTCGCAAGCAGGGCAATATGTGGGTAACTGGATCAGATGGATGTGGCATTTCGGACGTGAGAGCCATATCTTGACCGCCGCACAGCAGTGGCCGGCTGCATTGTCCCAAATCACGTGGATAAGTGATTTGGTTGGGTTGTTTGCCTCGTTTTTTTGTCAAAAGCTGGTTTTGTCTGGTGTTCCCTAGTTAAAAGGCTCTTTTCCCAGCGCGGCCAGAACAATGCGTCCTGACCAGGCAGCTGCCAAACGATCAGCCGCCTGCCAAGCCCGCAGCCCAGACGCGCAGCACAGCACCGCCCGTTGAGTTGTATCAGGCAAGGGGCCTTGCGGTCCAATGTCTGAAACCTGCGCCCGCACCGCATTTGGGTGGGCCAAGGGCGCTTCTTGCGCGGCGCGCAGGTCAATAATAAAATCTTGGCTGTCAAAGTCATCCGCCGCGATAAAGTCAAAATAGCTTTCCGGCTCGGGGGCAGTGTCAAAACGAAAGCCCCCAAAACGAAACCCGCCTGCATCAAACGTTACCAATTGCCCCAAAGGCGAGGGCACAAGCCCCGCCAAAACAGCGATAGCCATCTGCGCCTGAAGTCCACCAATCACACCAACTACCGGACCAAGGACGCCATCTTCGGCACAGCTAGCCATCCGGTCAGGCAAGTCTGGGAATACGGCCCGCAATGAGGGGGCTGTACAACAAAAACCACCGCAATAGCCTGCCATGCCAACCACCGAGGCACTGATCAACGCCAGCCCCAGCGGTTGACAGGCGTCCGATAAAATATAGCTCGCGGCAAAACTGTCGGCACAATCCAGCACCAGATCCACACCGTGGATCAGATCTGCGACATTGGCCGGACCCAATGCCACATTATGGGCGACAAACGACACCTCAGGGTTGAGGCGTTGCATATGATTTACAGCAGCCGTTGCCTTGGGTTGGCCAAGATCATCATGCACAAACAAAGTTTGACGGTGCAGGTTTGAAAGCGCGACTTGATCGGGGTCGACTAGTGAGATTTTTCCAACCCCTGCGCCAGTAAGATATTGCAATACAGGCGCCGCCAAACCACCAGCGCCGATCACCAACACATGCGCGGTGCGCAACCGGTCCTGCGCCCCAGAGCCAAATCCCGGTACAGCAATCTGGCGCGCATAGCGGCTCATCGCGTGGCGTCGACCCAAGCCCGCACCCGGGCTTCGGGGTCGCTGTTCAGCGTGATATCGGTCACCGCAGAGACGATATCGGCGCCAGCTGCAAATGCGCCGGCGCTGCGAGTAACCGACATGCCACCAATCGCCACCAGCGGCGTATCACCAATCAGCTGTTTCCATTCGGTAACCCGCTCAAGACCCTGTTGATGCCATTTCATCTTTTTCAGAATCGTCGGATAGACTGGCCCAAGTGCGACGTAATCGGGCTGCAAGTGCAAAGCGCGATCCAACTCGGCGTGATCATGCGTGCTGACCCCCACCCGCAAGCCAGCGCGCCGGATTGCAGGCAAATCGGCCTCGTCGAGATCTTCCTGTCCCAAATGAATAAAATCGCATCCTTCATCAATTGCGGCCTGCCAATGATCATTGACGACAAGCACGCTGCCCGCATCACGGCACAGGGTTTGCGCGACCGCAATCATGGGGCGCAGCGTTTCCTGCGGTACATCTTTCAAGCGCAGCTGTACCAAGCGCACCCCAAGCGGCAGCAGCCTTTTGAGCCAATCAGGATGGTCAAAAATAGGGTAAAATCGGTCAAATGTCATTCGAGAAAAGCCTTTCCAATCACGGGTGTGGACGGTGCAGCCATGTCACGCGCAGGCATCGGATCAGCCTGATGAGCCAAAAAACCGGCCTCGACTGCACACGCAAAAGCCTTGGCCATCTGCGCCGGATCGCCCGCTTTTGACACTGCGGTATTCAACAGCACTGCGTCATAGCCAAGCTCCATGGCCATCGTCGCATGACTGGGCAGGCCCAGCCCAGCATCAATCACCATCGCAACATCGGGAAAATGTGCCCGGAGGCTGCGCAACCCATAAATATTATTCAAACCAAGTCCGGTGCCAATCGGCGCCCCCCAAGGCATCAAAACCTGACAACCCGCCTCGAGCAAGCGGTCAGCCAGCACCAGATCTTCAGTTGTATAAGGAAAGACCTCAAAGCCATCGTCACAAAGAATTCTTGCCGCCTCAACCAAACCAAACGGATCGGGTTGCAGCGTGTCGCTATGGCCAATCACCTCTAATTTGATCCAAGTGGTGTCGAATAACTCGCGCGCCATATGCGCAGTGGTCACTGCCTCACGCACCGAATGACACCCCGCCGTATTGGGCAACACTTTGACGCCCAGCGCCGCGATAAGATCCCAGAAATCCTGTCCCTCGCCGCCCCGCCCCGCCTCACGCCGCACCGAAACTGTTGCCACGCCAGCATCCGAGCGCCGAAACGCATCTGTCAGTATCGCCGGAGAGGGGTATTGCGCCGTTCCCAACATCAGCCGCGACGACAAAGTTGCCCCATAAAACTGTCGCATTTCAGCCACCCTGCCTTGGGGTGACAATTTCAAGCCGGTCGCCTGCCACCACTTGGGTCTGCGCGCGCGCCGTTTTGGCCACAAAAGCCGCGTTCAAAGCAGTGGCGATTTTAACGTCGCCATAGCCCAGCTCGACCAAGATATCACTGAGCACATGCGTAGAGACCTCTTTTGTTTCAGCGTTCACCAAGATCTTCATCCATCACCTCCGGAACAATGTCTTTACAGACCAAATCCGCCGCCATCCGCGCCATCGCTGGGGCCAGCAAAAAGCCATGCCGGAACAGTCCGTTCATATAAATTGTCTCGCCGCGCCGCCGGATACGCGGCAGGTTGTCAGGAAAGGCTGGACGCGCGTCGACCCCGATTTCAATCAGTTCAGCCTCACCAAACGCCGGGTGCAGCGCATAGGCGGCGGTCAGCAACTCGAGTACGGATCGCACGGTGGCGCGCGAGCGTTCAGAGGCCTCAATTTGGGTCGCCCCCAGCATATAAACCCCATCTCCGCGTGGCACGATATAAAGCGGAATGCGCGGATGCAGCAAGCGTATAGGTCTTTGCAAATTGATTTCTGAGCACTGCAGCACGGCCATTTCGCCTTTGACCCCACGCAGATCACCCAGCGCATCCCGGGCGGCAAACCCACGACAATCAAAGGTGACCCCCCGCCGCTCGGGCAAGGCAGTGTCAAAGCCGACACCACCGGCATGCAAACGCGTACGCAACTCACCAAGCGCCGCACGCGGTGACAGATGCGCCTCTGTCTCAAAATACAGGCCGCGCGTAAAGCGGCCGTCGAGATCCGGCTCAAGATGGTCAATGCCAGCGCGGTCCAGCGGCGTGTGATGCTCAGTCCGGCGGGCAAATCGATCCAGATCGCCCTGATCGCGCCCCAGCGCCAAAACCAATGAGCCCTGACGGGTGACCGCCACACCGTGAGCCTGCCACCACGCTGCGGCTTCTTGACCCAATCGCACCACCGGCTCTTCCGCTGTTTCACTTTCACAAAACGGCGCCAACATGCCACCGGCCCACCAAGAACAGGCATGGGGGCCAGGCTGAAGCGCGTGATCAACAACGCAGACATCAGCCCCGCGCCCCATTAGTTCGGTTGCAACGCACAGGCCCATCACACCACCACCAATCACGGTATAGGCCTGTGTCATTGCCAAAACTTGTAAAAGTGATGCACAGGCCCTTGACCCTGCCCAACCGACAGCTGATCGGCGGCCTGCACCGCGCCGTGCAACCAGTCAATCGCTTTTTGCACCGCCCTATCTAACGGCACACCTTGCGCAAGAAAGGCCGCAATCGCCGACGAAAGGGTGCAGCCGGTTCCATGCGTGTTTTCAGTGGCGATCCTTGGCTGTTGATAGCTATAGTCGGTCTCAGGTTGAACCAGATAATCGGTACAGATTGCCCCGCGTCCATGCCCACCCTTCATCACCACTGCAGCCGCGCCAAGGTTCAGGATCGCCCGACCCTGCGCAATAACCTGCGCCGGTGTTTCGGCCATGGGTTGGTTTACCATCCGCGCCGCTTCGGGCAGGTTTGGGGTCAAGACCGTTGCTAGTGGGATCAAACGCTCGATGAGGTACTGAACTGCATCATCGGTAAGCAAAGCGTCCCCAGATTTTGCAACCATCACCGGATCAAGCACAATCGGTCCCTCAAAGCCTGCCAGTTTTACTGCTACCACATTTACGATCTCTGGATCTGCCAACATGCCAATCTTGACCGCATCTATGGCAATATCATCCATAACCGCATCAATTTGTGCCGACACAAGGTCCGGGGCCAGACCCTGCACTGCCGTCACAGCGCAGGTATTTTGGGCCGTAATCGCCGTGATAACGCTTGCGCCATAAACCCCCAGCGCCGAAAAGGTCTTGAGGTCAGCCTGAATGCCGGCACCGCCGCCACTGTCCGAGCCCGCAATTGTAAGCGCTTTGAAGATCTGTTTCATTCTACCTCACGCAAGGCGTATCAAACGAAAACAAATTTGACCCAATCGGATCTTTAACGTGTCCGTTTCCTACGCCGGCACTGTCCGGATCAGGTTCGATGGGTTAACTGACGTCTCTCAGCCCCATAGCGGAGCACCCCAACGGCTACTGAATTTGCTGGTAATAACTTTGGGTGCAAAGCGCAAGCGACTTTGACATTCCGTGCTGAAAATAGGTTGAATATGCACAGTTTCCACCGTACAGGTGCCTTATCGTTCAGAATACCGGTCGCAGCCTACCCGGTCAAAACAAGGACAAATGAATGAAAACGATTGTGATCTGCTCTGGCGGATTGGATTCTGTGACGCTGGCCCACCGCGTTGCCGCACAGCAGGACCTCACGGCTCTGTTGTCGTTTGATTATGGCCAGCGCCATAAAAAAGAGCTGGATTTCGCCGCAGCTTGCAGCACCCGGCTTGGCGTGCCCCACCACATCATTGATATCCGTGCTATCGGGGCCGCGCTTAGCGGATCGGCATTGACCGATGCCATCGATGTGCCCGATGGCCATTATGCAGAAGACAGTATGAAAGTCACCGTGGTGCCCAATCGCAATGCCATAATGTTAACCATCGCCTTTGGAATTGCCGCAGCAAAGAAAGCTGACGCAGTGGCCGCAGCCGTGCATGGCGGTGATCACTTTATCTATCCCGATTGCCGCCCGGGATTTATCAACGCGTTTCAAACAATGCAAGACCACGCACTTGAGGGCTATGCCGACATCAATCTTTTCACCCCGTATGTCCACCTCAGCAAAGCCGATATTGTGCGCGACGGCGTCACCCACAAGGCCCCGTTCGACGCGACATGGTCATGTTACAAAGGCGGAACGCATCACTGCGGCCGCTGCGGCACCTGCGTTGAGCGCCGCGAGGTTTTTGAGATTGCCAATGTCACTGATCCAACGCGCTATGATGACCCGGATTTCTGGCGCCAAGCCATCACAGCCAATCCGTTGGCAGAGGGAACATAATGTACCGCATTTCCAAAGAATTTCATTTCTCCGCCTCGCATCAACTAATCGGTTTGCCAGAAGATCATCAATGTGCCCGCCTGCACGGACACAATTACATCGTTGTTGTCGAATTGACCGCTGAGACGCTGAACAGCCACGGGTTCATTCGCGATTATCAAGACCTCACTGCTTTAAAACATTATATTGATCAAAATCTTGATCATCGCCACCTCAACGAGGTTCTGGGTCACGACCAGACCACAGCTGAACGCTTAGCCAAACATCTATACGACTGGTGCGCGCCACATTGGCCCGAAGTCTCGGCCGTCAAGATTAGCGAAACCCCTAAGACATGGGCCGAGTACCGTCCATGACACCCGCCCTCATCAAGCCAACCCGCGAGCCGATCAACGCAGAGCCGCCGACCACGGCCAGTGACGCCAAGATACGCGTCAGCGAAATTTTTGGCCCGACGATTCAAGGCGAGGGCGTGTTGATTGGCTTGCCGACGGTTTTTGTTCGTACGGGAGGCTGTGATTACCGCTGTTCGTGGTGCGACAGCCTGCACGCAGTCGACCCCAAATACCGCCATGACTGGGCGGCGATGAGCACTGGCGAGGTTTGGGACAAAATCACCGATCTGTCAGGCGGCCAGCCGCTGACCATCTCGCTGTCTGGTGGCAATCCTGCGATCCAGCCTTTTGGTGCTCTTATCCGCCTTGGCCACGCAGACGGTTACCGGTTTGCACTTGAAACCCAAGGCTCGGTGGCAAAGGACTGGTTTGCCAAAATCGATACGCTGGTGTTGAGCCCAAAACCGCCCTCGAGCGGCATGGATACCGATTGGTTAGCCTTTGACAAGTGTCTGGCAGCAGCTGGTCAGTCGCCACAGGTGGTGTTGAAAATCGTCATATTTGATGACGCCGATTATCACTATGCCAGACAGACGGCCACGCGCTATCCGACATTGGCAATGTATCTGCAGCCAGGCAATCATACTCCACCACCCGCTGAGGATGACGGCGTTTGCGTCGATCAGGTTGGGGTGATGGACCGACTACACTGGCTGGTCGACAAGGTGACCAAAGACCGGTGGTTTGAGGCGCGGGTCTTGCCACAACTGCATGTCTTACTGTGGGGCAATAAACGTGGCGTTTAAAAAAGTCAGAAAGGAACAGGGCTATGTCCTCTAGTATTTACGAAAACCTGCAACAGCTTGGCGGACAAACGGCACTGCCAGACAGTCCCGAGACAGCAGTTTTGGAAAGGGTGGAAAACCCGCAGACCGGAACCACCTATGCCGTACGCTTTACCGCACCAGAATTCACCTCGCTCTGCCCGATGACCGGACAGCCTGATTTCGCCCATCTGGTGATTGATTATGTGCCAGGTGCTTGGCTGGTCGAAAGCAAATCATTGAAGCTCTATCTCGGGGCTTTTCGCAATCACGGGGCGTTTCACGAAGACTGCACGGTATCAATCGGCAAGCGGCTTGTCGATTTTCTAAGCCCGCAATGGTTGCGGATCGGTGGTTATTGGTACCCGCGTGGCGGCATCCCAATTGACGTGTTCTATCAGACTGGCCCCGCACCTCAAGACTGCTGGATTCCGGACCAAGGCGTACCCAGCTATCGCGGCCGCGGCTGATTTGCACAGTCTCCAAAAGGCGCGGTTCTCTGCAGACTTGGCACTGCGCACCGCCCCTAATACTCTGGGTCATTGCATACTTTCTGTGCAGAATAAGCACTGTCTTTGCGGCAGCAGCTCCAGGCGATCTCTCATGGAGCGCTTAAGATAGTTCATCGTGAACACCAAGTGGAGCCGTTAAAAATATGAGGACGCAAGTGTGACTTTATAATGGTTTTGTGGATATTTTTCACAAGACCGTGCAGGCGCATTGCAGCAAAAATAGCACAGTAGGAGCTTGCTATTTAGGATAAAAAAATCCGGCCAGGGGCTGTGCCCTTCCCCCTAATAAATTTATCGCGCCGCAGAAAAAGACCTGCCGAGCCCATCAAGATACAGTTTAAAAGCACTTTATGTCCAAGAAGTCTTATACCGGCTTCTTACCGCGCCAGCGTTCCGTATTAATAAGAAAAGGTCGACTTAGAAAATTTTTATAATTTTTCAAAATCGCTGAGGCAGATTACAAGATTTGCAGGAAAAACGGCCAAACACTTGATTTCAGAACAAATCAACGCAACTGTGTTGTCATGAACTCTGTGACAACGTTTAGCTCCGCCCAGCCTGTCGACCAAGTCGCCTTCCAGCGTCCCGAACTTAGCGTGATCCTATCGCTTTACGGTCGTATGGTTGCCGCAGGTGAATGGCGCGATTACGGCATTTCATGCCTGAGCGAGGTGGCGGTCTTTTCAATATTTAGACGCACCGCCGAGTACCCGCTGTACCGGATCGAAAAACGCCCAAAACTGCGCAACCGCCAAGGTCAATATGCAGTAATCGGCATGGACGGCCATATTATTAAACGCGGCAGTGACCTTAAAACCGTCCTGCGCGTGTTGGAGCGCAAGCTCATCCGCGCTGTCGAGGAATAAGTCATGCTCACAGTCTGGGGACGCAGCTCATCTTCGAATGTACAGGCCTTGATGTGGTGCCTTGCAGAATTAGATTTACCGGTTCAAAGACACAATATAGGCGGCAGATTTGGTGGCACAAACAGCACCCAGTTTACAGCATTGAACCCCAATCAGACCGTTCCGGTTTTGCAAGACGGGACCGGTCCGCCCATCTGGGAAACTGGTGCAATTCTCAGGTACCTGTGTTGCAAATACGCCAAGCCCCCTTTTGGCCAACCGAGATCGAGCACCAATCGCAAGTTGATCAATGGGCCGAATGGGCAAAGATCAACATTGCATTATCCTTCACAGGACCGGTGTTTTGGCGAGTCATCCGCACCGCAGTAGCCGACCACAACCGGCCCGCCATTCGTGCCGCCGTCACCGCGCTTGAGCACAAACTTGCAATCGCCGAAGCACAATTGAGACGCAACAAGTTTCTGGCAGGCAACAGCTTTTGTCTAGCCGATGTTCAATTCGGTCATATCCTATACCGCTACTAGAATATCGAAATCACCCGAAAAGCGTTACCAAATCTGGCGCGCTATTACAGGGGCCTTACCCAAAGGCGGGCCTATCGGAACCATGTGATGTTCGGCTATGACGACCTGCGTGTATCTTGAGACAAACCGCTGCCCGACCCAGGCAGATCGATCCCCAGCTCTAAACCTGAGCCGCCATCTGACACAACAGTTCGAACATAATCGACACCCCCAGAAAAGCGGTGCCACCGGATTGATCAAACGGTGGTGAAACCTCAACCATATCCGCACCCACGATCCGCACGCCTTGTAACTCGCGCACCACCTGCAGCGCCTGATAGCTGTTGGGCCCGCCAACTTCCGGCGTGCCGGTACCCGGTGCAAACGTAGGATCTACAAAATCTATATCATACGAAATATAAGTATCGCCAGTGCCTGCAATTTCGCGGGCTTCTTGCATAACGTCAGGTACACCGCGATCAAAAAACTCTTCTATCGGGATGATGCGAATACCCTCTGCCTTGGCAAAATCGTAATCTTCTGAATCGTATTGGGTTCCGCGAATGCCAATCTGGACCATCCGTTTGGGATCGAGAAACCCCTCTTCAACAGCACGGCGAAACGGCGTACCGTGGGTATAGAGCGACCCATTAAAATAGCTATTAAACAAATCAGTGTGACTGTCAAAATGGATCATCCCCAAGGGGGCATCCTGCGCCAGTGCTTTCAGGACGGGCAGCGACGTCAGATGATCTCCCCCCGCAGTTAAAGGCAGAATCCCCGCGCTTTTTACCGTTTTATAAAACGCGGTGATCCGCTCCATACTATCTATGATATCCACTGGATTCGGCCCGACATCCCCCAGATCGGCGCAATTGGCCGCCTCATATGGGCGGATGCCGCTCACACAGTGTTGCGCACGGATCATTGTTGAGGCGTCACGCAGCTGACGCGGCCCGTGGCGCGGCCCTGGACGGTTGGTGGTTCCAGAATCCCATGGCACACCAATCAGACCGATCTGCACATCTGAAAAGCGTGGATGGTCCGGCGCTACATGCGGCAGGCGCATAAAGGTTGGCACCCCGGCGAACCGTGGCAACTCGAATCCGGAAACCGGATGGAAGAAAGTATTATTCATCTGTCTTCTCCGTTGTAATCATATGATTGATAGAGCTATTTTTTGACTGGCTCAGGCGTCGTCGCAGAGTGATTTCCCCGTCGCCTTGCGCCGCAATCCGGTCAACTGCGATCTCGAGAGGTTCATAGACCGTCGCCATATGTCCAGAATTTGCATGCAGCAGTGTGTCGCGATCCACCGCAAAGGCAACGTGCCCATGCCAGAACAACAGATCACCACGCCGCACCTGTGCGTCACTGTCCATCTCAACACCCAAGGATGCGGCCTGCAGATCACTATCCGCTGGACAGTCAAACCCACAGATCCAACACGCCAATTGGACCAAACCCGAACAATCAATGCCATCACGGCTGTTGCCACCCCATAAATACGGCGTACCCAACAGGTGCTCTGCTACGGCAACAGGATCGGCCGGGCGGGATGACACAGGTGATAGATGCGCCGTTGGTATCCAGCCAAAAGGCGTTTGGCTAAAGCGGTCCACAGTTGTTGTGACAGCCACAGTTGCGCCAAGGGATAATCGTGCCGCCTCTTTGACTTTAAAATCAGCCCTTGGATAAAGATGCGTCGCCGCAGCGCTGATCCAGTGGCTTGAGGTCTGTACAGCGCCTAACTGGTCGGCGTTCAGATAGCCGACATACCCGTCTTTATCCACTTGGACAAATGACCAACCATCCTGAGTATCAAATACGCAAACCCGCTCACCCAACAAAAGTTGCCGGTCACGCGGCCCATTTGCCGCTGCACATAAGTCGGCCACCGGTACAATCACCTGCTGTGCCACCCCTTTGACATAGCGCGGTGCTGTCACTTGCCCTTGCAAAGCGATCGCTGCAACATGCACATTCGCAGCCCTAAGACGGCGGTCGGTCACAACGCCAACAGGTGGGGCAGTGCCTCGAGCAGCGCGCGCGGCCCTTGCCCCAATCCGCCTTTACTGCGCCCCGGAGCTGCTGTGCGCTGCCAACTATAAATATCGAAATGGACATAGTCTTTGGCCTGTTCAACAAAGCGCCGCAAAAACAGTGCTGCGGTAATCGAGCCGGCGAACCCGCCAGCCGGCGCATTGTCTAGATCGGCGATACCCGGCTCGATCAGAGATTCATAAGGATCCCAAAACGGCATCCGCCAAACCGGATCGGCCACCCTTGCACCGCTGATTGAAAGCACCTGTGCCAAAGCGTCACTATCGGTATAAAAGGGGGCCAGATCAGGGCCAACGGCAACCCGTGCTGCCCCTGTTAGGGTCGCCATAGAGATCATCAGATCGGGACGTTCTTCGTCGCCCAGCGCCAGCGCATCAGCCAGAACCAGCCGCCCCTCGGCGTCGGTATTGTTGATCTCGACCGTCAGCCCCTTGCGCGATGTCAAGATATCCTGCGGACGGAAGGAATTGCTGCTGACCGCATTCTCAACAGCTGGGATCAGCACCCGCAAGCGCAATGGCAGATCGAGCGCCATGATCATCTGCGCCAAGCCCAGAACATTAGCCGCACCGCCCATGTCTTTTTTCATCAGGCCCATCGAGTTTCCAGGTTTCAGGTTCAAGCCACCGGTGTCAAAACACACGCCCTTTCCCACCAAGGTCAATGTTGGACCCTGTGTGCCCCATCGCATATCAATCAGGCGCGGTTGCTGATCTGCCGCGCGCCCCACCGCATGGATCAGCGGCAAGTTGTGAACCAGCAGCGCCGCTCCCGTGATCACGTCGACCTGCGCATCAAACCGCTCCGCCAGATCGTGACAGGCAGCCTCGAGCTGGTCTGGGCCCATATCACTGGCAGGTGTGTTAACCAGATCGCGTGTCAGAGCTTCACCTGCAGCAATCACCTCAAGACGCGCGGCATTGACCCCTTTGGGTACTTTAAATTGCGCCGCAGGCAGTGGGCTTTTGCGATATTTTTCAAAGCTGTACCCTGCAAGTAGCCAACCGAGTGCCTGCTCATCCAAATCTGCCTCCGGCAAGCCCTGCTGCAGATGGTAACAGCCCTCAGGCAATTTATTTATCGCATCAGCCAAAGCAAAACGGCCCCTTTTACGCTTGGAGGCAGAGCCATACCCCATCAGCGCGCATAGGTGTTCACCCAAATCTGACGGCACCATAAGGACCTGACCCAGCGCTGCGGTGAATGTTGATGACGTCACCCAATTACGTACTCGCGTTGGTTGAGCATCGCGCCAATCTTCCAAAGCGGAGCTGTCCAAAACGATAACCGGAATGGAGGTCTTTGTGGCCTTGGCGAAGGTGAGTGGCATAGTTGGGATCCTTGCTTGTGTCGAGCCCCACTGTACCCCGCCCTTTCAGACCTGCAAGAGCAGCATGCCTTAAGTTCGAATGAATTATTTAAAATCAGGTACAACGTTTTACACCAATGAAACGACCTGCCACGCGGCGCTTGCACCAGATCGCACTCACGTAACGATTTTAACAGTTTGCAAAACAGGTCTGCGACCAAAC
>Ga0115563_1001229_pt1 | contig 19853 bp, 19 predicted proteins | sample COGITO_mtgs_1105_2_FD_87198 | JGI IMG/M metagenome (GOLD analysis project Ga0115563, IMG submission 87198) | Pelagic marine microbial communities from North Sea - COGITO_mtgs_110519 | ecosystem: Environmental > Aquatic > Marine > Epipelagic | place: Germany:Helgoland, sampling site Kabeltonne...
GTCTTTAATTTATTAAGTATTTCCATTGTATAAATTTACAATCCTAAGTTGTTTCTGCAATAGTATTTAACGTTTTATAAACAAGATGAACAGGTAAACCCATAACGTTAAAATAGGAGCCTTCAATTTTTGTAACACCTATTTGTCCAATCCATTCTTGAATCCCGTAAGCTCCAGCTTTGTCAAAAGGCTTGTAGGTTTTTATGTAGAATAAAATTTCTTCATCTGAAAGTTCTTTAAAAGTCACTTTGGTTATATCATAAAGTGTTTTTTCAAAGTTAGTAGTGGTAAAACAAACAGAAGTAATGACCTCATGAGTTTGATTACTTAATGATTTTAAAATACGGAATGCTTCATCTGCATCGCAAGGTTTTCCCAAAGCAGTGTCATCGTTCCAAACAATGGTGTCGCTAGTAATCAAAATATCATTTGGTAACAATTGTTTTTTAAAGGGTAAAGCTTTTAATTGTGCGAGATAATTACTGATTTCAAAATGAGTTAATCGTGGCGGATATTCTTCCTTAACTGGCTTTAGTTGAATTTCAAAGTCCAGTCCTAAGTTTTTAAAAAACTCTTGTCTTCTAGGTGACCCTGAAGCTAAAATAATTCGATGTTTTTTAAGTTTTTCGTTCAGCATTAATTGAGAATAACATACTTGTATAAAAGTAACGAAAGCATCCCGAAAAGCATGATTAATTTATACATATTACTAATGTGATGCATCTCTTTTTTTGTTGAAGCGCCAAAGGTTTTAATACTTACATAAGTAAGCGGACCAATAATAAATAGCAAAAAATAGCCAACTGAAATGGGTTGTTTGTATAAATCTGAAACGACATAAACGATGATGCCTGCTAATGGAAAGAAATTTAAAACAGTCAATACATGCTTAGCGCGCTCCCTTCCAATTGCGATAGGTAAAGTATTCATTCCGGCTTTATAATCGCCATCAATATCTTCAATGTCTTTGGCTATTTCTCTTAATAAGTTTATGCAGAATGCAAATAATGTATAATCTAAAATTACTTTAAAAAACAGGACTTGAGTGTGTTGGTTAGAAAGTGTCATAGCTGGAATTAATTCAAATATTCCAACAATAATTAAGCTGAGACCAACAAGTATAGAAACAACAATATTACCAACTAAAAGCGTGCGTTTTAAATATGATGCATACACATAAAGTAAAATAGAAATTATAACGAATATTGAAAAAAAAGCTGCTCTACCAACTAAATGTGATAAATAAAAACCAACACCAACACCAATCAAATTAAGTGTTATGAATAGATTATATGCTGTTTTTTCTGAAATGGATTTATCAATAATAATGGTATTGGGTTTATTAACTATATCGGTTTCAATATCATATATGTCATTAATAATATTTCCTGCAGCTGCTATACAAATGGTTGCTAAAATTAAAAGGGTAATACCAAAAGCATTTAAAGTAGTTTGTACTCCAAATGGTTCTAAAAGAGCATACTTAATGAGTAATTGCACTAATACAATCATCAACAAATTTTTCCAACGGATAAGATTTAAGAAACTCAAAGTTTAAAATTTAAGGGTGCTACGAATTCACGAATATTTTACTATTTTTAGTGAAACGAAGACTAAAGACTGGTTTAATCATATTTAGCCCCAAAATTACCATTCCATTTTCCTTGAACTTTCAAAACTTGCTCAATCACATCTCGTGCAGCACCTTTACCACCTTTTTTATGCGAAATGTATTTTGAAATACCTTTAATTTCAGGCACAGCATCTTGTGGGCAACATGGCAGTCCAATACCTTTCATAACAGGGTAATCAGGAATATCATCACCCATATACAGTACATTTTCAGATTTAATATGCTTTTTACTAAAGTAATCATCGAGTTGCTCAATTTTATTATGAGCGCCTAGATAGATATCTGTGATACCTAGACCTTGCAATCTTAAGCGTACCCCTTCGTTCGATCCGCCAGAAATGACACAGACATTAAATCCTTTATCAACAGCCGTTTTCAAAGCGTAGCCATCTTTTATACTCATGGTTCTTAGCATTTCTCCAGTTGTGGTAACTGTAATAGAACCATCGGTTAAAACACCATCAACATCAAAAATAAATGTTGTAATATGCTCTAAATATTCCTTATAACTTTTTTCTTCCATGTGTATGTATAATCGATTTAGTAAGCAATTCATAAATATCCTTATGATGCTGGCTCTCTAAAGTTTTTAAATGTTTTTTAATGGTTTTTTTATCGTTACGTTTGGCAGGTCCGGTTTGGGCCTTGAAAGGCGACATCTCCTGAACTTTCTTTGCAGTTTCTAAAATTAACGGTTTCAATAAATCAAATTCGGCGCCTTCACTTTCTGTGATTTCATGCCCAATTCTGTATAATTGATTCGTAAAATTATTAACAAAAACCGCTGCCAAATGCAGTACACGCCTTTGGTCGCTATTTATGCGCTTTATTGGACTCCCTAAACTTAATGATAGTTCCTTTAAAATAGGGAAACACGCTTTGTCGATGGTTTCAATACAAATTGGCACATTCGCGAAATCCATTTCCGCATTTTTGCTAAAGCTTTGCAGTGGATAGAGTACCCCACGTTTGTGTTTTTTATCAATATCATAAACGCTAACACTGCCCGAGGTATGCACAACTAGTTTATTTTTAAAAGGAAGTTTACTCGATAATTCACAAATCACATCGTCACTAACCGCCAAAATATATACATCGGCATCTTTTAATGTGTTTAGATCATTGGTAATGTCAACTATACTTTCATAAGATTGTATCGCCGATAAACTTCTGTTGTACCATTGAACAACAGAAACTTCACTTGTTTTACTAAACCCTTTAAATAAATGTGTAGCAACATTGCCAGCACCTAAAATTACTACTGAAATCATATTGCTAAAATACTAATGAATTATGAATTAAGGAACCAGAATTATTAATATTTGGGCGCATCCCTATCGGGTCGTGCTATCCGTTGCAAGTCCTCACGATCTTGTCCCGATAGCTATCGGGATCGCCGTGGGCTTTCCACTTCTATCCCTTGCGCATTTGTTTATGGAACATGACATACATTGGTTTTCAATCTCAGTGTTCCGTTTATGCCAATACGAGAAAAATAGTCTAATTTTGTAATCCATGAAAAATGATATCAAAACTAGAGAAGATGTATTTTTATTGGTCTCTTCATTCTATAAAAAAGTGAGAGCAGATGATGTTCTTGGACCTTTTTTTAATGATGCCATTAAAGACTGGGATGCGCATTTAGATAAATTGACTACCTTCTGGGAAACCAGTTTGTTCATGACCCGGAAGTTGGAGCATAAGTATCAGGGCGACCCACTAGAAACTCATGTCGAGGTTGATAAACAAAATAATAATAGCATCACAGAATTACACTTTGGCTTGTGGCTAAACCTCTGGTTTGAAACTATAGAAGAACTTTTTGAAGGGGATTATGCTGAACAGGCTAAACGTCGTGCCCGAAAAATGGGAACGTTCTTATATTTGAAGATTTTTGAATCAAGAACTCGATAAGCAGACTTGTTTCTTCAATTTTTTGTCAACTTTTTCATGACTTTAATACTTCAAAATAAACATTAATCCTTAAATTTGCGTAACCCTAAAAAAGGGGTTTTATTATGCAAAAACAACTCGCCAACATTTTCTTTTCTACGAAGTTAACCGCTGTTTTATTTATTGCTTTTGCAGCTGCTATGGCAACCGGAACCTTCTTAGATGCAGGACAAGAAACTTCACCAACACCGTACACCAGAAACTTAATTTATAATGCATGGTGGTTTGAAGCAATCATGGTGTTTTTCATTATTAATTTCACTGGAAATGTTTTTAGATTTAGGCTATATAAAAAAGAAAAATGGGCAACATTTATCTTGCATTTATCATTCATTTTTATTCTGTTGGGTGCTTTTATTACACGTTATGCCAGTTTTGAAGGTATGATGGCCATTCGAGAAGGAGCGATTGAAAACAACTTTCTTTCGCAAAAAACATACATTACAACGCTAATTGATGGAGATTATGAAATTGATGGAGTACCGCAACGCTTGCCAGTAGAACGTGAGGTTGATTTTTCAGGTCGTTTAGAAAATGATCTAAAAATAGAGACCAAATACAATCAACAACCAATAACTATTAAATTAGAAAAGTTCATTGTTGGTGCTGAAGAAGATATTGTTCCAGATGAGAATGGAGAATCTTATTTAAAACTAGTTGAAGCTGGAGAAGGAGGGAGACATAACCACTTCTTAAAAGTTGGAGAAATAGCAAACATTCACAATGTATTAATCGCTCTTAATAAACCTACTGATGGTGCTATTAATATTACGCATCAAGGCGATTCACTAACTATTAATTCGCCTTTTGATGGCGAGTACATGACCATGGCCACGAGAGCACAAGGAAAGTTAGTTAAAGATAGTTTGCAGCCTTTAGTATTGCGTTCTCTCTATAAGATTGGCAAGATGCAAATGGTATTCCCTAACCCCGTTATAAAGGGTGTTTTTGATATTGTACAAAAAGGACAACCATTAAAGAATGATGAAGATGGAGTATTGTTAAAAGTGACCACAAATGGTGAAACGAAACGTATTGGTTTGTTAGGAGGAAAGGGAACAAACAGTAGTTTTAAACAAATAAAATTAGGTGGTTTAGATTTCGCGTTTAAATATGGTTCTAAGGTCTTAGAGTTGCCATTTGCGTTAAAGTTGAACGACTTCGAAGCAGAACGTTATCCTGGGACAGAACGAGGTTATTCTGCATATTCAAGTGAAGTAACTGTTTTAGACGACAGATCAGAAAGTTATGATTATAAAATTTTTATGAATAATATTTTAGACCATGATGGTTACAGGTTTTTTCAATCGGGTTTTGATCCGGATGAAAAAGGTACCATTCTCTCTGTAAACCATGATTTTTGGGGTTCTTTGATAACTTATATTGGTTATTTTATGTTGTATTTTGGGATGATGGCTATTCTGTTTTCTAAACATTCTCGTTTTGGCGATTTAAAACGATTTTTAGAAAAAACAAAAGCTAAAAAGGCAAAACTGCTTACTATTTTGGTGTTATGTTTTGGATTAAATGTGTTTTCTCAAGAGCACCATGAGAATGATGGACATGACCATTCTATACCTACAAAAACACAAATAGATTCCATTTTAAAATCAAACATGTCTCCTAAAGCACATGCAGATAAATTTGGGCATTTAGTGATTCAAGATTTAAGCGGACGAATGATGCCTGTTAATACTTATGCTTCAGAAATGCTTCGTAAGTTAAGTAAGCAGGATACTTATGAAGGCTTTGATGCAAATCAGGTGTTCTTGTCCATTCAAGAAAGCCCTATGCTTTGGTATAATGTGCCTATTATTTACTTGAAACTTAAAAAAGGAGATTCTATTAGAAAACTTATTGGGGTCGATATAGATGCTAAATACGTTCCGCTTGCAGATTTCTTTTCAGAAAGAGGCGAATACAAATTAGCACCATATCTTGATGAGGCTTACAAAGCTCAAATACCAAATGGATTTCAAAAGGAATTTAAAGAAACCGATCAGCGTGTTAATTTATTATACAACACAATTGAAGGTATGTCTTTGAAGATATTCCCAATTCCTAATGATGAAAATAACAAGTGGATTTCTAATTTTGATTACAAAAAAGACACGTCGAAAATAAAAGACTCCTTGTATTCTAACTTTATAAAAAATGGATTTAGAGCTTATTTATTCACATTAAACCAAGCTAAAGAATCGGGTGATTTTGAAGAAACTGAAAAACTTTTAGAAGCATTTAAAAAAACCCAGCATCGTTATGGTGGAGACGTTATGCTAAGTGATGATAAAGTAAAAACCGAAGTGCTTTATAACAAGTATGATATTTTTAAGAAGCTTTTTAGTTGGTATTTATATGCAGGTAGTTTGTTATTTATTTTATTGATTGCTCAAATATTTAATGACAAACGCAAGGTTGTAAATGTGTCAGTAACCGTCTTTAAGTTTATTATTCTTGGATTATTCATATTGCACACAGCAGGTTTAATTGTGCGTTGGTACATATCTGGACATGCGCCTTGGAGTGATGCTTATGAGTCTATGATTTATGTGGCTTGGGCAACGATGTTTTTTGGTTTAGCCTTCGGAAGAAAAAGTGATTTAACAATAGCATCAACGGCATTTGTCACTGCTATGATTTTAATGATTGCACACTGGAATTGGATGGATCCTGCTATTGCAAACTTACAACCTGTTTTAAATAGTTATTGGCTCATGATACATGTGGCAGTTATTGTTGCGAGTTACGGTCCGTTTACTTTAGGAATGATTTTAGGAGTTGTAGCATTAATACTTATGATTTTTACTACCAAATCCAATAAAATTAAAATGGATTTAAATATTAAGGAGTTAACTGTTATTAACGAAATGGCTTTAACTGTTGGTTTAGTGATGCTAACCATTGGTAACTTTTTGGGAGGTATGTGGGCTAATGAAAGTTGGGGACGTTATTGGGGCTGGGACCCGAAAGAAACTTGGGCCCTTATCAGTATTATGATTTATGCTTTTGTGATTCACATGCGATTGATTCCTGGACTTCGTGGGAGTTGGTTTTTCAACTTAATGTCTATTGTTGCGTTTTCAAGTATTTTAATGACTTATTTTGGAGTGAATTTCTATTTAGCAGGTTTGCATAGTTATGCGAGTGGCGACCAAATTGTGAGTGTAAAGTTTATTGGTATTGCTTTTGGCATAGTAGCTGTTTTAGGTTTGTTTGCTTATCGAGGATATGCTAAGTTTTATAAAAAATAAAGGCTATTAAAGTTCTAAGTGTAAGATTAGCTTGAGATTTATTTAATGAACAGAATATCTAGGCAGATTCTCGCGTTAGCTCTTTAATGGCACGTTTGAGTTTATCGACAGTAAGAGGAAGCAAGTTATGAAAGACTACCCTCTTTTCCGACATTGGTTTTGGAAGATACCTGAACCGAAATACGGATTTTGCAGATATTAAAAAACCAACATTATTCCAAATGGCGATTTTATAGCTAATGTTTTTTTAGGTTTTCAAAAGCACTCCCGCTAGGTTCTGTTATATTTTCAGATTGACATGATTTTTCTTCTATACACTAGCTACCCGTGTATCATTATTTTTAAATTGTTTATAGTCGCTTTAATAAGAATAAAGGCTTCTTGGACTTGATCTGGATGGATTTATAGCTGGAAAATGTTTACTCTATATATCTCCCATATTTTTTATGTTGAATAGATTAATAATTAAATTAACATTCTAATATATTTGCAAAGTTAAATAGGATTAAAAAGTGGAATATGATTATAAAGAGGAATACGAAATTATTTAAAGAATTTAAAGAGTTTGCCGTAAAAGGTAATATGATGGATATGGCCATTGGTATTATCATTGGTGCGTCTTTCAATAAAGTGATTGATGTATTGGTTAAGAAAGTGTTTTTGCCTCCATTGTCTTTATTAACAGGTGGTGTTAATATGCAAAATAAACGTATCATCCTCAGAGAAGCGGTAACTGGTGCTGGTGGAACTAATATTACAGATGAGGTAGCTATAGGTTATGGTGCACTAGGCGAAGCATTTTTAGATTTTATGATTATAGGATTTACAGTTTTTATTGTGGTAAAGTTTATGAATAAGCTTCGTAATAAGGCTCAAGACACCAAAGATAAAACAGTGGTTACTCCAAAGGATATAGAATTATTATCGCATCTTACTGAATTGATGGAAGAACAGAATGCCTTGTTAAAAGCAAAACAATAATTATGGGAAAAACAGGTAGAGAAAAGAATACCAAAAATAAAGCGAAGCATTCCAAGTTGATGGCTAAGAAGAAAAATAAAAAGAAAGCTGGAGAAACGTTAAGAAAGGAACGTTTAAAAGCCATTATTTTGAAAGCTAAAGAAGATAAAAATAATTAAAAAAGAGTTTTAATTTCACTAAAAGAAACTTCCTTAAAATCTTTAATGACCATATCGGCTTTAGAATAGTCTTGATTTTTAGAGTGAAAACTATCAAAACCAACACAGAAAATACCTGCTGCTTTTGCTGCTTCAACGCCATTGGTGGAATCTTCAATTACAAAGCATTCATTTTTGCTAAAACCAGTAGCTTCCGCAGCTTTAATAAAAATTTCAGGATGAGGTTTGGATTGTTTTAAGTCGCCACCACTAAGTTTCGCAACGAAATATTGGCTTAAATCAAAACGGTCAAAAATTTGATTGATGCTAGTCATAGCGGCCGAAGACGCCAAAACCAAAGTGAGTCCGTTATTATGGTAGTCTTTAATTAAATTTAATACACCATCTATAAGGCCTAAGTCAGAATTACTATAAAAAAAATGTTTGTAGTGTTTACGTTTTATGGCCACTAAAGCTTCAGGAGATTGATCCAAACTAAAATGGTCGCATAAGCGTTTACAGATGTTGATTGTGGATTGCCCTGTGAATGACTCATAAAATTCGGTTGAAACTTCAATACCAACTTCATTAAACATATCATGATAGGCTTTATTATGCATAGGCTCGCTATCAATAATAACACCGTCCATATCAAAAATAACTGCTTTTAACATCTTTAAATTTTTTTTACGAATATATAAGAATTGAAAAGAACTCCCTAGAAATCTATTTTGTAGTTTTGAATAATTATTAAAATGAATCTAAAAATCAAAACGAACCCGAACTTTCACCCAAAAAACAAGCATAAATCTGGATATGATTTAGAAGCTTTATGCGAAGCATATCCAGATTTATTATCTTTTGTGTTTGAAAATAATTATCAGACAAAAACTATTGATTTTGCTAATCCAAATGCTGTAAAAGCATTGAATCGAGCTTTATTGTTTAAGCATTATGGCATTAATTTTTGGGAATTTCCTGATTCTAATTTATGTCCGCCAATTCCTGGGCGTGTAGATTATATTCATCACATAGCCGATTTGTTAAAATCATCTAAAATCTCAGGTAACATCAATGTTTTAGATATAGGAACAGGTGCCAGTTGTATTTATCCTATTTTAGGAAATGCTGAATATAATTGGAAATTTGTAGGAACGGATATTGATAAAAATTCATTAGAGTATGCACAAAAAATCGTCAATGTAAACAAATTAAATGATGTCATTCAATTAAGATTTCAAAAAGATGTTTCTCAAATATTTAATGGTGTTTTAAATGAAGAAGATAGCTTTTCAGTGTCTATTTGTAACCCTCCATTTTATAAATCGGAAACTGAAGCTTTAGAGGCAACGACTAGAAAACTAAAAGGATTAAATAGAGAAGGAGATAAGGTTGTTAGAAACTTTTCTGGTACAAAAAATGAACTATGGTATAAAGGCGGTGAAAAAGCATTTATTCATAATTATCTCTATGAAAGCTCTTTGTTTAAGAAACAGTGCGTTTGGTTTACAACTCTAATATCTAAAAAGGATTTGGTAAAAGGTATGTACACGTCCTTAAAGAAATTAGGTGCTACTGATATCAAAACAATTAATATGGGGCAAGGCAATAAGGTATCAAGAATTGTAGCTTGGACTTTTAAATAAAAAAGTATCGAAAATCATACTTTTTGATCTTCGATACTTTTTCAGTTGAATAGTTACTCTAAACTATAATATTTATAATTCTTTCTTTTTTCTTAAGTCTGCTTTATAAAAGAGCCTCAGTTGTAGCCGGTGTAAGCTTAATTTTTTAATTTTTCGGTTTAAATAACCAACTTGAATATTTGCTGATTTAGAAACATGAATTCCTAAAGCGCCATATAAGCGGTTTTCTGAAAAAGCATCTACTTTCTTAGATCCAATAGTTGTAAGATATTCATTGTGAATACGAAAGAATAAGGTTTTATTAAGCGTTATTTTCATACCAAGTCTGTAACGGAGTCTATTATGGATAACGTTTGGACCAGATTTATTAAGGAATCGTTGTTCAACTCTAAATCTATGGTCTATTGGTAGTTTAAATAGTTTATGTTTATAACCAACCTGCTCGGATAAACGATTTTCAAAAGTATGTGGGGCATTTGTTTCAAAGCCACTATCAATATCTGAAAACCCATAAGCTAACGAAGCAGTTGTTTTAGGTGAAACAGCATAGTTTAGCGAAAGGTTGTATAAAATAAAGTTGAAGTTATCTGCTAATTCGTAGTCCCAAGCCTGAATTAAGGTACTAAAACTAACCTTATCAGAAATTTCATGGTTTCCTGAAAAAGTAAACCATGAACCTAATTCATTCTCAACAGGAGATTGAGCAAAAGTAATGTTCAGGCTAAGTACAAGTAATAAAAGGGCAATATGACGTTTCATATAAAATGAAGTTAAGTAAATAAATAGTAAAAGGAGCTCAAATTGAGCTCCTTTTAAGTTTAATAAGAACCTATTAAAAGTGTTCGTGTAAGTGATGATGTTCATCAATTAGTGGTCCACCTTCAATAATTTGTTCGGATGCTTGTTGAGCAAATTTCTCAAAGTTTAAGTGGAATGAGTGTGCTAAGTGAATAGCTTTACCAACGTAAGCTCCTTTTTGTAACCAAGTGTTCATAGGGTCTAAAATCTCTGATGGTACACCTGGACAGTATTTAGGCATGAATAATCCGAAAATAAAGTTTTGTTCGTAATCTACATTATCTAAGTCACCATTAAGGATTGCAGTAATCATTGCTCTTGTATATTTTAGTTTTATACGAGATCCTACACCGTAAGGTCCTGCGCTCCATCCTGTATTAATTAACCAAACGTTTACACCGGCCTCAGTCATTTTTTTACTTAGCATTTCGCCATAAACTGTTGGGTGTAATGGCATAAATGGTTCGCCAAAACAAGCAGAGAATGATGGTACAGGTTCTGTAATTCCTGCTTCAGTTCCTGCAACTTTAGCTGTATAACCAGAAATAAAGTGATATGCAGCTTGACCTGGCGTTAATTTAGATACTGGAGGTAATACACCAAAAGCATCACAAGTTAAGAAGAAGATGTTCTTAGGGTTGTTAGCATAAAGCGTTTCTTGAATATTATCAATGTGATGAATTGGGTAACTTACACGGGTGTTTTGTGTGATGCTACTATCCATATAGTCGGGTTCTCCATTATCTTTAAACACTATATTTTCAAGAATCGCACCAGGCTTAACTGCTCTAAAAATGTCCGGTTCTTTTTCTTCTGTCAAGTCAATTACTTTAGCGTAACACCCACCTTCAAAGTTAAAGATTGTATTATCAGCTGTCCAACCATGCTCATCATCGCCAATTAATTTTCTGTCTGGATCTGCAGATAAAGTTGTTTTTCCTGTCCCAGATAATCCAAAGAAAATAGCAGTATCTCCTTTTTTACCAACATTAGCAGAACAGTGCATTGGTAATACATCTTTTTCTACTGGTAAAATCATATTTAGGGCAGAGAAAATACCTTTTTTCATTTCTCCTGTGTAAGCAGATCCGCCAACTAATGCTATTTTTTTCGTAAAGTCTAATATTGAAAAATTACCTTGACGGATGCCATAAGCTTTTGGATCTGGACAAACATACCCCGGTGCACATAGGATTAACCAATCTTCATTGAAGTTTTCTAATTCCTTTTCACTAGGTCTTAAAAACATATTATATACAAACATGTTAGACCAAGGTAATTCAGTTACTGTTCTAATATTTGTTCTAAATTCTGGTTCTGCACATACGTAACCATCTCTAGCATAAATTTCTTTTCCAGAAAGGTATTTAGTGATTTCGTTTTTTAGCTTATCAAAATTTTCTGGAGATACTGGTTTGTTAGTTTTTCCCCACCAAACTTTATCAGCTGTATAATCATCTTTTACAAGAAAACGGTCTTGAGGAGAACGTCCTGTAAATTTTCCTGTGTTTATAGCTAGGGTTCCGTTTGCTGTTTCTTTCCCCATGCCTTTATCAACCGTTATTTTTTGAAGTTCCTCAGGTGATAAATTCCAGTTAACCGTCACATCTTTTAATCCGTATTGTTCTAAACTTGGATGTTTTGTTGCTGTTGCTTTCATTTTAGTTTAATTTAAAGGTTCCTATTTAATAATTTTTATTTCAAAATGGCCATATCATTGGCACTAGTATCATTGATATAATGAAGAACATAAGTAGTAATGGAGCACCCACTTTTAAGTAGTTCATAAACTTATAACCTCCTGCTGTCATAACCATCGCATTTGTCGTTGTGCCTATTGGTGTTAAAAAGGCTGTTGATGCGCTAATGGCAACTACAATCATAAATGGTTCAGGAGATAGGTTTAGTGAGCTAGCAGCAAGTATTGCTATAGGTGCCATTAATACTGCTGTTGCTGAGTTATTGATTACTTGACTGAATGTTGTGGTTAATAAAAACACACCACCTAGTAATAAGATCGGATGTATAGCACCTAAATAATCAACAAGAGCGTTGGCAATTAATTGTGCAGTTCCTGTTTTTTGGAGTGCTATGCCCATTGGTATCATTGCTGCAATCATAACAACACTTGTCCAACTTATACCTTTATATGCTTTTGAAATTGGTACACATCCCGTAAGTAAAACCACACCTGCTGAAATTAATGCAGCCATAGATCCTGGTACAATTTTGAAAACCATAAAAATAATCATGAGTATTAGTGCTCCTAAGGCAATAAATGATTTAGAATTAAGACTTTCTACATTTTTAGCCATTCCCTCTGGACTACCAATAATCACCAGATTTTCGTGTTGTTGTTTTAAATCGTCTATATGTTCCCAAGTACCTCGTATTAAGAACGCATCGCCTGCTTTAACAGTGATTTCTTTTTCTAATAGAGGTTTCTTGTTTCTAGATACTGCTAAAAGTTGAAGATTATAGCGTTTGAAGTAATTGTTTAATTTGTATTTTCTTCCTACTAAAATAGAATTTGGGTTTACAATAACTTCAGTCATACCAACCTCTTGATTAATAAGGTTGTGTTTCAATTCATCAGTGATAGGTTCAAGAGGTAAAAGCCCTAATCTGAACGTAATCATTATTTTGTTGATAGCTTCCGTTTCCCCTTTTACAGTAATAATATCATGATAAAGAAATTCTGTACTGTGGTCTGGGAATTCTATAAATCGAGGTGTCTTTTTTAATAAATTTGGATGTCTTCTTCTAATACGAATAATAGTGACGTTATAATCTTTTTCAAACTGCCATGCTTCAATTTTAGTGTTTAGTAATGGTGATATAGATCTTACACGCAAACGATAGTACCCATTGTCAACTTTATAAGCTTCAATCCAATTATGAAGTGTAGATTCAATATTTACTGGTTTATTATTTGTATTATTTTTTGGTAAAAGTTTATAGCCTATATATCTAAAATATAATAGGGCTACAACAAGTAGTGGCAAACCTATTAACGCAAACTCAAAGAATGAGAATCCTTCAAAACCAGCCTCCATTAAAGCATTACTAGCTATAATGTTTGGAGGTGTACCTGTTAAAGTTAATAATCCACCTGTGTTAGATCCAAACGCAACAGGCATCAACATTTTAGAAGGTAATGTACCAATGCTCCAAGCAGATGAAATGGTAAGTGGCATTAAGGTTGCCACTGTTCCTGTATTACTAACAAATCCAGATAATACGCCAGCACCAAGCGTTATAATAACCAATAATTTTGGCACACTTTTCCCTGCCCATTCTACAAATTTCTTACCAGCTAAAGCTGTCCAACCTGTTTGGGCAATACCTTCGCCTATAATAAAGAGAGCAGCAATCATAATAACCGTAGGATTACTAAAGCCACTTAAAGTTTCTTTAGAATCTAAAATACCTGTCAAAAACAAACTCAGCATAGAAATTAGTGCTACAATGTCTGGTGTAAACTTTCCCCAAACAAAGAGACCAATGGTAATAACTAAAATGGTGAGCATTAAATAGATCATATATTGTAATTCTTTATTAGCTTTAGCAATTAATTAGAAGCGTTGAATAGATATAGTGTAAAATTACTTTGGAAGCCCTCTAATTATTATGACGAATGTCATGCTTTGAGTAAAGCTGTGATTTTTCAATAATTGCTAAATTTAGTAACTAAAAAATGAGGAAAACGTTAACGAATACGTTTTCGTTATACGGAGTTTTTCGATATTCTTTATTTTAGATGAATAATATGATTTTGTTAAATAACAAATACACAAAAAAACACAAATTAATATATGAAATTAGATGTTTTAGCCTTCGGAGCACATCCAGATGACGTTGAATTAAGTTGCGGTGGAACCATTGCAAAAGAAGTTACCAATGGCAAAAAAGTTGGTATTATTGATTTAACTAGAGGCGAGTTAGGAACTAGAGGTACGGCGAAAACTAGAGATCAAGAAGCATTTAACGCAGCACAAATCTTGGGCGTGAGTATTAGAACCAATATGGAGTTTTCTGATGGTTTTTTTGTGAATGATAAATCGCATCAACTAGCCATTATTAAAATGATACGGAAATATCAACCAGAAATTGTGATTTGTAATGCTATTGATGATAGACATATTGACCATGAGAAAGGAAGCAAACTAGTAAGTGATGCTTGCTTTTTGAGTGGCTTGATTAAAATTGATACCGAAGATGAAGGTGAAATACAAAAACCTTGGCGACCAAAACAAGTATACCATTATATACAATGGAAAAATTTAGAACCGGATTTAGCAGTTGATGTAACTGGTTTTATGGATAAAAAGATGGAATCTGTATTAGCCTATAAAACACAATTTTTTGATGCTAATAGTAAAGAGCCAGAAACACCTATATCTAGCAAGAGCTTTACGGATAGTATTGCTAACAGAGCTAGAGACTTAGGTAGGTTAATAGGAGTAGAGTATGCAGAGGGTTTTACTGTAGAACGTTATGTAGCTGTTGATAGTTTGTTCGATTTGAAGTAGTTATAAAAACAATAAGAAAATATTCAAAAAGTCTTTGTAGAAAAGATTGAAATAAATTACATTTGCACACGCATTACAAAATGCAGTTACATGGTGGTTGTAGCTCAGTTGGTTAGAGCATTGGTTTGTGGTACCAAGGGTCGCCGGTTCGAATCCGGTCTTCCACCCAAAAAGCAAAAGCCTTTCAATTTATTGAAAGGCTTTTTTTGTATTTATAATTAATCTAGCTTAACCCGCTCATCTCTATTAGCCAACTCCCAAGCTGTGTGAAAAATAAGCTTAGTACGCGTTTCTAGAAAGGCATAATTTATTTTATCTGGTGTGTCCGATGGTCTGTGATAATCGGCATGTGTCCCATTAAAATAGAAGATTACAGGAATATTATTTTTCGCAAAATTATAATGGTCCGAGCGGTAATAAAAACGATTCGGGTCATCGTCTTCATTATAGGTGTAATCAAACTCTAAATTGAAGTATTTTTTATTGATATTTTCTGAAAGGTTATGTAATTCTTTACTTAATTTATCAGAACCAATTAAGTATAAATAATTTTTACCACTTTCTTCATGTTTTGGATCAACACGACCAATCATATCAATATTTAAATTAGCCACTGTATTTATTAAAGGAAAAATGGGGTCTTCATCTGCGTAATAACGTGAACCGTAAAGTCCTATTTCTTCTCCAGTAACATGTAAAAATACGATAGTACGCTTAGGTCCATTTCCACTCTTTTCTGCTGCTCTAAAAGCTTCAGCTATTTCTAAAATGGCTACTGTTCCGGATCCATCATCATCAGCACCATTGTTAATATCGCCATTCCTGCTAATCCCTATATGGTCAAGGTGTGCAGAAATGATAATTACTTCATCTGGCTTTTCACTTCCTTTAATATAAGCAATAACATTTTCTGAATCTTTTATACCATTCCCAAAATAACTGGCTGGAATGTCTTGAAAATAGTCGTCTTCAGCAATAGGAGAGGGAATGTTATTAGTGCGATAATTATTCTTTATAAATTCAATAGCCTTTTTTTGACCAGGTTCTCCAGTTTTTCTTCCCTCATACTCATCTGAAGCATAGGTGTAAAGCATGTCTTTAAGCTCATTTGAAGTTATTGTAGCAGCAAAAGTTTCAGGATTAACGACTTTCTCAGTTTTATTTTGTGAACTACTGCAGGATGTGAAAAATGTTGTAGCACAGATAAGAATTACTAGTTTTTTCATGTGTTTATACTATTTTAGATATGCTATATTACAAAAAGGAACGAATCAGCTAGCTAATTTTCAGTCTATTTTAACAATTCATTATTTGTATCTACCGCTAATCGATGATCTTGATTAACAATTTGCCACGCTGTAGCAAAAATGAGTTTGGTACGTTTTTCTAATAACGGATAATCTATTTTATCTGGAGTATCTGTTACTTTATGATAATCGTCGTGCTCACCATTAAAGTAAAATATTACTGGAATACCATGAAAAGCAAAATTATAATGATCAGACCGATCATAGTAATCATTTGTATCACCTTCTGCATTAAACCTATAATCTAGATTGATGTTAAAAAAACGATTATTTACTTTTTCAGAAACATAATGGAGCTCTTTGCTTAATCTATCTGAACCTATTAAGTACATATAGTCTTTATCATATTTATGATAATTGTCTATTCTTCCAATCATATCTATATTAAGATTGGCAATGGTTTTTTCAAGCGGGAATACGGGATATTTGGTGTAGAATTCAGAACCTTTTTTGCCTATTTCTTCTGCAGTTAGGTGTAAAAATAAAATACTCCGTTTAGGGGCATGACCTTCATCTTTGGCTAATTTAAATGCTTGTGCCATTTCCATTAGGGCTACTGTTCCAGAACCATCATCATCTGCACCATTATTTATAAGCCCATTCTCAGAAACACCTAAGTGATCTAAATGAGATGAAATCACTATCACTTCTTCTGGATGCTCAGAACCTTCAATGTAGGCTAATACATTTTCCGAACTTCCATATTTATCATTAAAAAAGCTAGAAGGAATAGTTTGATAATAGTTTGATCCGCCAAAAGGAGAATCGATGTTCTCGCTTTCATAATAAGATTTCAAGGACTCAGCGGCTAGTTTTTGCCCAGGTTCTCCAACTCTTCTACCCATAAAATCATTAGATGAAAATTTGTATAAGTGAGTCTTTAGCTCTTCTGCATTTATAGTATTTGCATATTTGATAACTTGAGTGCTATCCATCAACACTATATTATCTTTAACATCTTGTATTTTGGAGGTGTATTTTTTGGTAGCACAAGTACCTAGCAATGTAAATAGAGAGAGAATATAAAATACCTTCATGTATATTAAGTAATTATTAACCGCATGCAACTTATAATCAGATTATTATCTTGTAGCGATAAAATTATAAGTTTGATAGTTTCATTATTTTATTCAAGAACAAATATACATATTTACAGCAAAAATTACTTACTCATCAAATGGAATATCTTCTAATTCAGATTCATCAATTTCAATATCAAGATCTTCTAATTCTTGCATAGATTCTGCTTCTAGTTTGTCTTCTATAGCTTCAATAGCATCTGTATTGGTAACTTCTGTTTTGGTGAAAATTGATTTATATGTTGTAATAGCCAAAGCTATAAAAGTTAATATAAATGTTAACTGTATGATTTTTTTAACGCTCCCCTCTTTTTTCGAAAGATAAAATGCGATAATACCAAAAACTAATGCTCCGATGGCAGGAATAATTGCTAAGTTTGATAAGGGTAAAACAGAAAAAATAATCGCGAATATGGATGCTATTAAAGCTAGAATAGTAAACAATTTTTTCATCTTAAATGTATTTAGTTTTTTAAGCCTGAAGCTGATTTTATTTTTAACTCTCCGGTACCTACGGGTATTTTAAATTTACCATATACAGGGATTTTATTTTCGTCTGCGGTAAGCCATAAAGTACCATTTACAGTATTTGAATTTGTAGATCCTAATGAGATTTTATAGCATGTTTTAGTTCCTAAAGCTGTAGAAATAGTCTCCTTTCCTAAGTAAGTTACTTTGGCTTTAATTTCTTCCCTGTCAAACAAAATAGTAAAATCTTTACTAGTACCAGAGCTTAAGTTCGTTAAATCAAAAGTTCTTATGGTGTATAATGTTGAAATAATATCTTTAGTATCAGCACCTATAGGTACTGTTTTCTTTTGAACCCAATTACTCTTTTTTCTTTGTACCGTTTTTACCGTTTTAGTTTTATGACTAAAGGTATACTTCATGTTTTTATAATAACCACCTTCATTAATATCTCTATTATATAAATAGGGTTTTAATGTTTTTGGATTAACATAACTCTCATACAAATCTCTAATTTTAAAAAAATTATCCCATTTGCTATATGTAGTGGCTTTACATTTTAATCGTAATAGTGTTGTTTTTGATGTTTTAACGGCACTGGTTTCCATTGTGACCTCAGCCAAATCCGTTAAAATACCAGACATATTATAAGAAGCGGTGTAGGTAAATTTTTCTCCAAATCCAATAGCATTGTTTTGTGCGTTTAGAGATATAGAAACTAAAAACAATAGCAAAAAAGAAATACGTATCATAAAAGTAATTTAGGTTATAACGTACTATTAGTCATTTATTGTGCCGAAAATACAATGCTTAAAATTATTATACTAATTTATTAATGTACAGTATTTGTTTTACTGATTTATATCATAGTTTTTAAAATGGATTAAGTATAAGTTTACTTGGTAATAAATTTTATGGTCATGAAAAACATCCTATTGCCTACAGACTTTTCTAAAAATTCAATAAATGCTATTGGTTATGCTTTAGAGTTTTTAAAAGATCAAAAATGCCAGTTTTATATCTTAAATGTACAAAAAGCGTCTTCTTTTATAACAGATGATATGATGGTTGTAAATTCATCTACAACCATTTATAAAACATTAATTAATGCGGCTAAAAAATCTATCAATAATATAGTCTCAACAATTAATGAAGAGTTTAACAATAAAAACCATCAATTTCATTCTATTGTAGATTATGATAATTTTATAGACTCCATAAATCAAGTTTGTAAAAATCGTGATATAGATTTGATAATTATGGGTACCAAAGGCGCTTCAGGTTTAGATAAAGTACTCTTTGGAAGTAATACCGTAAGGGTAATGCAACGCTGCAAAGCACCAGTTTTAGCTATTCCTAACGGATGTGAATTTAAGAACTTGGATAATATTGCTTTAGCAACTACAAACTCAAAAAGCTTTAAAATAGAAGATTTGGAGGTTTTAAGAGAAATTATGACTATGAATAAATCTTCGTTACAAATATTCCATCTTGCCGATCAAAATCATTTAGTATATGATACGGATGATAATATCACTTTTTTTAACAATAATTTTAGCCAGCTGAGACATGAATTTGTAGAAACAGCAAAAGATGATATGTTTAATGTAGTTCATGATTATATTGAAAAAAACAATATAGATATGTTAGTCATTATGAATAAAAAGCATTCATTTTTAGAGCGTTTGTTCACAACACATACAGTGGAAAAATTTGCGTTTAAAATTAATATTCCGCTCTTGGTTATGCAGCGAAGCTCATAAGGTTTTTAGATATTGAAATCTTATTAAATTAAAACCACCCTTTTTACAATAGAACTTAAGGTTTGTGCTTCAATCATTTTGGTAATACCATAACGCAGGCTGTACTTATAATTAGGATATTGGGTAACTAGACAAGTTTGAAGCCTAGACTTTAGTGTTTTTATTCACCCATATTACTTTTTGGTATATTCGGCTTTATTATATTCTACATGGTTTCTATCTTTCCAATAATATATGCCATTAAATCAAGCCACGGCGAAATACCTAAATAGCTATTATAAATAAAGATAAGGTTGAATAAAAAA
>Ga0115563_1001239_pt1 | contig 19762 bp, 19 predicted proteins | sample COGITO_mtgs_1105_2_FD_87198 | JGI IMG/M metagenome (GOLD analysis project Ga0115563, IMG submission 87198) | Pelagic marine microbial communities from North Sea - COGITO_mtgs_110519 | ecosystem: Environmental > Aquatic > Marine > Epipelagic | place: Germany:Helgoland, sampling site Kabeltonne...
GTCCGCTGCCGAATTCGGCCACCTTGCGGGCAATCAGATGAGGGCCGACATGCGCACCGGATTTTACTGGAACGAACAGACCATGTGGCACGCGGGCGGCAACTACGCCTTCACCCTGCCCTTGGGCGGTCTGGTACAACCCTTGGCCGCCGGTGGCCTGCCAGAAAGCCCCGAAACAAAGCGGCGGCTCAAGAACCTAATGGACGTCACCGGGCTGATCCATGACGTGTCCGTACATTCCGCCCCACCCGTGACAATGACGCAGATGGCGCAGGTGCACGATCAAAGATACCTCAATGAATTCAAGGATCTGTCAGACGGTCAGGGCGGCGAAATCGGCCACCACGCCCCCTTTGCAACGGGTGGTTTCGAACTTGCCGCACTGTCGGCAGGGCTGGCCACCTCTGCAGTTGCGGCCGTGCTTGATGGTACCCACACCAACGCCTACGCGCTCAGCCGCCCACCGGGCCATCACTGTCGCGCGGATGGGCCGATGGGATTCTGTCTGCTGGCCAACATCGCAATCGCAATCGAGGCCGCGAAATCCACTCGCCCCGTTCTCAAAGTCGCCGTTCTTGATTGGGACGTGCACCATGGCAATGGGACCGAAAGCATCTTTTACGACCGTGACGACATACTGACCATCTCGTTCCACCAAGAGGGGAATTATCCCCTGGATACAGGGCACTTAGCAGATCGCGGCACAGGCGCTGGGACGGGGTTCAACGTCAATCTGCCGCTCCCTGCGGGGGCCGGGCATACCGCCTATCTGCACGCTATCGACCGGGTCGCGATCCCCGTGATCGAGGCGTTCCAACCCGACATCATCATCGTTGCCTGCGGCTTTGATGCGGCGGCCATCGACCCGCTGGCACGCATGCTGGCAACCGCTGACACCTTCCGCCAAATGACGTTGAAAATCAAAGGGCTGGCAGAACGGCTCTGTAACGGTAACCTCGTTCTGGTGCACGAAGGCGGCTATTCCGAAGTCTACGTGCCCTTTTGCGGTCACGCCGCCATCGAGGCGCTGTCCGGCAGCACAATCACCGCCCCCGACCCCATGGCCCGCGCCCTGAAATCCCGCCAGCCTGGACCCCGGTTCGATGCGTTCCTGCGCAGCGAAATTGATCACATGGCAACGGAATTAGGGCTCTAACCCCTTGACGATATGGACCTAAGCCCCGACATGGGGTGAAAGATGTAAAAAGGCGTAACATATGCCCACACCAAACCCTCAGGCGCTCGATTTCCTTCTGACGCGGCGCTCGCGCCCCGCCAAGACACTGGCCGAACCTGTGCCGGATCGGGCCACACTAGAAACGCTGCTGACGGCGGCGGCACGCACGCCCGACCATGGCAAGCTTGAGCCTTGGCGTTTTATCATCCTTGGCAAAGGGGCCATGCCGCGCCTTGCCGACGTCGCACAGGCGCGTGGCATCGCGCTGGGGCTGGACGACGAACAGATCGCCAAAGGGCGGGGCCAGTTCGATCAGGGCCACCTCGCTGTGGCCGTAATCGAGGTGCAGAAACCATCGCCAAAAATTCCCCTGCTGGAACAAACCTATTCCGCGGGTGCCGTCTGTCTGGCACTGGTAAACGCCGCACTGGCTGCTGGATGGGGGGCCAACTGGTTGAGCGGTTGGCCAAGCCATGATCGCGAATTTATGCAATCAGCACTGGGACTTGCAGATCACGAACGTATTGCGGGGCTGATCCACATCGGCACGGAAACCAGCGCACCACCCGAACGCCCCCGCCCCGACATTGCAGCCCTTAGTACATGGGTCGACACATGATCCTATCATCGTTCTTTTCAGCATTGGGCCAGATCGGGGATGCACGGTTTCGCCGGGTTCTGCTACTGGGGATCGCGCTGACGATCGCTCTGCTGATCGCGGCCACATCCGGCTTTGTCTGGCTGATCGGCATGTTGACCGCAGACAGCGTATCCGTCCCTTGGTTCGGTGAAATCACGTGGCTGGGAGATGTGATCAGCTGGGGGTCTTTCTTTTTGTTCTTCGTATTGTCGATCTTTCTGATGATGCCGGTTGCCTCGGCAATCACGTCTATGTTCCTCGACGAAGTCGCCGCCGCCGTCGAAGACCGCCACTACCCCCACCTGCCCCCGCCACATAACGTGCCGTTCTGGGATGCGGTGGTGGATACGGTCAATTTCCTCGGAGTGCTGATCGGGGCCAACATCCTTGCGCTGATCCTCTATGTCCTGTTCCCACCGGCTGCGATTTTCATCTTTTGGGGGCTAAACGGGTTTCTGCTGGGCCGGGAATATTTCACGCTGGCCGCGATACGCCGCGTTGGGCGCGCCCAAGCAAAGGAGCTGCGCAGGGCACATGTTGCAACAATTTGGATCGCGGGAACGCTGATGGCGATCCCGCTGTCAATTCCGCTGGTAAACCTGCTGATCCCGATCATCGGAGCAGCCACGTTCACCCATCTTTTTCACAAGCTTACAAAGGCTTAAGCGCGCGATCGAACCAATCCATGTCGGACAAGGATATCCAGCCCGACAGGATGATCCCGGCAATGATCACCCACAAAACCGCAGCAACACCTGTCACGATCCAAGCCTTGCGCTTGATATTGTGAACCTGCGGCGCACCCGCATGGGTGCCGGGAACGATCTCGCCCAGATCCCCTTGGGTCTGGACCTTGACGGGCAAGGCGATCAGGAAACACATCCACCAGATCACGGCGTATAAAACGAGTGCAGAGGTTATTCCCATCGGATTACACCTGCTCCAGTTCGACAAGACAGCCGTTGAAATCCTTGGGGTGCAGGAACAGAACAGGCTTGCCATGCGCACCGATCTTGGGCTCTCCATTGCCCAGAACGCGGGCACCTGTCGATTTCAGATGGTCGCGGGCCGCAATGATGTCATCCACCTCGTAACAGACATGGTGCATGCCGCCGGACGGGTTCTTTTCCAGAAAGCTGTTGATCGGGCTGTCATCGCCCAAAGGATAGAGCAGCTCGATCTTGGTGTTGGGCAACTCGATGAAAACGACTGTGACCCCGTGATCCGGTTCGTCCTGCGGCGCACCCACCGTCGCGCCCAGCGCATCTCGGTATTGAGCCGCTGCGGCCTCCAGATCAGGGACAGCTATGGCAACATGGTTCAGACGACCGATCATTGGATGTTCCTAAAAAGTTGGCGTTGTGGCCCTTATCGCCAAGGGAAAGGGGCCGTGCAAGGGCAGGTGTTAACTTGCTGTTCACTAACGACACGTAACCATGAGTCGGGACAGTTTCTGGAGGATGAATATGGATACGACCGACCCATTCACGCCGAACTACCCGCAACCGACTGCAATCCGTCCCTTACTGGGATTGACCGTTCTTGTGGTCGAAGACAGCCGTTTCGCCAGCGAGGCACTGCGCCTCTTGTGCCTGCGCAGCGGGGCGCGCATTCGGCGTGCCGATACACTGCGGGCGGCGCGCCGACACCTGCAGGTCTATCGCCCCTCTGTGGCAATCATTGATGTGGGGCTGCCGGATGGGAACGGGTCGGATTTGATCCACGAATTGGCTCCGCTCAACCAACGGCCCGACGTGATCCTTGGAACTTCCGGTGATCCGGGCAGCAAGGTGCAGGTGATGGCGGCCGGGGCCGATGGCTATCTGGACAAGCCTGTTGTGTCTTTGGGAACCTTTCAGAACGCAATCCTGTCACAGCTTCCGCAGGATCGCCGCCCCGCTGGTCCGCGCGCGGTCCCTAAGGACACCGTGCAACCCGACCCCATCGCCTATCGCGACGACATGGCCCACATCGCCGATGTACTCGCAAACAAGGGCGATGCGCGCACGTTGGACTACATCGCTCAGTTCTTGGGGGGCGTGGCGCGCAGCGCAAATGACTGCGAACTGGTACATGCCTCGCTGGCGCTGGCCGCCAAACGGGCCAACGGCGATCCCGCCATATCCGAGGTCGCAACCATCGCCGGGTTGGTGCAACGCAGGCTCACACAGAAAATCGCAATCTAATCAAAAGGATCAGTCACCCAGCGACGGATCTTCGGCCGCCCGGACAAGACGCGTCAAATCGGACAGCCGTTCATTCTGTATCCCGTCAGCGCGGAAATTGGACGGATCCAACCAAACGCGAAACGCTTCCTTCAACGCGGGCCACTCTGAATCTATCGCCGCAAACCATGCCGTATCGCGGTTGCGCCCCTTGACCACAGCGGCCTGACGGAACACGCCCTCGTAACTCAGACCCAATCGCTGTGCAGCACGACGTGACCCGACATTCAGGGCGTCACATTTCCATTCAAACCGACGGTATCCCACATCAAAGGCCCAAGCTATCATCAGATACAGCGCCTCTGTCGCTGCGCGTGTGTTTTGCAAGGCAGGGCTGAAATTGATGTGTCCCACTTCGATGCTACCTGCGGACGGGGCGATACGCAGATAACTTGCCACACCTTCATAGGCCCCGGTTGCCCGGTTCTTGATCGCAAAGAACACCACATCCTGATTGGCCTCGGCCTCGCGGATCCAGCGGTGATATTGTGACGACGACGAAAAAGGGCCGTAGGGCAGATAAGCCCAGACGTGATCCTGCCCCACATAGGCCTGAAACAACAACGCTGCATGTCGTTCGGCAACCAGCGGTTCCAACCTGCAATAGGTGCCTTCCAACACCAGCCCAGCATCAGGCGCAGGCGGCGGTGTCCAGTCCGGCACCGGATTGTGGTTGGGGTTATAAAGTTCAAACATATCCTGACGGTAGGCGGTGTTCCGCCTGACGCCAAGCAAATTCAATCCAGCGTTTTGGGATCAGGCCACAGTTCAATGGATCGCCAGCACGCGGATGTGCCGCGCACGGCACATCACCCATTTGTACATGGCACAGTCGCCAATCAGTCCTGTGGAATGACCCGCAGTCCCAGTTCCATCAGCTGATCGCTGGCGGGTTCAGACGGGGCGTTCATCATCAAGTCTTCGGCGCGTTGGTTCATCGGGAACAGGATCACCTCACGAATGTTCGCCTCGTTGGCCAACAGCATGACGATCCGGTCGATGCCCGCCGCACAGCCACCGTGGGGCGGTGCGCCGTATTGGAACGCATTAACCATGCCGCCAAACCGCTTGCGCACTTCGGCCTCGTCATAGCCTGCGATTTCGAACGCTTTGAACATGATTTCCGGGCGGTGGTTTCGTATGGCACCTGACACCAACTCATAACCATTACAGGCCAGATCATACTGATACCCCAATACATCCAGCGGATCGCCTTGCAGCGCCTCCATCCCGCCTTGGGGCATGGAAAACGGGTTGTGTTCAAAGTCGATTTTGCCTGTCTCAGCGTCCTTTTCGTAGATCGGGAAATCAACGATCCAGGCAAAGGCGAAACGATTTTCGTCCGTCAGGCACAGTTCCGCGCCGATCACGTTGCGCGCACGACCAGCGATGGCCTCAAACGCTTTGGGCTTGCCGCCCAGAAAAAACGCAGCGTCCCCGATGCCAAGGCCCAATTGTTGGCGGATCGCTTCGGTGCGTTCGGGGCCGATGTTCTTGGCCAGCGGTCCTGCCGCTTCCATGCCACCTTCTACCTCACCAGATTTCAGCTTGGCTTGGGCTTCTTTTACAGGGATGCCGAGTTCTTGGGCGACTGAGTCCGCCGTCTTTTCCCGCCAGAAAATATAGCCCATTCCGGGCAGCCCTTCTTTTTGGGCATAGGCGTTCATACGGTCACAGAACTTGCGAGACCCGCCTTTGGGGGCCGGAATCGCACGGATTTCGGTGCCGTCCTGTTCCAGCAACTTGGCAAAGATGGCAAAGCCAGAGCCTGCAAAATGCTCGGACACGACCTGCATCTTGATCGGGTTGCGCAAGTCGGGCTTGTCGCTTCCGTACCACAGGGCCGCATCGCGATAACTGATCTGCTCCCACGTCTGGTCGACTTTCTTGCCACCGCCAAACTCTTCGAAGATACCACCAATGACGGGCTGGATCGTGTCAAACACGTCTTGCTGGGTGACAAAGCTCATCTCGAGGTCGAGCTGGTAAAAGTCGGTAGGCGAGCGGTCCGCCCGCGGATCTTCATCGCGGAAACAGGGTGCGATCTGGAAATACTTGTCGAACCCGGACACCATCAGCAACTGTTTGAATTGCTGCGGCGCTTGAGGCAGCGCATAGAACTTGCCGGGGTGCAAACGCGAGGGCACCAGAAAATCGCGCGCACCTTCGGGGCTGGATGCGGTGATGATCGGTGTCTGGTATTCGCGGAAATCCTGCCCCCACATACGCTTGCGGATCGATGCCACAACGTCAGACCGCAGCTTCATGTTGGCCTGCATCTTTTCGCGGCGCAGATCGAGGTAGCGATAGGTCAGGCGTGTCTCTTCGGGGTATTCTTGATCGCCGAACACCATCAGCGGCAATTCATCGGATGATCCTAAAACTTCCATGTCGCGCACGAACACTTCGATTTCACCTGTCGGAATCTTGGAATTCACCAGCGATGCATCACGCGCTTTGACGTCGCCATCAATGCGAATGCACCATTCGCTGCGCAGCTTTTCCACCTCGGCGAACACCGGGCTGTCTGGGTCGCACAGCACCTGAGTAATACCATAGTGGTCGCGCAGGTCGATGAACATGATGCCGCCATGGTCGCGCACGCGGTGCACCCACCCCGACAAACGGACGGTGTCACCCACATTTGCCGACGTCAGCGCGGCGCAGGTGTGAGAGCGGTATGCATGCATGGTTCATATCCCTTCGGGGGTGTGGCGAATGTCGGCGCAGATACACCGTTCGGGGGGTGGAAAGTCAAGGCGACAAAGCCTGCGACCCCATGCTATCATAGAGGAAAAGAGGGGGCGCGCGTGAGCGACAAACAAGACAAGGGGATGGCAGTGCGCCGCACTGTACTGGGTAACGCCCATGTGGACCGCGCCGAGCAAGCGAAAACACCGCTCGATGCCCCGTTTCAAGAGCTGATCACCGAAGGGGCATGGGGCACGGTTTGGGCCAGCGACGCGATCAGCTTGCGGGAACGCTCCATGCTGACGCTCGCGCTGCTGGCCGCGACCGGGAATTTTGACGAAATCCCGATGCACATTCGCGCCACGGCCCGCACCGGGGCCACCCCTCAGGACGTCGCCGAAGCGTTCCAGCACGTCGCCATTTACGCCGGTGTGCCACGCGCCAATCACGCGCTGAAGTTGGCGAAACAAACCTATGCAGAGATGGAGGCTGATGATGACTGATGGGGCCCTGTTCCACCGCAATCGCGACCGCCACCCAACGGGGCTGACCCCCGACTACAAGACCAGCGTCGTTCGTTCGCCCCAGCGCGCCCTGTTGTCGATGAACACGACACTCAGCGAGGAAACAGGCCCCGTGTTCGGGCATGACATTCTTGGCCCGCTCGACAATGATTTGATCCTGAACTTTGCCAAACCGGGTGACATGGCCATCGGGCAACGCATTATCGTGCATGGTCGTGTTCTGGACGAAAACGGCCGCGGTGTACCGGGTGCCTTGCTAGAAGTCTGGCAAGCCAACGCAGGCGGGCGGTATCGCCACGCCAAGGAAGGGTACCTTGCCCCGCTTGATTCCAACTTTGGGGGCTGTGGGCGCATGATCACGGATGAAACCGGCGGTTACAGCTTTCGCACGGTAAAGCCGGGGGCCTATCCGTGGCCCAATGGTGTAAATGACTGGCGCCCTGCCCACATCCATTTTTCACTGTTTGGTCCCAGTTTCGGCCAACGTCTGATCACGCAGATGTATTTCGAGGGCGATCCAATGATCCCTTTGTGCCCGATTGTGCGCAGCATCACGGATGCGGATGCCGTCGCGCAACTGATCGCGCCACTGGACATGAACAACGCCGTGCCGATGGATGCGCGCGCCTATCGATTTGACATCGTATTGCGTGGGCGACGTTCAACCTTGTTTGAAAACCGGATGGAGGGGAATTGATGCAACGCCTGACATACCTGAACGAAAGCCCGTCACAGACGGCAGGCCCCTATGTTCACATCGGCTGTATGCCAAATTTTGCTGGGATCGGCGGTGTTTATCCCCACGATCTTGGCGCAACCATGCTGCGCGACGGTGCATTGGGACAAAGGATCACGATCACCGGCAAGGTATTTGATGGCACTGGCACGCCATTGCGCGATGCGATGATCGAAGTTTGGCAGGCGGATGCAAACGGCATCTATCCTTCTGGCGATCCACGTGGTGCGGGTGATCCGAATTTCACAGGATGGGGCCGCGCGGCTGGGGATTATACAACCGGCATCTGGTCGTTTGAGACGATTAAACCCGGCCCCGTTCCCTTTCCAGATGGGCGGATGATGGCACCGCACATCTCGTTTTGGATTGTAGCGCGCGGGATTAATATCGGTCTGCAGACGCGCATGTATTTCGACGGCGATCAGATGTTGGCGGATGATCCGTGGCTAACCCGCGTTGAACATAAAAACCGTGTGCAGACCCTGATTGCGCGGGAAACGCAGCCTCACACGTATCAATTCGATATTCATCTTCAGGGGCCGGACGAAACCATCTTTTTCGACGTCTGAACGCAAAAACGCGGGGCACAACCGGCCCCGCGTTTTCATTTCGTTTCGTTGGCTCAGGCCAGATCGAAACGATCCAGCTCCATCACCTTGGTCCAGGCAGCCACGAAATCCGTGACGAATTTGGACGCCATGTCATCCTGTGCATAGACTTCGGACAGGGCGCGCAATTGCGAGTTCGAACCAAACACCAGATCGACACGTGTGCCGGTCCATTTGACCTCGCCCGTGGCGCGGTCCTTGGCTTCGAACGTAGACCCATCGTCGGTCTTGGGCTTCCATTCGACACCCATGTCCATCAACGCCTTGAAGAAGTCGTTGCTGAGTGTTCCGGGCGCATCGGTGAACACACCATTTGACGACCCGCCGTGGTTTGCGCCCAACATCCGCAGGCCCCCGACCAAGACGGTCATTTCTGGTGTCGTCAGTGTCAGCAATTGGGCGCGGTCCACCAAAAGTTCCTCAGCCGACAGGCTAAAGTCCTTTTCAAGGTAGTTGCGGAACCCGTCTGCCTTTGGCTCAAGCGGTTCAAAGCTGTCGGCGTCCGTCATCTCTTGGGTGGTGTACCACGACCCGGAGTGAAAGGCACCGTGACGTCGTTCCCACCGGCTTTGGCCGCAGCCTCGACAGCTGCACCACCGGCCAGAACGATCAGATCGGCAAGCGAGACTTTCTTGTCACCTTTTGCGTCAAAGTCGGCCTTGATCCCTTCCAGCACACCCAGCACTTTGGCCAACTGCGCAGGTTGGTTGACCGCCCAGTCCTTTTGAGGAGCGAGCGCGACGCGGGCACCATTGGCCCCGCCCCGCTTGTCAGAGCCACGGAACGACGCGGCAGACGCCCATGCAGTGCCGACAAGTTCGGCGGTGGACAAGCCAGACGCAAGAACAGCCGCCTTGAGAGCTGCAATGTCGCTGTCGTCGACCAGTGGGTAATCCGGTGCGGGCACCGGGTCTTGCCAGATCAGCGTCTCTTCGGGGACTTCAGCGCCGTGATAGCAGTGGATCGGCCCCATGTCGCGGTGCGTCAGCTTGAACCAAGCGCGGGCAAAGGCATCGGCGAATTTGTCCGGGTTGGCGTGGAAATCACGGCTGATTTTCTCATAGGCCGGGTCCATGCGCATCGCCATGTCGGCCGTTGTCATCATGATGCCGACATGGCCATTGCCATCAACCTGCGGAGCATGATCGCCGTCTTTCAGACCTTTGGCTTGCCATTGGTTCGCACCTGCGGGGCTCTTGGTCAGTTCCCACTCATAGCCGAACAGCACGTCGAAATAAGACATATCCCACGTGGTTGGCGTCGGCGTCCATGGTCCTTCGATGCCGGATGTGATCGCATCCACGCCCTTGCCGGACTTGTACGTCGACAACCAGCCCAGGCCCTGTGCCTCGATCGGCGCGCCTTCGGGCTCAACACCGACATGGGCTGCATCGCCCGCGCCGTGTGCCTTGCCAAACGTGTGGCCACCGGCGACCAGCGCGACTGTTTCTTCGTCGTTCATCGCCATCCGCGCAAAGGTTTCGCGAATGTCGCGACCTGACGCTTGCGGATCAGGATTACCGTCTGGCCCTTCGGGGTTCACATAGATCAGGCCCATCTGAACGGCGGCCAGTGGATTTTCCAGAACCCGTTCGCCGGTATAGCGGGTGTTTGGACCGCCGCTGTTTTCCAGCCATTCGGTTTCAGCACCCCAATAGATGTCTTCTTCGGGCTCCCAAATGTCGGCGCGGCCGCCACCAAATCCAAAGGTTTTGAACCCCATATCCTCGAGCGCGCAATTCCCCGCGAGGATCATCAGGTCAGCCCATGAAATGGAGGCGCCATATTTCTGTTTGATCGGCCACAACAGGCGGCGCGCCTTGTCGAGGTTGCCGTTGTCAGGCCACGAGTTCAGCGGCGCAAACCGTTGCGATCCTGATGTGGACCCGCCACGTCCGTCCGCTGTGCGGTACGTCCCTGCCGAGTGCCACGCCATACGAATGAAAAATGGTCCGTAATGACCATAGTCTGCCGGCCACCAGTCCTGGCTGTCTTTCATCAAGGCATAAATGTCAGCCTTGAGCGCCTTGAGGTCCAGTTTGTTGAACGCTTCGACATAGTCAAAGTCAGGGCCCATAGGGTCCATAGTCGGTGCATTTTGGTGCAGGATTTTAAGGTTTAGCTGGTTTGGCCACCAGTCACGGTTCGAACGCACCCCGAATGTGTGAAGGTTTGCGCCGTGGATTACCGGGCATTTGCCGCCGTCAGTTCCGTCCATGTGTCTCTCCGATCTTTGAGTGTCTTTGCGTCAGATAAGACCAGTCTGGAATCATTCTAGTCTTGCATCGCAATTAGTCTGTTTGGGTCACGAAAGAATGACGCACGCCACGCGATTCGCTGGACGCGCGTTGATCCTCCCGATCTCCTCGTTCAAAGTATATCAAGGCAGCGCCATTAGTTTAAGTTGCATTTTTCTATCTCGGCCATAACCTGTAATTATGAATAATCTCACTCTCCGCCAGCTGCGCTACTTCGAAGCCCTCGCACGCGAGGGCCACTTTGGACGCGCTGCAGAACACTGCGCGATCTCGCAGCCTGCACTTTCGGTCCAAATCAAAGACCTTGAGGAAAGCCTTGGGTTTTCATTGTTTGAACGCGGCCCACGCCACGTTCGGCTCACGGCCCTTGGCGAGGCATTTGCACGACGCGCCGGCGGCATCCTGCGTGACGTCACCGATTTGGGCGATTGGGCCGAGGCCGCGGGTGGCACGGGGATCGAACGCTTGCGCCTAGGTGTAATCCCGACCATCGCGCCATATTTGCTACCCCAGTTCATCCGCGAACTGACACGCGCCCATCCAGATATAGACCTCCACGTGCGTGAAACAGTGACCCCTCGCCTGATTGCTGAACTGCTAAATGGGCGTCTGGACACTGCTATCGTGGCGCTGCCGGTGGACGAACCCGGCCTGACCGAAATGCCACTGTTCGCCGAAGAAATGGTACTTGTACGCCCCGAACAACAGTCCGGCGCGCCACCTGTGTCGGCAGAGGCACTGGACGAAATGCGGCTACTGTTGCTTGAAGAAGGCCATTGTTTTCGAGATCAAGCGCTGTCGTTTTGCAGCATCAATCCAACCCGCATGCGCGACGGGTTGGACGGCAGTTCACTGTCAACGCTGGTTCAAATGGTGGGTGCGGGCATCGGCGTGACCTTGATTCCAGACATGGCAGTACCCGTCGAAACCCGATCCGCCCCAGTGTGCGTCACCCGGTTTGAGGCTCCCCCTCCCATGCGGACAGTTGGCATGGTGTGGCGCAAGTCGAACCCGATGGCGGACGCCTTGGCGCAGATTGGTAATATTGTGCGCAGTGCGGCAGCGAGTTGATATTTGAGCTGCAAAACCGCGGACTGAATCGTTTCTGCAACAGACTTTTGATGGTCGAACAAATAATTGCGACACAAAAAGGGAAGGTGCTTTTATCAACGATCTGTATGTCATAGCGTTAATCAGCGGGCCGTATATGTCCCTGCAACTGGGTTCAGAAGCTATCAAGGAGACCTGCTACAGAAGGCAGGGCATTAACAAGTATGGCGCTTTATGATGTAGCAAGCCTGTGGATCGGCCCTGAACTGTCATGGATGGAACAGATATGTTTGCTGTCGTTCATGGAAAAAGGGCATCGCACGGTGCTATACGTCTATGATGACGTGAAATCTGTGCCCGATGGCGTCGAGATCCGCGATGCACGCGAGATCATGCCGTCAGAAGATATCATTTACCATGCGAATACTGGCAGCCCGGCATTTCATTCGGATGTATTCCGACTTCGTATGTTGGATCAGACAGAATTCCTGTGGATAGATACCGACGCATATTGCCTCAAACCGTTCGAGATACCTGAAGATGGATATTTTTTCGGGTGGGGTTCGGATCGGCGGAGAATCTTATGTACCGGAGTTTTGGGACTGCCAAAGTCATCCGAGAGTCTACGATCGTTGCTGGATTTGACCAAAGACGAATACCCTGTTCCGCCTTGGGAAACGCAACGGCGGCAAGATGAACTTTTTCGCCTGAAAGAAGCTGGTGAAGGCGTACACATGTCGCTCATGTCCTGGGGAATTTGCGGCCCCGAAGCTTTGAATTACTTTGCTAAAGAAACCGGCGAAGTGAAATACGCCTTTGATGCACCAGTACTCTATCCCGTACCCTTTGCAGGGACGCGTTCCTTTCATCGTCCGCATCTTAAAAAGTTGGTGTTGGCGTCGATCAAGGAAGAAACACTATCGGTGCATTTTTACGGGCGCCGTTTCCGCAATATCTTTGCGATGAGCAAGGGGCTGCCGCATCCAGGTTGCTACGCTGACGACCTATGTAAGCACCACAATATTGATCCGACTCTTACTGCGCATCTGTTTAAACGAAAAGTTCCCGGACAAGCGTGATAACAAGCCGCGTTTTCCCGTCTTAGACCATGTCACATGATATCATATCACGGATATCTATCGTAGCGGACATACGAAACGGCATTTCAAACCCAAGATCAATCGCCAAGGAGCTAACGCTATGAACAAACAAAATTTGGCCCCGGTCGGAAACGGATTGCGCGCCGTTGAAATTGTAAAAGCACGATTCAAACGACTCCCACGAGGCGTCATTCAAGTTGGGGCGCACAATGGCCGCGAAGTTCCAAAACTGGCCCGTTCGGGCGTGCCCAAAGCTGTGTTCATTGACCCGTTGGATGAAACGTTCCAGACGCTTCAGACCCGTGTCGACGACATAAACGCAGCAGACTCAGACCGCGCTCCGAACAGTTATGTCGCTATTCAGGCGGTTATCGGGGATGAAGAAGGCAAATCAATCACCTTCAACATTTCCAGCAACACCGGAGAGTCCTCGAGCTTTTTGGAACCAACGGGGCATACCAAAGTCAAACCAAACATTCATTTCGAAGAAAAACGCGAAATGACGATGCGAACGCTGGACAAGCTGTTGCCAGAGAATGGACTGTCAGGCGAGGACTACGACATGATGTTCATCGACACCCAAGGCGCTGAAAAGCATGTGTTGATGGGGTCACTTGGCATGCTCAAATCCATCGATTTTCTCTGGCTGGAAGTTAGCATCGGAGGAATATACGGGGGTGACATGCCGCTCTCTCGCTTTGTGGTGTTCCTTGAGGCACTTGGTTTTGAACTGGGGCATTGCGAACTGAAACGCCTGGGCTGGGGGGATGCTCTGTTTGTGCGTCGTTCTGTGTTCATCAATCACGACTAGTCAGACGGCTGATCCACTTGGATCTCTGGCTTCAGCGATCGTGCAACACGTTTTCTGAATACTTCACGTCCCGGAAACCGTTTTGCGTGCGTCGCCAAAAGCGCCCGCGTCTTTTGATGGTTTTCGGGATCTTGGGCGACAATTGAAATGAGCTGTTGCAACAATACTGGTCGTTCCGGGGCCCGTTCGACCAACTCGTGCACCGCATCCGCAGCTTCAGTCAGTTTCCCACCGCGCTGGAGCGCTGAGGAAACTTCGCTCAAGAGCGCTTCATGCGCACTGAAAATGGCGCGGTTGGCACAAAACAGCTCTGCCAGTTCATCCGCCTCGTTCAACTTAATTAGCATCCGCGCGGTTGCCATCACCGCACCATCGGTCATTGCACGACCCTGATGAACGCCGCTCACTTCCATGTCCGGGGCGTAGCTGACCAAAACGTTGGACATGATGCGCGCAACCACATCCGGTGAGACATGGCGATAATCCCCTCGCGACCAAGATACTTCAGGGTTAGAGAGCGTTACAGTTTCATAAGAGGGAAAGTAGTCGACATCAGATTTGTCAGACACAAACGTTTCCGCCGCAGCGCGCTGCACCGATTTTGAATAGGTATTGGCCACCAAGATATCGACATCCCGAAAGGTGGATATCAAAGGAACAGGGGACACGGTCAGCAAAATCTTGAGCGGCTTGGTTCTGTGTTTCTTAAGCAACGCGTAGATCTCGTTCAGTGCTTGCAAAACATCGTTGAACCCCAGCACGCGAAATTCAAACCGGTCCGGTTGCGCCTTGCACAGCTTGGGGGGGGGCGCGATGTTCAGGTACAAATCCAATTCCTTATCGTACCAGGTTTCGACATATCCCAGCGTGATGATGACAACATCCGCGTCAATGGCCTGTGCCATGACGTTTAAATAACGCTCTCTCATGTCCATGATTTCAGGCAACGGATATGGCAGCCGGACCAAACCCAATTGCGGATCACAAAACGTGTTTTCATCGACCGGGTAAATGATCTTTTCGCCGGGAAAGCTGTCGCGCTCAAGCGCCCACTTCAAATCATTCAGAATTGAGGCGGCCGTGTATTTGTTCAAATAATTCGACGCTGCGCCGACGTTTTCGCCGATAGGTCCCAAATCGGGATCACGGCTCAGAACGTTCATGCCTGCTGCATGCAGCGCGCCCTCTAGGTTGCGTGCGAAACACGACCCGATCGCGAAAATACTGTCCTGTGCACTGACGGAAAACTGCGGCGATACCGCAGGTGACACCAATGGATAAAGGCGGGCACCATCATGTTTGGGGGATGGGTAACGGCGCAGGGCGTTCCGCTTGGCTGTTGCAAAGGCTTCAGCAGATGATGCGGTATGGATTGCGTCTGACATCTGGTTCATTCCATTGACGCATCAAAATGCGGTAAATTGTCGACTTTATCCACCATAGGAAGGCGCAAGTTATTCCGCAATATATACTGTGCAGATGGGGGCCGATCACACATATTGTGGTGCACGGAACAAAATCCATGGCGGCGGTGACAGATTTTGTTCCGGTCACGCACTGTACGCCACCCTCATGCGTATGTGCCCATCGGCTACGACGAATATGTCAACGCTATGGCACGCTATTGTAAAGTCGGTCCAATTGGCGCAAACTAATCCAAAGCGGCCTAAAAAAGGCCTAAAACGGGTGCCAAACGTAAAAGCGCACCTAAAACAGAGCAGTTTACACGAAGGTTGACGCATATGGTGGGGAAAATTGTCCTTTTCACCACGATGAAAAATGAAGGCCCGTTCATGTTGGAATGGGTCGCATATCATCTGTCTCTGGGTATCGACCATATCCTGATTTTTACCAATGATTGTGTCGACGGCACCGACCTGATTGCGCAGCGGCTTGAGGCAATGGGTATTGCCACGCATGTCGACAATTCCGTCAAGGAAGGTGGCAATCCCCAACACCAAATGCTGCGCCGCGCACGTCGCCACCCCGAAGTGCAATCGGCCGAATGGTTGCTGTGTCTGGATGTTGATGAGTTTTGGAACATCAAGACCGGCGACGGCGGCTTTCGTGACCTGATCAATGCTATCGAAACCAAGGCCGGAAAAACCGTTGATGCAATTTCTTTTGCTTGGAAATTGTTCGGGACCTCTGCGAATGTCAGTTATGTGGACGCGCCGGTCACACGACAGTTCGTGTTAGGCGACAACGCAGATACGTATCATTCCGGGCGGGCCTTTGGCCTCAAGACGCTGTTTCGCAACAATGGTATGTTGCCGCGTTTCGGCCCCCACAGACCAAAAGGGGCAGACCCCGAGACAGAAGATCAGATCGCATGGTCAGATGCTTCCGGTAATCTTTTGCCCGCCAAAGATGTGGGTTGGCGCGCTTGGCCCGGCTTTGATCACAGCTTTGGGCGCATTCACCACTATTCTGTTCGATCAGTTGAAAGCTTTCTGGTCAAACGGGATCGCGGACGCACCAACCACATTAATGTGGACCAAAGCCAGATTTACTGGCGAGACATGAACGCAAACCACACGCCTGACCTGAGCATTCTGCCAAAGGCTGCGGCAGCTGACGACGCGTTGGCCGAGTTGATGAACGACCCGGTACTGGCCGATTTGCACAACAAGGCTGTTGGGTGGCACCGCGACAAGATCCAAGATCTGAAAGCCCGCGAGGATTGGGCTAAATTTCGTGACTGGCTTGGGAATAACCTGCTTAAATGCGACGGGATATGACCGACACGCCCGCGCCACAAACAAAGGATGACGATCGCACAAAGACGGTGCGCACATTCAATTTGTTGAGCGACCTCAGCAAGGATCAACTCAAACCGTCACACCCCGACCGCAAAACCGGGTTTGAACGCATTCTCACAGATCCGCCGCCGCCGTGGTTTGTTGAACTGTACCCAGGTGGAGATGGGCGCGGGTTCTTACAAAAACTCGACCATCACTCGGTAATCTTTCACGACCGTTCGCCACAGCGGCTGGTCATCAGCTTTGACAACCTCGCCAACACGAACGACCATTCGTTCGCGCGCGAACCTTGGGCCTGGAAATTTACACGCGATATGGGATGGTCCCATTTGGGCATACTGAGCCGAAAAAAGGCTTGGTATCGCGATCAAGAAATCATCGACTATATGGAAGCCCGCGCTGCCGAAGGGTTTTTCAGACGCTTTGACGAGGTGGTCTTGACCGGCACGTCAATGGGAGCATTTGCGGCACTCGCGTTTTCAACATTGATCAAGGACCCGATCGTCGTCGCGTTCAACCCGCAATCCACCTTGGACGAACGGCTGGTCCCTTGGGAAGAACGATATCAATTCGGGCGGATGCAAGATTGGACCCTTCCCTATTCAGATACGGTGGACGCCAGCCAAATGGCCAAGCGGCTCTACGTTCTTTATGATCCATTCTTTGAACCTGATCGGCGTCATGCCCAGCGGCTGGACGGACCAAATACAGTGTATCTGAAGACTTGGTTTTCCAATCACTTTTCAGCCGTATTGCTACGCAAGCTTGGGATCTTGAAACCTTTGATGCAAAGCCTGTTGCAAGGGACGCTTGAGGCAGACGAATTTTATAAAATCTATCGCGTCCGACGCACACTGCCTTGGCATATGCGTGCATTAACCGAAAAGGCATCGGAATCGCACCCCGACTTGCTGAAACGGGCCCGTCGCAGATTTCGCGAGTTGCGGCAGCGCGCAACCGACGAAGCAAACTCGGGCGCGTCGTGACAGTGCCTGTAAAATCATCAGCACAACGTGGCCTTTTCATCGGGCAGCGACGCGATCGTCTGGGCGCGCGGCTGTTGATGATGTTGACATGTATGCGATTAGCCGAAGACTTCGGCACCGATTATCGCATCAACTGGTTTCCCAAAAATGCAGACGCACCAGAACTCGATAATCCAGCGGAACTGTTTGATCCCGAATGGATGGCGCGTCACTTTCTGACAAATGAAGAATACGAAAAGCTGGATAGAACGGCCCTGCCCGTCTGGCATTTCAAGGATGATCCGGATCCGTCCCGTCTGATGGCGCATCTCGCCCAAGGGCGGACAGTGATTGTCGAAGAGGGGTTCGAAGTCTTTTGTTTTCCATGGGAAGACGAGGATGCAATTCGCACGCGGTATCGCGACTATATCCACACCATAACGTTCGAGCCGTATATTGCGGGTGAAATGTCAAAAATTCATGGTGCATTGAACCAGAAAGGGTCATGCGCCTATCACATTCGGCGTGGTGACATCCTAAACGGCTTGCCGTGGAAACACTCGACCTGGAATTCCAAGATCGAGCCCGAAGAATACTACCACGCACATATGAAACTGCTGGGGGACACCCCTGCTGTTATGTTTTCGGATCAGCCTGAAACACTGGCTGCCTTCAAGGCGCGCTATCCCAATCTGATGACAATTCAGGACATTACCGACCTAAGCCAACGGACCAGGGCACAGCGGGATTTCTTAGAACTCTATGCGATTTCTTGTGCTGACCATATCGTTGCGCCAATTATTTCTGCATTTTCAATGGCCGCAGCACGCGTTTCAGGGCGTGAACGCGAGATGTTCAGCCAGGTTTTGGATAAACCTGCAATAAAGGAAGCTAACGATGCGCTGACAGAAAGATTGAACCATGATGGCGACAATTTCGTCAGTGTCTCGGAACGGGCGCACCTATACTCCAAGGCGCATCAATATCTGACGGCCAATGGGCGGTTCGACGAAGCGTATGACATCGCCAAGGATATTTTGGACAACGGTGCTGACAACGCATTCATGCCGCTCTTGCAGGCGCTGAATTGCGCCTACTTAAACCGCTACGACGAAGGCAAGGATGTCGCGAAGGCGGGGTTGAAAAATCCGCACTTATGGCCCGAGGATTTTGCGGCACTGACGGCTGTGCTGGCAATGTTATTGGGATCGCAGGGCAGGCGGTGGGGTGCCAGTGTTGAGTTATCCCGCGCCTTTTGGGCTAAACCCATGCGACCCGACGTGGTCGTGATGGCATCCCGCATGTTATATCGAAACCATATCGCTGCACGGCTGTTTCCCCCAATCGATTGGGATGTCCTGAAATGTGTGCGCCAGCCATGGTTCCCACCGTTCAACAACTTGTACCTCGTGCAACATCAGATGATGAAACGACGGCCCTGCAATTGGGATGTTGTTCTGTTGGACTGGCACGAATTGGCACTGGACCGCAAAGCCACACGACTTTTGGGGGATACAACGCGCCTAACCGCATTGGATAATGGCTTAAAAGCGCAAAGCAATATCGAACCCTCTGCCCCCGGTTACATCAGCTTGCAAGCGATGCTAAATTTTCGACTGGGTGGGTCATTGGACCAAGCGATCGATGCCACACGGCGCGCTATCGCAGGTGCACCCAAAAGTGTTCTCTATCGCAAACGGCTGGCTGACCTTATGGAAGCGGCTGGTGATATGAAGGGTGCGCATATGGAATGGTGCCATGTCCTTGCCGAAGCACCGGAAAACCCGTTCACGTTATTTACGATGGCGCAGTTTTTTGAGCGCTTTGGGGATAGCGCACAGTCGGCTTCATTTTTGCTTGCCGCAGCGCGGCATGATGAACATTCCGCGATGATCCAAGGGACCGCCGGTCAATTGTATCTGCAAAAGGATGAAGCGGAAACTGCGCTTCAGTATCTGACGCGCGCGCGGGATCTGTATCCGACATACAATCGCTTCAAGAACCAACTGAAGCGAGCTGAGGCGAAGGTTGGGGCATAGTCATCTGGTAAGGTATTGATGCCACTACTAGGACGCTATGTAAGCGGTGTTCCGGTAATCCCCCCATTTTTAATGGGGTCCAGCCGTAGAATTCAGGCGGCTGTTTTCAGTTTCATAGCGGGTGTGATGCCGCCTATGCCCATGTTGGGTCGCTCGTTGTTGTAAGTCCAGAGCCA
>Ga0115563_1001242_pt1 | contig 19741 bp, 18 predicted proteins | sample COGITO_mtgs_1105_2_FD_87198 | JGI IMG/M metagenome (GOLD analysis project Ga0115563, IMG submission 87198) | Pelagic marine microbial communities from North Sea - COGITO_mtgs_110519 | ecosystem: Environmental > Aquatic > Marine > Epipelagic | place: Germany:Helgoland, sampling site Kabeltonne...
CAAAATCATCCGAACCGCGCGGGCGCGCACCTCGGTTGAAAACCGGTTTGCTCTGTTACTTTTTTCCATAGGCTCCATCCATACTTACTTTGGAGCCTCCGGCAAACTGGGGGCGGTTCAAGGGGGCTGTGTGTGGTGATGTCGCCATTCAGGGTCAGGTTGTGGGCCGTGTGCCGGGGCGCATTCGGGGGTGCGGAATTGAGGACGCGGTCAAAGTGCGGTCGGTTGCAGGCATCGGTCTGAGCCAGCAGGCTGTAATGGATTGCAAAACCGCAGCCGCGCTGAAGACATGGTTGGAGCAATCTGCAAAGCCTGCGCTGGCAAAAAAGGGCGGCGGGCTTCGGCAACTTCGGGTGGCGGCGCATTATGTCTGCCGGACCCGCAACAACCAAGAGGGTGCCAAGATATCAGAGCATGGCAGAGGTCGTGCGATTGATATTTCAGGGTTTCGACTGGCGGATGGAACCGTGGTAAGCGTGTTGCAGGGCTGGAATGCGCAACGCTACAAGACGTCGATGCGCCGGATGCACCAAGGGGCGTGTGGCCCGTTTGGCACTGTTCTGGGGCCGGAGGCAGACCGCTTTCACCGGGATCATTTTCATTTCGACACAGCGCGTTACCGGTCGGGCAGCTATTGCCGCTAGGTCACTGCCAACGGATTTTGGGCGCAGGTCCGACACCGATGCCGTTCACGTTCAACTGACCTTCCTGCGCGCGCAGGGTGACTGAAATGTCGTCGGGGGTCCCCGACATATTAGCGAAAATACTCAGCATTAATGTAGCTTGTTGGACTTGCTGGGCAGAGATCGCGCCGGCGCGCTGGCCGTAGTCGAGCATTTGCCGCCAATTGTCGGCCTTTAGTGTCATTTCGCCATCAGGTGTACCCGCTGCGTCCACCCTCAAATCAGCAGTAGAGCTGAGGCCAAGCGGCCCCCATGTAATCTGTGCTTGGGTGATCTGCAGGGCGCGGGGCTGTGGGGGAATGTCCGTGAGCAGATAGCGGGAGAGCGGGGCGTCGAACCGGATTGTGCCTGTCGCATCATAGGCGTCGAACGTCAGCGGTGCCTCTGCGGGGGTGCGCATCGCTGCGCGGAGCAGATCACCGGGTGAGAGGTCTGATGCGGTGATCTCAAACCTGTATTCTTCTTTTATATCAGTGTTTTGGGTTAGGTCCAAAGACATGTCTTGTGCAGAGATAAGATTGCCGGAGGGCGTGTTGATTAACCATGCTGCGCTGCTGATGTTGGCGTTTTGCAGTTGCAAGGCTGGTCCCGGGCGTAGCCGCAGAGAGGCGACCGCATCGGTCATCTGTGCAAACATAAATGGCCGCCCGGCTTGCGATACTGTGATCGGCTCAGAGGGGAAAAACACCATTGCGTGGCCGGGCCAATAGGCCTTTGCCGCGATCCGCAAATCGGGGATGTCGTAGGTGATATCATCGGGGTCGGTCAGGCGGATGCCGGTCAATTGGCGTTCAAGTGCAAAGGGAAACCCGGACTTAACCGTTTCAGCGGCGGCGATGTCCCAGCCTTGTTTTCGCATGACATCGAATTGTGCGCGTGCCGCGCGGTCCATCGCGGCGGAGGCGATCCACCACCAGCCGCACCAAAGGGCCGCAAGAATCACCAGTGCTGTCACAAGTTTGCGCATCTCAAAGCCCCTTTAAGTCTGCGGTTATTTGCGGTTTACCGGGGTCAACGTGAAAGGACCAGTGCAATGGCAATGTGGGTATTTGGATATGGGTCGCTGCTGTGGAATCCCGGCTTTGATGTCGCCGAAAGTGTGATTGGCACACTGCCGGGCTATGGTCGGTCGTTTTGCATGCGGTCGATCCATCACCGGGGCACGGTTGAAGAACCGGGTCTGGTGCTGGCGTTGGACGAGCAACCCGAGAACACCTGCGAGGGCATGGCGTTGCGGGTGGTTGAGGGGCAGGAAAGCGAAACATTGGCCTATCTGCGCGCGCGTGAGTTGATATCTTCGGCCTATGTGGAAAAAGAGCTGGCGATCCAGTTGACCGGCGGGCGCACGGTCACGGCGGTGGTCTATGTGATCGACGAGGCACATGATCAATATTGTGGTGATTTACCGCTGGAGGAGCAGGCGCAGATCATTGCGCGTGCGGTTGGCGGGCGCGGTCCGAACACAGAATACCTGTACAATACGGCGTCACATTTAGCACAAGTGGGCCTGCATGATGCGGACCTTGCGTGGTTGCACGCACGTGTAAAAGAGCTTGCCACATAAAGTCTTGGCAAAAGCTTAACAAATCAGTGTAATCTGCGCAGACCACGAGCAAAAACGGGCAGGAGCAAGAAGCCGAATGGCGCAGCCAGACCGCGAGAATCGACCGCAATTTTCACAACCTTTTCGTCAGATATCGCTGATGCTGATCGTGCTTGGCCTGTCGGGGGTTGGCGGATTTTTGGCGCTGCCTTCGGTCTTGCCGATTTTTGCAGCCAACCCCTATTTAAACGGGTTCATCATCTTTGTCTTTTTCATTGGTGTCGTGGCATGTTTTTATCAGGTGTTTCAGTTGATTGGATCGGTTCGGTGGATCGAGAATTTCGCCGCTGACACCCCGGACCCCGACACAGTTGCACCGCAACTGTTGGCACCATTGGCATCACTGTTGCGCACACGCGGCGCGCGGATGCAGGTGAATGCGTCATCGACGCGGTCGATCCTTGATTCCGTCTCTACCCGTATCGATGAAGCGCGCGAGATCACGCGATATATCGTCAACATGTTGATTTTCCTCGGCCTTTTGGGGACGTTCTATGGCCTTGCCACCACGGTGCCTGCGGTGGTCGACACAATTCGCAGTCTGGCACCGTCCGAGGGTGAAGGCGGTGTTGACGTGTTCAGCCGCCTGATGACGGGGCTGGAGGCACAATTGGGTGGCATGGGTGTTGCGTTCGGATCATCACTGTTGGGACTGGCAGGATCCCTGGTTGTGGGTTTGCTTGAGCTTTTTGCAGGGCATGGGCAGAACCGGTTTTACCAAGAACTGGAAGACTGGCTTAGCTCGATCACACGGGTTGGATTCACGGCGGGCGAGGATGCCACAGCCGAGCAGAACATCATGGCGGGTGTGGTCGATCACATGGCCCAGCAGATGGAGACGTTGCAGGCGCTGTTCGTGAAGTCGGATGAGAACCGGTCGGTGGTTGATGAAAAACTGGGCAAACTGGCCGATGCTGTGGACCGTATGACCAACCGGATGCAAGGGGCCGATCCGGCCAGTCAGGCGCTGCAACGGGTGGCGCAAGGACAAGAACGGTTGATCGAGACGCTGGAAACACGCAGCGCCGACAGTGGCGACGGTATGGACGCCGAAAGCCGGATGCGGTTGCGGTCGATTGACGTACAGATGCTGCGCATTCTCGAAGAGATTTCTGCCGGACGTCAGGAAACGATGGCCGAACTGCGCCACGATCTATCCTTGTTGGCCACGGCGATATCGGGGGCGCGCAACGCACCGGCACCCCGCCCGATACGCACCCCTGACACACCGGGCGGCGGGGAGCGCTAGCCATGGGTCTTTCCCGCCGGTCGGGCGCACGGTTCCAAAGCTCAATCTGGCCCGGATTTGTCGATGCGATGACGGGGCTTTTGTTGGTCCTGATGTTTGTGCTGACCATCTTTATGGTGGTGCAATTCGTGTTGACTGAACGGATCAGCGGGCAGGAAACCGAGCTTGACGCGTTGTCGGGCGAGGTTGCTGCACTGGCGCAAGCCCTTGGGTTAGAAGAACGGACGACTGCGCAACTGGAGGCGCGGATGGGGGCGTTGAACACGTCGCTGAATGATGCCCGCAGCGAAGCCGAGCAACAGCGGGCCTTGATCGCGTCGCTGACATTGGAGCGTGATGCGCAGGCGGATGATTTGGCGCAGGCGCGCACGCAGATCACGAGTTTCGAGGCGCAAGTGGCCGCATTGCTATCGCAGCGCGATGATGCATTGGGGCAGGTGGCCAATCTGGAAGGCACGCAGGCCGAGTTGCTGAGCGCGCAAGAAGCCCTGAACGTTGCGCTGGCGTCAGCGCGGGGCGAGATTGACGCACAGGTAGAAGCGGCAAGGTTGGCGGCATCGCGGCGCGAGGCGCTGGACGCGTTGGTGGCTGATTTACAGGCGCGTAATGCGCAGAATGAGGCGCAGGTTGCGACGCTTTCGGCCGAGATTGCCGAGACGGCTCAGGCGTTGACCGAAGAAGAAGCGGGGCGGCTGGCCGAGGCAGCGGCTGCCGAAGCCCTGCGGACGCGGTTGGAGAATGCGGATGCGGAACTGACAGCGATGACGCTGGCGTTGGAGCAGCAGCGCAAGAAGGCGGAGGATACGCTGACCTTGTTGGCGGCGGCGCGCGCGGCAGAGGGTGATCTGGACGCGCAATTGGCGCAGGCGCTGATCCTTTTGCAAACCACCGAGGCGCAGGCGGCTGAGGCCAGCGGTGCAGCAGGTTCGCAGATTGAAGCGTTGCAATTGCAGGTGTTGAACCTGCAGGCCGCATTGGCCCAGACGCAAGCGTCGTTGACGGCGGACCGTGATACGCTGAGTTCGGAGTTGACCCTGTCGCAGCAGGAAGTTGCGGCCTTGAAGGTACAGTTGGAGGAAACACGTGATGCCCTGAGCAAGGACCGCGATGCGCTGACCGCAGAACTGACGTTGTCCAAGCAGGAGGTCGCGGCGCTGACTGCGCGTTTGGTCGAGACCGAAGAGGCGTTGAGTGCGGACCGTGAGACATTGCGCGCGGAATTGTCGGCAGCGCAGGTGGAATTAACCGCGCTGAAGGCAGAGTTGGCGCAAAGTCGGCAGACCCTGAGCACAGACCGCGAAGCGTTGCGCACGCAACTGGCCCGTGCGTTGGCAGCCAAGCTGGCGGCGGAAACACTGGCGCAGGACACAACGACAGATGTGCAACGGCAGGCGGCCTTGCTGGCGGCGGCGCGGCAGTCGCTATCACAGGAAGAGGCGACAAGTGCAGAGGCGCAGCGGCAGACGGAATTGCTGAACCAGCAGGTCGCGGCCCTGCGCACACAATTGGGTGATTTGCAGGCGTTGCTGGATGATGCCGTGGCACGGGACGCGGCCCAGTCCGTGCAGTTGCAGTCGCTGGGATCTGATCTGAATACCGCTTTGGCGCGGGTCGCCGCAGAGCAAGGCAGACGCGCGGAGTTAGAAGCGGCGGAGCGGCGGCGGTTGGAGGAAGAGGCCAAGGTGCTGGCCGAAGAGGCCAAGGAATTGGAAGCGCAGGCCAAGGATCTGGCGCAATACCGGTCGGAGTTCTTTGGCCGGTTGCGTGAAGTTCTGGGCAATCAGGAAGGCGTGCGCATCGAGGGGGACCGGTTTGTGTTCTCTTCCGAGGTGCTGTTTGCGCCCGGTGCGGCGGTTTTGGCAGAAGATGGCCAACGTGAAATTGCCAAGGTTGCGAACATCCTGCGCGCTGTTGTGGGAGATATCCCTCCCGAGATTGATTGGGTCATTCGGGTAGACGGGCACACGGACGATGTGCCCTTGTCCGGCGCAGGCGAGTTTGCGGACAACTGGGAGTTGAGTCAAGCGCGGGCGCTGTCGGTGGTCAAGTATATGATCAATTTTCTGGCGATCCCGCCGGATCGTTTGGCAGCGAACGGTTTCGGACAGTACCAGCCGATTGCGCTTGGCGACACTGACGATGCGCGCGCGCAAAACCGGCGGATCGAGTTGAAATTTACCGAAAAATAACCGCGTTGATCTGATGGACGCGGCAAGTGCTAGGCCACCTGTTTGCGGGGGGTTGATGTTAGCGCAGTGTGATTTGGGTGCTGCGTGTGTCGATGACCTCGCCGCTGCGGATCAGCGCTGCGGTGCCTGTGTAGGCACCTTTGGGCCAAGGTGAGTGGCGCCTTTTTTCCCCGATGGCCCTGAAAGATTGCGCCTGAGGGCGTTCGAATGTGATGTCTTGGGTCAGGATTGTGGTTTCGGGACCTTGCAGTGTCAGGCGCAGAATGTCGTTCGCGCGTGTGCCAAAGGTAAAACCGTAAAGGACAAGCGCGGGGGCGATGGTGCTGATTTTGGTCTGTGACGCGGTGCCTGCTTTGATGTCTGCATAGTCCGGGATGGCGGTGGCCAACCCGATGTCGAGCAGGCCGCCGGGGCGGTAGGCCGGTGGGGCGGCCCAAAGGGTGCTGTCGGCGGGTGTTCCACAGGTCAGCGTGCCATCGGGATCGAAAGGGTCGATTTTTACGCCGTCTTTGCGCACCGAAAGGTGGACATGCGGGAAAGCGGCGCGGCCTGATTGTCCGACAAGACCAAGGGGGGTGCCGGTCTGGACGTGCTGGCCTTTGGTGACGGTAACAGACCCTTGGCGCAGGTGGCAATATTGGGTTTCCCAACCATCCGCATGGCGGATCACGACGCCATTGCCGCATTCACGGCCCTTAACGGACGTTGCGGTTTCATCAGAGAAACCGATGTCGGGCATGCCGTCGCGCAGGCCGGTGATGGTGCCGGGGGCGGCGGCGATTACGGCAACACCTTCGGTCATATGTTTGCGGGTGGGCAGGGCGAAATCAGTGCCTTTGTGGCCCTCGTAGCTGAGGGATTGGCACTGGTAATCAGTAACGCCGTTGGTGGGATCAAGGTCCATGTATTGCTGGATGTAGCAGTCCGGGCCGGTCAGATCACAGTCGATGGGCGGGTGAATCAAAAACCCCTCCGCCAGTGCAGGACCGGCGAAGGGGATAAGCAGGGCAAGTATCGCCCGTTTGATCATTCTGCAGTGAGCAGAGGCGGTTTGTCACCGGAAAGCTGACGCTTTTCATGGTCGAGAATTTGGAGTTCAAGCTCCCCTTTCTTGACGCCCACTTTGACAACGCCGCCTTTGGCAAGCTTGCCAAAGAGCAACTCCTCGGCCAGCGGTTTTTTGATGTGCTCTTGGATCACGCGGCCAAGGGGGCGCGCGCCCATTTTGTCATCATAACCTTTGTCAGCCAGCCATTCGGCGGCTTTTTTGCTGAGTTCGAACGTTACGTTGCGGTCCATTAATTGCGCCTCAAGCTGGAGAACGAACTTTTCGACCACGCGCAAGATGACGTCTTTGGGCAGCGCGCCAAAGCTGATCACCGCGTCCAGACGGTTGCGGAATTCCGGCGTGAACGTGCGTTCGATCGCGGCGGTATCCTCGCCCGTGCGGCGGTCGCGGCCAAAGCCGATGGCCTCTTTTGCTTGGTCCGCAGCACCGGCGTTGGTGGTCATGATCACCACCACGTTGCGGAAATCGACGGTGCGGCCGTTGTGGTCGGTCAGCTTGCCATGGTCCATGACCTGCAACAGGATGTTGTAGACATCCGGGTGGGCCTTTTCCATCTCGTCGAGCAGCAGGACGCAATGGGGATGTTGGTCGACGCCGTCGGTCAGCATGCCACCCTGATCAAAACCGACATAGCCCGGGGGCGCGCCGATGAGACGGGAAACGGCGTGCTTTTCCATGTATTCGGACATGTCAAAGCGCAACAGTTCCACGCCAAGGGTATCGGCAAGCTGTTTGGCGACTTCGGTTTTACCGACACCGGTCGGGCCTGCAAAGAGGTAGTTACCGATTGGCTTTTCGGGTTCGCGCAAACCTGCGCGGGCCAGTTTGATGGCCGATGACAGTGCCTCAATCGCTTTATCCTGACCAAAGACAACACGCTTGAGCGACGCCTCAAGGTCTTTGAGGACGACGACATCATCCTTGGAGACGGTTTTCGGCGGGATGCGCGCGATCTTGGCGACTACGGCCTCTACTTCTTTGGTGCCGATGGTTTTGCGGCGTTTGGAGGCGGCGACCAGATGCTGGGCTGCGCCCGCCTCATCAATCACGTCGATGGCTGAGTCGGGCAATTTGCGGTCGTTGATATAGCGCGCGGCCAGTTCCACAGAGGTTCTGATCGCGTCCGAGGTGTATTTGACAGAGTGGTGTTCCTCGAAATAGGGCTTGAGGCCCTTGAGGATTTTCACCGCGTCCTCGACAGAGGGTTCGTTCACGTCGATTTTCTGGAAACGACGCGCCAACGCGCGGTCCTTTTCAAAGTGCTGACGGAATTCTTTGTAGGTGGTTGAACCCATGGTGCGCAGTTTGCCGCCCGCAAGTGCAGGTTTCAGCAGGTTGGAGGCGTCCATTGCACCGCCAGACGTGGCACCGGCACCGATAACGGTGTGGATTTCGTCAATGAACAGGACCGCGTCTTTGTGATCCTCAAGCTCTGTCACGACGGCCTTGAGGCGTTCCTCAAAATCGCCACGGTAACGGGTACCGGCCAGCAGCGCGCCCATGTCGAGCGAGAAGATCGTGGTATTGGCCAGCACTTCGGGGGTTTCGCCCGCGACGATTTTGCGCGCAAGACCTTCGGCGATGGCGGTTTTGCCGACGCCGGGGTCGCCCACAAGCAGGGGGTTGTTCTTGCGGCGGCGGCAAAGCACTTGAATGCAGCGCTCAACCTCGTCATCGCGACCGATCAGAGGGTCGATGTCGCCCTCACGGGATTTGGCGTTCAGATCGACGCAGTATTTTTCCAGCGCGGTTTCTTTTTTATCGCCTTCGGTGACGCCTTGGGTTTCTTCTTCGTGCTCGGGTGCGCCTGCGACGGGTCGCGCCTCGCCGTAGGCGGGGTCTTTGGCGACGCCATGCGCGATATAGTTGACCGCGTCGTAGCGGGTCATGTCCTGTTCTTGCAGAAAGTATGCCGCGTTGCTTTCACGCTCTGCAAAGATGGCGACCAGCACGTTGGCGCCTGTGACCTCGGTCCGGCCAGAGGATTGCACGTGGATGGCGGCACGCTGGATGACGCGTTGGAAGGCGGCTGTTGGAACTGCCTCTGAGCCGTCCACATCAGTGACCAGATTGCTGAGGTCCTCATCGACAAATTCGACAAGCGTTTCACGCAGTTCGTTGATGTCAACGGAACAGGCTTTCATCACCTGAACAGCATCGGGTTCGTCAATCAACGCCAGCAGCAGATGCTCAAGCGTTGCAAATTCATGGTGCCGCGCGTTTGCGGATGCAAGAGCGGCATGGATCGCCTGTTCAAGCGTGGTTGAGAATGAAGGCACTTTGGTGCTCCTTGGCATTCGGGGGCGGGCGGGGGTCTATAGGATAACAGCCCTCGCGCCGACCATGGTCACTTAGTGTTAGAGTTTGGTTTATCGTGCCCGGTCTTCAAGCACTTTCTTTTGAAAACCGATCACAAAAGCAAAGTTTACCGTGTTTTGGCAGCTTTTGTCGCGGTGTGGGCCGGATCAGAAATGATCTTTGCGCTTGCGGATTTCGGCGAACACCTCGGCGTCGGTCGCATTTGGCCTCCCCAGAGTGGCGCGAATGCCCGGATCGGCTGCGCGCAGGAAGGGATTTGTTTCAAGCTCGGTTGAAAGAAGGGATGGGACCGTCGGCACGCCTTTTTCGCGGGCGGCGGTGATGTCATTGGATCTTGATATAAGCGCGGTATTGTCTGGATCAACCGTAAGCGCGAATTTTGCGTTCGAGGCGGTGTATTCGTGGCCCGAGCAGATGGTGGTGTCGGCGGGCAGTGCCATCAGCTTTTGCATGGAGGACCACATCTGATCCGGCGTCCCTTCGAACAGGCGACCACATCCCAGTGCCATCAGGCTGTCGGCTGTGAAAACGGCGTTCGCTTGGGGGACGTAGTATGCAATGTGATTGATGGTGTGCCCCGATACGTCAAAGATGACGGCTGTCAGCGCCCCAAGGGTAACGGTGTCGCCCTCAGAGACGGCCAGATCAAGTTTGGGGAGACGGTCGGCATCGGCGACGGCACCGGCGACGCGGGCGGGATGGTCTGCCAAAAGATCGGCCAACCCGTCGACATGGTCCCAATGATGGTGCGTGATCCACACTTGGCTCAGGGTCCAGCCCCGCGCGGTCAGTTCGGCGGCAATCGGGCCTGCCTCGGGCACATCGATCACTGCGACCTCGCCGCTGGCGTGATCACGCAGCAGATAAGCGTAGTTGTCGGACAGGCAGGGGATGGTGATCAGGTCGAAAGGCATGGTGTTCTCCGCGTCTGTCTTGTTATGCTAAAAACAGACTGACATCCTGAGGGCCTGCCTGCAATGCATCTTGATGTGCAAGATTTGCGGAATTTCTATTACCGCAGTCCGTTGGGACGGGCGGCGCAAAAGTCGTTGCGCGACCGGATGCTGGAACTGTGGCCAGAGGCCAAAGGGCAAACGGTGGTGGGCTTCGGCTTTGCTGCGCCGCTGCTCAGGCCTTATCTCAAGGACGCGCGCCGGGTTGTGAACTTGATGCCGGGACCGCAAGGCGTGATGCCATGGCCGCCGGGGATGCCGAACACAAGCGTGCTGACCGAGGAAACCGCATGGCCGATTGAGACGGGGCATGTGGACAAGCTGGTGGTGCTGCATGGGCTTGAGACCTGCGAACGGCCATCCGATTTGTTAGAGGAATGCTGGCGGGTGCTGGGACCGGGGGGGCGGGCATTGTTTATTGTGCCGAACCGCGCGGGCATTTGGGCACGGGGTGATGGCACGCCCTTTGGTTTCGGGCGACCCTATTCGCCAAGCCAACTGGACACGCAGTTGCGCAAGCACCAGTTTTTGCCGGAACGACATATTGGTGCGCTCTATCAAGTGCCGTCACGCAGCAAGGTGATGATGAAGACCGCAGCGCTGTTTGAGCGGGTGGGGCGGCAATTGCCAACGATGCTGGCAGGGGGTGCGTTTATGGTGGAGGCGACCAAGCTGGTCTATCCGCCCAAGGGACAGGTCAAGCGCGTGCGCAAGCGCATTTCGGTGCTGGACGGTTTGACGGAACCTGCCGTGGGGCGCGCGCGCAGTCAGGGATAGCCGGGCAAATCACATATCACTCTGGGAGGAGACGAGATGAACGATCAATCAAAAGCGGAACTGGGCACGGGATTCAACATTCCGGACCCGGCGACATTGCCCACGTTGAAGGGCAAAGTGTCGGATGAAGAATGGAATTTGCGCGTTGAACTGGCCGCGACCTACCGGCTGTGCGCACTGCACGGCTGGACCGATCTGGTGTTCACACATATTTCGGCGCGACTGCCGGACGAGGACGGCGAAGAACGCTTTTTGATCAACCCTTACGGTCTGATGTTTGACGAGATGACGGCCTCTTGTCTGGTCAAGATTGATCTGGAGGGCAATATTTGTCAGGACACGCCGTATTTCATCAACCCCGCCGGCTTCACCATTCATTCTGCGATTCATGCGGCGCGCCACAATGCGGGCTGTGTGATTCATGTGCATACGCCTTATGGTGTGGCGGTGTCGGTGCAGAACGACGGGCTGCGGCGCTATACGCAGTTTTCGATGATCGTGAACAACGATCTGGCCTATCACGATTACGAAGGGATCGCGCTGAACTTGGATGAACGGTCGCGGATCGTGAACGATCTGGGGGACAAGAACCTGCTGATGTTGCGCAACCACGGCACGCTGACTGTGGGCGAGAATTGCGCGATTGCGTTCTTGCGGATGTATTTTCTGGAAAACGCCTGCAAGACGCAGATTTTTGCGCAGGCGGCTGGGACCGAAAACCTGAATGAAAAACCGCAAAGCATGGCCGACACGGTAGCAGGGCAATCGGCAGCGGCATTCGTGCCGGGGTCAGGCGATAATCTGGTTTGGCCGGGATTGATGCGCAAGCTGAACCGCGCCAATCCGGGGTATGATCAATAAGCGTGATGCAATGAACAACGGCCCCGCACAAGCAGGGCCGTTTTCGCGTATACTGTCAATGATCAGAAAAGGTTACCAAAGAGGCTGTTAAGGCCGCTTGTCGTGGTGGGCGAACCTCCGGAAGAACCGCTAGACGTACCACCAGTTGTTGAAGTCGCACCGCCAGATGCTGCGCTGTCAGGTGCGCGAGGGCCGGTTTGCTCGGCTGTCAGGGGCACTTCGGCGACAAGGTCCTCGCGCTCTGAAATTGAGGTCCATTCAACGTTGGACGTGATCTGCGGGTTCTGGTTGATGAAATTGCTGATTTGCATTTCATAGCCTTCACCGGTTTCGGGATCGCCGCTGACCTCTAGCGCGTCTTCTCCTAGAAAAATCTCGGCGATGATGATGCCGACACCGGTGGCGCCAACGCCTTGCTCCATGGCGGTGACGACATGCTCATCCGTGATCTCTTGGACGAATGAGAGGGTTTCGATGACATAGAGCGAGCGCACCGCATTGGTGTCACCTTCGTCGCCTTGGTCCACTTCATTATAGACGAGGTGGTAATTGCCGGTGACATCTTCGGCGAATTCAAAATGCACTGAATCGTCGGGGTTGCTGAGATCAATCTGGGCGATATGACCGCCGACATGGTCCTGCGCGACGTCGATGTTGATTTCTGTGCTGCCCTCATATGATTTGGTCAGAGCGGTCTGTGTGAACGCGACACCGTTTTCATCGGTTTCTTGGGTGATCACAGGCACATCGCTGCCCTCGGGCCCTTGAATGTGGCTGTTAAGCGACGCCGAAATGGTTTCTGTTTGTGCGCTATAGTCGATCTGGAATGTGTGTTCCGCGTCATAGCCGACGCTGATGTTGTTGAGAGAATCAGGGGCAGTTACGATGTAATCCGCATCTGTCGTGTCGGCGCTTTCTGGTGCTTCTGAAAGGACAAGTTCGTCTGAGACTTCGCTGTCGAATGCACCTGTGAATGTGACCAGATTTGTGGGCTCCCGCGCCTCGGCGGCGGCAAGTTCTTCGGCAAGGCGCTGGGCGTCTGCGGCCTCGGCGTTGATACGCGGGTCGTTGTAGCCATCACCGGTCGGGGGGCGGGCGACATCATCTGTGGTGACCGCATCAGGGGTGTTGATCGCTGTTTCTTCGGTAGTTGCGTCAACAGTCGGCAGCGCGGGTGCCTCATCTTCACCTTCTTCGTCTTCGCCGGTGTAGATCGGGTATTCATCTTCCCCGGTGTAAATGGGGCCAGCCCCTTGTCCGTTGCCGGTAGGCGCGGTTGGTTCTTCTGGGGCGGTTGGTTCTTCAGGCGCGCTGTCATCGGGAGCGTCCTGCTGAGGGGGATCGTCCTGCTGGGGCGTCTCGTCTTCTGAAGCGGGCGCATCATTCTGGAAACCGACGATATTATCCAGCAAGTCTTCATCGTCCAGCACGTCTGCGGTATTCAGCAGGTCCGCCGGTGACATCAGGTCGTCTTGGGGTTGTTGTGGCGATGTTTCATCAACATCTGCGCCGTCGTCGCCATCATCATGGGCGATCAAGCCGACCAGCCCCAAAGAAAACAATGAAATCAAACCAATCGCGAGCATCTTACCTATCCTGTTTATGACGGGCACACGGGCGCCGGTTCAAACGAGTTGATGCGGTATGGCGGATGATCAGGGCAGGAGTACGGCGATATGGGGCAACAGCAGGGCAATAATCGTGTTATTGTGCCGGTAGCGCTAGCGATTCTGCCACAATTGCGCCCGGCGCTGCACGGATGCCGAGAGAAGAAGGTTTTTACGCCCGAAGGTGCTATATCGCCGCACTATACTATGTTGCAGTGCGGCAAACGCTCTGCTACATGGCCACTGATTTAGTCGTCTTGAGTACCTTCAAGCCGCGCCAACACTCCGGTGACGCGAGCCTTTCGCATATCCGGTCGATTGAATGAGAGGATGGACGTGTCCGAAACAGCTTCGATTTCCACCGGGATCGCACAACGCTATGCGTCAGCGGTCTATGACATTGCCCAAGAGGGCAAAAGTGTCAAAGCCATTGAAGGTGATCTGGATGCGCTGCAAAGCGCGCTTGATGACAGCGATGATTTCCGCAACCTTATCCACTCTCCGGTCTATACGCGTGACGAGCAGGGTAATGCGATTGCCGCCATTGCCAAAAAGATGAAGCTGTCGCCGACAATGGCCAACACGCTGGCGCTGATGGCGCAAAAGCGTCGCTTGTTCGTGCTGCCGCAGCTGGTCAAATCGCTGCGCGCCACGATCGCGGACGCCAAGGGCGAGATCACCGCAGAGGTGACATCCGCCAAGGCGCTGACGAAGGCGCAATCAGACAAACTTGCCAAGTCGCTGAACGCGTCTACCGGCAAAACCGTATCACTCCACACGACCGTTGATGAAAGCCTCATCGGCGGTCTTATCGTCAAAGTGGGCTCCAAGATGATCGACACGTCGATCCGCTCGAAGCTCAATTCCCTTCAGAATGTAATGAAAGAGGTCGGATAAATGGGTATCCAAGCAGCAGAAATTTCTGCGATCCTGAAAGACCAGATCAAGAATTTCGGTCAAGAAGCTGAAGTGGCCGAAGTGGGCCGCGTTCTGTCCGTCGGTGACGGTATTGCGCGCGTCTACGGTCTGGACAATGTTCAGGCCGGTGAGATGGTCGAATTCCCCGGTGGTATTCAGGGCATGGCCTTGAACCTGGAGGCGGACAACGTTGGTGTTGTTATCTTCGGTTCCGACCGTGACATCAAAGAAGGCGACACCGTCAAGCGCACGAACTCCATCGTGGACGTGCCAATCGGTGACGAACTGCTAGGCCGTGTTGTTGACGGTTTGGGTAACCCCATTGATGGCAAAGGCCCCATTGGCGCGAAAAAGCGCGGTCTGGCCGAAGTCAAAGCGCCGGGCATTATCCCGCGTAAATCCGTACACGAGCCAATGGCCACTGGCCTGAAGTCCGTTGACGCGATGATCCCGATTGGCCGTGGCCAGCGCGAATTGATCATTGGTGACCGCCAGACAGGCAAAACTGCCGTTGCTCTGGACGCGATCCTGAACCAAGCACAGGTTAACGCCGCAGCGGGCGACGACGAGAGCAAGAAGATGTACTGTGTGTACGTCGCGATTGGTCAAAAGCGTTCCACAGTGGCGCAGCTGGTCAAAAAGCTCGAAGAAGCTGGCGCGATGGAATATTGCATCGTTGTAGCATCCACTGCGTCCGAGCCTGCGCCGATGCAGTTCCTCGCACCGTATTCCGCGACAGCCATGGCCGAGCACTTCCGCGACAACGGCCGCCACGCTTTGATCATCTATGATGACTTGTCCAAGCAGGCTGTTTCGTATCGCCAGATGTCCTTGCTTCTGCGACGCCCACCGGGCCGTGAGGCCTATCCTGGCGACGTTTTCTATCTGCACTCTCGCCTTCTTGAGCGTTCCGCGAAGTTGGGCGATGCGGCTGGTAACGGCTCATTGACGGCTCTGCCGATCATTGAAACCCAAGGCGGCGACGTTTCTGCGTTTATTCCGACAAACGTGATTTCGATCACCGACGGTCAGATCTTCTTGGAAACAGAATTGTTCTACCAAGGTATCCGTCCAGCTGTGAACACAGGTCTGTCCGTTTCCCGTGTTGGTTCATCCGCCCAGACCAAAGCGATGTCTTCGGTTGCTGGTCCGGTTAAATTGTCGCTCGCTCAGTACCGTGAGATGGCTGCGTTTGCCCAGTTTGGTTCCGATCTGGACGCCGCGACCCAGCAGTTGCTGAACCGTGGTGCGCGTCTGACCGAGCTGATGAAACAGCCGCAGTATTCGCCACTGTCCAACGCCGAAATCGTCTGCGTCATCTATGCAGGCACAAAAGGGTATCTGGACAAGCAGCCGGTTGGCGACGTTGGTCGCTGGGAAGCTGGTTTGCTGGCACACCTGCGCGGCAAGCATGCGGATCTTCTGCTGGACATCACCAACAATGACCGCAAGGTCAAAGACGAGTTGGAAGATAAAATCAAAGCAGCGCTCGATTCATACGCCGCAGATTTCGCTTAAGGAGAGATAGCCAATGGCCAATCTCAAAGTCCTTAAAAACCGGATCGCGAGCGTTAAGTCGACGCGCAAGATCACGAAAGCCATGCAAATGGTTGCCGCGGCGAAGCTTCGCCGCGCGCAGGAAGCTGCTGAAATGTCGCGCCCCTACACTGAGCGTTTTAACGCTGTGATGGCAGGGTTGGCGGCAAGCGTTGGTGGATCAGATTCCGCGCCCAAACTGCTTTCGGGCACGGGGTCGGATCAGGTTCAACTGATGGTCGTTATGACGTCCGAGCGCGGTCTATGCGGTGGTTTCAACACGAACATCGTAAAGAAAGCCAAAGCGTTTGCACAGGCCCAGCTTGCCGCTGGCAAGACGGTGAAAATCCTGACGGTCGGCAAAAAAGGCCGTGACCAGTTGAAGCGTGACTATGCCGATCATCTGGTCGGTCACGTGGATATGTCAGACGTCAAACGGTTGAGCTATGCGGATGCGCAGGGCGTCGCCAAAGACGTGCTTGCACGTTTTGACGGCGGCGAATTCGATGTTGCGACGCTGTTCTACGCGTCGTTTGTCAACGTTGTCAGCCAGATACCGCAAGCCCAGCAGATTATCCCTGCGAAGTTTGAGGGGGATGCTGCGGACGATGGCGCGTCAACGCTGTTCGATTACGAGCCTTCCGAAGAAGCAATCCTTGCCGACCTGCTGCCACGCGGTGTCGCCACGGCGATCTTCTCGGGTCTCTTGGAAAATGCCGCCTCGGAGCAGGGTGCGCGGATGTCCGCAATGGACAACGCCACACGCAACGCGGGCGACATGATCGACAGTTTGACCATCCAATACAACCGCTCACGTCAGGCCGTCATTACGAACGAGCTGATCGAAATCATTTCCGGCGCGGAAGCGCTGTAAGCAATCTGGAGAAACGACATGGCACATGCAGTCGGAAAAATCACGCAAGTTATCGGCGCCGTCGTTGACGTGCAGTTCGAAGATAACCTGCCAGAGATCTTGAACGCTCTGAACACGGAAAACAACGGCAACAAGCTGGTCCTCGAAGTGGCCCAGCACCTTGGCGAAAACACAGTACGCACGATTGCGATGGACGCGACCGAAGGTCTCGTGCGCGGCGCGAAAGTGACCGACACCGGGGCACCTATTCAGGTGCCAGTTGGTAAAGGTACATTGGGCCGCATCCTGAACGTCACCGGCGATCCCGTTGACGAGCAGGGCCCGGTTGACGCGACCGAAACACGCGGCATCCACGGCGACGCACCAGCGTTCTCCGAGCAGTCCACCGAGACCGAGATCCTGACCACAGGTATCAAGGTGATCGACCTTTTGGCCCCCTACACCAAGGGTGGTAAAATTGGTCTGTTCGGCGGTGCCGGCGTTGGCAAAACCGTTCTGATCATGGAACTCATCAACAACATCGCGAAGGTGCACTCTGGTGTGTCCGTGTTCGCGGGTGTGGGTGAGCGTACGCGTGAAGGTAACGATCTGTACCACGAGATGATCGAATCCGGTGTTATCGTTCCCGATAATCTGGTCGATTCCAAAATTGCGCTGGTCTACGGCCAGATGAACGAACCTCCCGGAGCGCGTATGCGTGTTGCCCTGTCCGGTCTGACATTGGCTGAGCAGTTCCGCGATGAGTCTGGTTCCGACGTTCTGTTCTTTGTGGACAACATCTTCCGCTTTACCCAAGCCGGTTCCGAAGTGTCCGCTTTGCTGGGTCGTATCCCGTCTGCGGTTGGCTACCAGCCAACACTCGCCACAGACATGGGCGCGATGCAGGAGCGTATTTCATCCACGAAAAACGGTTCGATTACATCGGTTCAGGCCGTGTACGTTCCTGCGGACGACTTGACCGACCCCGCACCAGCGACATCGTTTGCGCACCTCGATGCGACAACGGTTCTGGATCGTGCGATCTCAGAGAAGGGTATTTACCCTGCGGTTGACCCACTGGGTTCCACATCGCGTCTCTTGGACCCGCAGATCATCGGTGAAGAGCACTACAAGGTTGCGACAGACGTTCAGCAAATCTTGCAGCGTTACAAGTCGCTTCAGGACATCATCGCGATTTTGGGCATGGACGAATTGTCAGAAGAAGACAAACTGGCCGTTTCCCGTGCGCGTAAGATCGAGCGTTTCTTGAGCCAGCCGTTTGACGTGGCAAAAGTGTTCACAGGTTCCGACGGTATTCAGGTGCCTTTGGAAGACACGATTGCGTCTTTCAAAGCGGTTGTTGCCGGTGAGTATGACCATCTTCCAGAAGGTGCGTTTTACATGGTTGGCGGCATCGAAGACGTGAAGGCGAAAGCCGAAAAGATGGCAGCAGACGCAGCCTAAGGGAGAGACGCAATGGCAGACACGATGCAATTCGATCTGGTGTCGCCCGAGCGGCGGTTGGCCTCACTTCAGGTCACATCTGTCCAGATCCCCGGCGCTGACGGCGACATGACAGCGATGGAGGGGCACGCCCCCACCATCACAACCCTGCGCCCCGGCGTGCTGACGGTCGAAGGACCAGAGGGCACAACGGAGTACGTGGTCACAGGCGGTTTCGCCGAGATCACGGCCAGCGGCGTTTCGGTTCTGGCCGAACGTGCGGTGGCAAAGGGTGACATGACGCAAGAGCACCTTGACGAGATGGTCGAGGAAGCCAAGAACATGTATTCAAAGGCGAAAGAAGCCTTTGAGAACGAGCCCGGCCCAGTAGATGACGCAGCAAAGTTGCTGTCTGATATGGTCGCGATGGGCGATCACATGGGCCTGACTGCCAAGCAGTAAGGCTGTGACATGACGATGAATAACGAGGGCCCTGCGGATGCGGGGCCTTTGTATTTTGAGCGGTCCGAACCGGTGGCCTGCAGTGCCTTGGCACTATTCAATGGAAGAGTTAATAATCCATTATACCAGTTGACCAGATATGCCTTTCACGGTCCCTTCCGGTCAGATTCCTGTCGTGTAAATTTTGATTTTTGGATAACACTGCCCGGATGAAGAAACTAAGAAGCCATACCGTCGGGATCGACAGCGACGATGTTATCTTATTTTCGGATTACGAAGATGACGGAGAGATGTGGACAGGGCAAGGGCAGCGAGAACGCCGCCGCCGCATCAAGTTCAGTGAAACGTTCAAGTCGCCACCCACAGTTCAGCTGTCGCCGTCGCTGTGGGATCTGGACACTGCAACGATCATGCGTGCGGATTTTGCGGCGGAATCGATCACCAGAGGCGGGTTCGAAATGGTATTCCGCACATGGGGAGACACACGGATTGCCCGCGTCAGGATTTCATGGATGGCCATTGGGGAAGTGTCCGAGATGGACGATTGGGACGTGGAATAGCCGCCCCTAACGCCTACTCTGCCGCGTACATACCATCATAGATCGGGCCGAGAGTGTCGGCTTCGAACAAGGACGAAACAGACGTTCCGTTCCAGATGTTCAGGATCGCCTGCGCAAAGATTGGCGCTGTTGGCACGATACGGATGTTCGCGGCCTTCTTGATCTCTGCGGTCGGTGCAATGCTGTCGGTGATGACCAGCGATTTCATAACCGAGTTGGTCACCCGCTCAACCGCCGGGCCAGACATCACACCATGGCTGATGTAGGAATGCACTTCTTTGGCGCCATTTTCGATCAGGACTTCGGCCGCTTTGCACAAGGTGCCAGCCGTGTCGCAGATGTCATCGACGATCAGGCAGATTTTATCAGTTACATCACCGATCACGGTCATCTCGGCAATTTCGCCCGGTTTTTCGCGGCGCTTGTCCACGATTGCCAGCGGAGAGTTGATCCGTTTGGCCAGTTCGCGCGCGCGCGCAACGCCGCCTACGTCTGGTGAAACGACCATCAATTCAGCCATCTGGTCCTTGAATTGGTGTTTGATATCAAGCGCAAAGACCGGGGAGGCGTAAAGGTTGTCCACAGGAATGTCGAAAAACCCCTGAATCTGTGCCGCGTGAAGGTCCATCGTCAGGACGCGTTCAATGCCCGTACCGACC
>Ga0115563_1001268_pt1 | contig 19548 bp, 14 predicted proteins | sample COGITO_mtgs_1105_2_FD_87198 | JGI IMG/M metagenome (GOLD analysis project Ga0115563, IMG submission 87198) | Pelagic marine microbial communities from North Sea - COGITO_mtgs_110519 | ecosystem: Environmental > Aquatic > Marine > Epipelagic | place: Germany:Helgoland, sampling site Kabeltonne...
ACCGCCGTTGCATGGCTCAAGGACGCCGTTGGTGAGCAGTTTGGCGCGCACTTAGCAGCCGTTTCAACCGCAGAAGACCGCACGTCCGCCTACGGCATCGCGCCAGAACGCGTATTCGGGTTCGAAGACTGGGTTGGGGGGCGTTACTCCCTGTGGGGGCCCGTTGGGCTGAGCGTCATGATCGCTATTGGCCCCGAGCATTTCTCCGATTTGCTCGCAGGCGCGCTGTCGATGGACACCAATTTCCTGACCGCAGCGCCAGCACAGAACCTGCCGCTGCTGTTCGCCTTGGTGGGCCTGTGGCACAACAACTTCTGTGGCTATGAAAGCCGGGCTGTGCTGCCCTATGACCAGCGTCTTGGCTTGCTACCAGCCTACTTGCAGCAGCTGGATATGGAATCCAACGGCAAGCACACCACCAAGGACGGCACGCCCGTTGCCGGGATGACCGGGCCGATTGTGTGGGGGGAGCCGGGGACCAATGGTCAGCACGCGTTCTATCAATTGTTGCATCAAGGCACGCGGATCGTTCCCGCGGAGTTCCTGATCGCCGCGCAAAGCCATGAACCGGGCTTGCAGCACCAGCATGAGATCCTGAAGGCCAATTGTCTGGCCCAAGCTGAAGCCCTGATGGTTGGCACACAGCAGGACGACCCACAGCCCAGCCCCGAACGCCGCTTCGACGGCAATCGGCCCTCCGTCACAATCGCTTACCAGCAGCTCACACCCTTTGTGCTGGGTCAGCTCGTCGCGCTCTATGAGCACCGAGTGTTCGTCGAGGGCGCGGTTTGGGGCATCAACAGCTTTGACCAGTTCGGCGTCGAGCTGGGCAAGAAGATGGCCAAGGACGTGCAGAACGACCCCGAAGCCATGGCCCAAATGTCCGCCTCAACTCGTGGATTATCGGCTTTCTTGGCTTAGGCATGTCACAAGCGGGTTTGATCGAACGGGGGAAGAGGGTTAAGGCTTAATAAAGTCAAACGAAGGAAGTTTTGGAACATGTCCGTTCTCTCCAGCCCCCTCTTCAAACAGCAGTGCTACATCAACGGTCAGTGGATGGACGCTCAATCCGGCGAAACCATCGACGTGACCAACCCGGCCACCGGCGAACGCCTCGGTACGATCCCAAAGATGGGCGCCGCAGAAACCGCTGAAGCCATCGAAGCCGCGCGCATCGCGCAAAAGGCTTGGGCCGCCATGACCGCTAAAGAGCGCCACGGCATCCTCATTAAATGGTTCAACCTGATGATGGACAACCAAGACGCCTTGGGTGAGTTACTGACGCTGGAGCAGGGTAAGCCTTTGGGCGAGGCGAAAGGCGAAATCGCCTATGGCGCCAGCTTCATCGAGTGGTTTGCCGAAGAGGGCAAGCGCACCTACGGCGAAATCATTCCCGGCCACCAGCGCGACAAGCGGATTCAGGTTATTCGCCAGCCCATTGGCGTAACAGCAGCCATTACCCCGTGGAACTTCCCCAATGCCATGATCACCCGAAAAGCCGGCGCAGCGCTGGCGGCGGGGTGCTCCATGGTCGTCAAGCCAGCGACCGCGACGCCATACTCAGCGTTGGCGCTGTGTGTGTTGGCGGAGCAGGCTGGCATTCCAGCCGGCGTGCTGTCTGTCCTAACCGGTTCCTCCGCTGCGATCGGGGCCGAAATCACCTCTAACCCCACCGTGCGCAAGCTGTCCTTCACCGGCTCCACCGAAGTCGGTGCGAAGCTGATGGAGCAATGCGCGCCACAAATCAAAAAGACCTCGATGGAGCTGGGCGGCAATGCACCGTTCATCGTGTTTGATGACGCGGATATTGATGCTGCTGTCGAAGGCGCGATCATCTGTAAGTTCCGCAACAACGGTCAAACCTGTGTTTGTGCCAACCGGATTTATGTTCAGTCCGGCGTCTACGATGCCTTTGCGGAAAAGTTCGCAGCGCGCATCAAGGCGATGAAGGTCGGCAACGGCATGGAAGACGGCGTCGCCTTTGGCCCGCTGATCGAGCCACAGGCCGTTGATAAGGTCAAAGAACACGTCGCAGACGCTGTTTCCAAAGGCGCAGAAGTCATTCTGGGCGGGAAGGAGCACGCGTTGGGCGGTTTGTTCTTTGAGCCAACCATCATGACCAACGTGGACCGCACCATGGCTGTCACACAGGAAGAAACCTTTGGCCCCCTCGCCCCGCTGTACCGGTTCGAGACCGACGACGAGGTGATCGAGCAGGCAAACGACACGCGCTTTGGCTTGGCGTCCTACTTCTACTCCCAAAACCTGTCACGGGTGTACAAAGTGGCTGAGGCGCTGGAATACGGCATCGTTGGCATCAACACGGGCATCATCTCCACCGAAGTCGCGCCGTTCGGCGGGATCAAGGAGTCCGGTTTGGGCCGCGAAGGGTCAAGCCACGGCATCGATGACTATTTGGAAATCAAGTACATGTGCCTGAGCGTCTAGGGACGCTCAGACCGTTTGGTCAGCTTGCGTCGTCAGTTGTGACAGGCTTTCGGCGGTAAAGGCGCGGTATCCTTCGCTGGTGGCGCGAAGGTGCTGCGCCGTTAAGCCGTGCAGTTCCGGTAGCCGGTGAAACGGCACCGTTGGGAACGCATGGTGTTCAGCGTGGAAAGGCATATTCCACGCAAAGAACCGGATCAGCGGCCCGGTGAACGTCGTGCGGCTGTTCTCAAACATATTGGCGACAAAGGCGCATCGCCCGTGCTCGGCCATCAAGTACAGCCGCAGAAACGGCTGGCCCAGCACCACAGGCACCACCCACAGCCACAACAGCAGTGCACTTTGCATGGCGATGGAGCCGATCAGCAGCGCTGCGTACATCAGCACCAATATCTGCGCTTCGCGCTGAATTTTCGCTCGGCCTGCGTTGGGAATGAAACCATCGCTGTTGCGGCCCAGCGCGTTCTGGAACACCACGCGAAATGACGCCACCCACAGCGGAATCCCGCTGACGTGCCGCACGTACTGCCAGCGCGTTTCTGGCGCGTGTCCGGCAAGCTCCGGGTCGCGGTCGGGGTCTTGAGTATGGCGATGGTGCTCAAAATGGAAAAACCGGAACCACTCTGGCGGCAGAACCAGCAGAACGCCGCAAGCGCGCGCAATCCAGTCGTTCAGCCATCGGCTTGAAAAGGCGGTGCGGTGAATGGCTTCGTGGTTCAGGGTGAACAGCATCACCTGCGCCACCCCCAACGGCAGCATAAGCGCCCACCAGAACGGCACGCGCAGCGCAATCAAAACGCCCAGCACCGCAATCACGCCCCCATGCCCAGCGAGATGCAACAGCCCGGCGCGGTCTGATTTGGCGGTCAGGGCGCGGCGTTGCTCAGCGGTCAATCCGGCGACAAATTCGCGGTGGTCCATGGCTGCTCTCAAACGGTGATCGGAAGGCTTTAAGTAGCTGTTGAATCAGCCGCGATAAAGTCCCCATTTTGTCTCACAGCCGAGGGGGTTCGTGCAGCTCGTGCGCTTCTGACGCCGGATCGGGTTCGGGGACTTCGCGCATGGTGATCCGAACTGCAACAAACACTGCATAGATCAGGCCCAAACCACCCGCGGTGTACATATAGGCTGTTGGTCCGATGAATTTGGTCAGCACGGACGTCAGCAAAGGAATGACGGTCGCGCCGATGGACCAAACCATGGTCAGTGTTGCCGCCAGCATCACGTATTCATCCGAACGGGCATGGTCATTTGCTTGCGCGGTCGAGATCGAAAAGATGGTTTCTGTCGCGCCAGCCCACAGCGCAAATGCAGCAACCAGCAAAAAGAAATTCAGCCCCGTAACCTGACTGGTCAGCCCCGCAAACGCCGTGATCATCAGCGCGCAGACAATCAGCACCCAGCGCCGATCCCAGCGGTCAGAAGCAATTCCAGCCGGGATCTGCACCCCGATAATGCCGATTTGCATCAGCAGCAGCATGAAGCCGATCTGTCCGGGTTGGAAGCCCACCGCCTGTCCGTAAATCGGCGCAAAGCCTTGGACCAGCAACGTCAGTCCACCGACAAAGAACATCCCCATGAAGCCCACCGGCGAGATTTGCCACGTGCGCCGGAGCCGGATGGCCGAATCGCGGGCAATGTTGACCTTGGGCAAGCCCGGAATGATCAGCGGAATGACGGCCAATAGGGTCAGAACGATGGAGACGCGGGGCGACATGTTCGTCGTCACGTCAACAAAGCTCACGCCATAGCCACCCACGCCCATGCCAACGATAAAGCAGGAATAGAACACCGCCTGCACCCGCCCCCGCGCTTGGTTGGTGACCGAGCCGTTGATCCAGCTGTAGCTGACGATAAACAACTGCGTGACGGCGATGCCGTAAATCAGTCGCGACAAGCCCCAGAAGAACGGATCAGAGGTCAGCGCCAAAATCGTATGGGCACTGAGCAGCATGGCAATCCCCAGCAGATAGGCCCGCGCTGTTCCAAACCGCTTCATCAGCGGCCCCGTGACAAAGCACCCGACAAAGCCGCCCACCGCCAGCACGACAATCAAAGCGCCAGCCACAAAGGGCTCATAGCCCAAACCAGCCATACGAATGGGGATAAACGCGAACAGCAGGCCATTGCCCAAACCAACCAGCATCATGGACACGATCAAGCTCACGACCACGCGCACCCGGCGATCCGCTGGCGCGCTGGGGTTGTCTTTTACGTCTGGGCGGTCAGCGTCGGTCATGATTGGCGTCCCTGCACAACGGGGTTTCACCTTCCTGCTTGCCCGATGGTCAAAACCAGTTCTTGTGTTTTCGCGGCACGCGCGCCGATTATGAACCAAACCCACTGACAGAAACCGATGAATGATCATGGCCAGCAACCGATCCAACCAACGCCCCCCCAATCTTGTCCGCCGCACCCCTATGCCGTCTTCGGCTTCCGTGGCGGTTGGAACGCCGTTGCAGCCCGCTGTGGTGTACGCCTCGCCCGATGCGGATGCGCTGGATGACCAGTATGAAGGCCGCGCTTCGGGCTATACCTACGCGCGCGAAGGACACCCCAACGCGGATGTTGTGGCGGCAAAGATTGATGCGCTGGAAGCCTCCCCGACACCGGGGATCATGCTGGGTTCCGGCATGGGCGCGATTTCGGCTGTATTTCTTGGCCTATTGAAAGCAGGCGACCATATCGTTGCTGGCGATCAGCTCTATGGCCGCAGCTTGCGCTTGCTGACCCAAGATCTGCCCCGCTTTGGCATCGAGTGCACATTTGTTGACGCTGGCGATGCGGCTAACGTTGCTGCTGCAATGCGGCCAGAAACCAAACTGGTGATGGTTGAAGTCGTTTCGAACCCAACATTGCGGATTGCAGACCTTGATGGGATCGCGGCCATCACCGCGCACCACCAAGCCCTGCTGATGATGGACAACACCTTCACCACGCCTCGGGCCATTCGCGCCTATGACCACGGCGCGGATATTGTGATCCACTCGGTGACCAAGCTGCTTGCCGGGCATTCGGATGTGACCTTGGGTTATGCCTCGGTCGCCGATCCCGGTTTGCGCCAACCGATTGTTGATGCCGCCGTAACATGGGGTTTGACGCCCTCGCCGTGGGACTGCTGGATGGCTGAGCGCGGCATGCATTCCTTTGATTTACGGTTCGACCGAGCACAGCAAACCGCCGGACAGATTGCCGACCGCTTGGCCGGTTTGGCGGGGGTTGAAGCCGTGATCTATCCGGGCCGCGCAGACCACCCGGACGCGGAAAAGGCCCAAGCCCTGCTCGGTCAAAATCCGGGCAATATGGTCAGTTTTCGGATCAGCGGCGGACGGGCACAGGCCAACGCCTTCATTCGTGCCGCCGGGGAAATCCCGTTTGCCCCAACCTTGGGCGATATCGGCACGACCCTCTCGCACCCGGCGTCCAGCTCCCATCGCGGTCTGACGGCAGCCGGAAGAGCCGAATTGGGTATTGATGAGGGCTTCTTCCGCCTGTCTGTCGGGATCGAAGACCCCGATTTGCTGCTGAGCGAACTCACTGCCGCTGTCGCAGCAGCACAGGCCACGCTCTAGGCCGGCGCAGCACAGGCCACGCTCTAGGCCGGCGCTGCGCCGATACGCTGGCGGGTTTCCCACTCGGGGTCGAACCACGCCGGCGCATTGCTTGGCGGCAGTAAATCCCGGCCCGCAATAATATCCGCCGCCCGCTCGCCCACGACCATCGATGGAGCATTCAGGTTGCCATTGGTGATAACGGGGAAAATCGAGCTGTCAGCCACCCGCAGGTTCTCTACGCCCCGCACGCGACAATCCCGGTCCAGTACGGCCATAGGGTCGTCGTCGCGGCCAATTTTACACGTGCAAGAGGGGTGATAGGCGCTCTCGACGTTCTCGCGCACCCATTGGTCAATGGTTTCGTCACTGTCGATGTGGAAACCGGGTTGAATTTCTTCACCGCGGAAGTCGGCCAAAGCGTCCTGTTGCAGGATTTCGCGGGTCAGCCGAATGGCCTTGCGCCAGTCCTGCACATCACGCTCATCACTGAGATAATTGAACAGGATGCTCGGCGCGTCTTCTGCCGCCGGTGATTTGATGGCAACACGACCCCGGCTGTGGGGCTTGTTGGGGCCAACGTGAACTTGGAAGCCATGGCCGTCAAAGGCCGCTCGACCGTCATAGCGCATGGCCGCGGGCAGGAAGTGATACTGAATATCCGGCCACTGCACGCCCTTGTCCGAGCGGATAAAGGCGCACGATTCAAAGTGGTTTGTTGCACCCAGACCGGTTTTGGTCAACATCCACCGCGCGCCAATCCAGGCCTTGCTGATCGGGTTCAAACGACCGTTCAGCGTAATGGGCTGGGTGCAGCGATACTGGAAATAGACCTCCAAGTGATCTTGCAGGTTTGCCCCCACGCCCGGCAAGTCAACCACCGGCACGACACCAGCGTCTTTCAGCACCTGCGCCGGCCCAATGCCGGACCGCTGGAGCAGTGTAGGCGAGCCGATCGAACCCGCGGCAAGAACGACTTCACGGGTCGCCATAACGTGCGCTGTTTTGCCATTCTTGGTGATTTCAACGCCCGTCGCTTTGGTCCCATCAAGGATCACACGCTGCGCCATCACACCGGTGATGATGGTCAGGTTGGACCGCTTTCGCGCTGGCGCAAGATAGGCATTCGCCGTGGACTGCCGGACGCCACCAGCGACGTTCATCTGCATGGGCGAAAAGCCCTCTTGCTGATGTCCGTTATAGTCTTCTGTAACCGGATAACCCGCTTGCTCGCCGGCTTGGATAAAGGCGTCATAAAGGGGGTTCATCTGGCGGTCGTTGCCATTGCCAACACCAACGGCGCCCTCGCGCCCGCGATAGGCATCATCGCCCCAAGCCGTGGTTTCCATGCGGCGGTAGTAAGGGAGCAGACTGGCATAATTCCACCCCTCTGCCCCGGCTTCTTCCCACTGGTTCAAATCCCCCGCACAGCCGCGGACATAGGCCATGCCATTGATCGACGATGAACCGCCCAAAACCTTGCCACGCGGACAATCCATGACCCGTCCATCCAAGCCGGGCTCTGGATCTGACCAGTAGCCCCAGTTGAATTGGTCTTTGGTCATGGGGATGGAAAGCGCGGTTGGCATCTGCACAAAGATCGACCGATCAGAACCGCCAAACTCCAACAACGCCACGCGGACCGAAGGGTCTTCACTCAACCGCGCCGCCATAATGGACCCTGCAGACCCACTGCCTACGATGACAAAATCAAACTCTGAACCGGACACGGCATTACCTTCAATCATTTATCGCGCTTGCTTGATCGTTTAGTCTTAACACAGCGCCGCGATCATGCGACAGGCGACGCTTTAGCTTTCCCGCACGGCGCGGGTCTTTTGGATGATGGTGGCGATGATCACAGCCGATGTCACCAGACCGATCAGTGTCGCGCTGAGGGCGTTGATTTCCGGCGATACGCCTAAGCGGACCGAGGATAGCACTTTGATCGGCAAGGTTGTCGAGCCGGGGCCGTTGACGAATTGGCTGACCACCACGTCGTCCAACGACAAGGCCAGCGACAGGAACCACGCTGCGGCAACCGCCGGCGCGATGTTCGGCAACGTCACCCGCATGAACGCCTCAAACCGGCTGCAGCCCAGATCTCGTGCCGCCTCTTCCAAGCTCATGTCAAAGTCGATCAACCGCGACGAAATCACCACGGTGGCAAAGGCCATCGTGAAGGTAATGTGCGCGATAATCAGCGTCTCCATGCCCCGGTTGATGTCGAAATTTACGAAAAACAGCAACAGCGAGATCCCCGTGATCACCTCGGGCATCACCAACGGGGTATAGACCATGCCGGTAAACAGCGTACGCCCAAAGAACACCTTGGCCCGCACCAGCGTCACGGCCGCCATCATGCCCAGCACCGTCGCAACCGTTGAGCTGATCAACGCCACGCGGATCGTCACCCACGCGGCGTCGCGGAATCCCCGGTTGGCGAACATCTCGCCGTACCATTTGAACGAAAAACCAGTCCAAACCGTCACCAAATCGTTCTCGTTGAACGAGTAGACGACCAGCAGCATGATCGGCAGATAGAGAAACGCGAACCCAAAAGTCAGCGCAACGGCGTTGAAAGGGGAAAAGCGAGACATGTCCTAGCCCTCCTCCTGCCGGCGGCGTTGGTCGCTCTCTTGCGCACGCTGGAAAATCACGATGGGCACAATCAGCACCATGATCATGCACACGGCAACCGCCGCTGCGACGGGCCAATCGTTGTTGTTGAACAACTCAGTCGCCAGCTGCTTACCAATCATCAGCGTACCCGATCCGCCCAGCAAGTCGGGGATCACCCATTCGCCCATGGCCGGGATAAACACCAGGAAACAGCCCGCAATCACCCCGGGCAGCGACAGCGGCACCGTCACCCGCCAAAACGCCGTCAAGCCGCTAGCGCCCAAGTCTCGTGCCGCTTCGTTGTAGCTCGGGTCGATCTTCTCAAGGCTCGAATAGACCGGCAGCACCATGAACGGCAGGTAGGTGTAGATAATACCCAGATAGACAGCGAACGGCGTGCTGAGCAGGGTCAGCGGCTCGGTGATAACGCTCAACTCCATCAACACGTTGTTGAGGAACCCGTTTTTCTGCAGGATCGCTTTCCATGCGTAAATTCGGATGAGGTACGACGTCCAAAACGGCAGGATAACCGCCATCAGCAAAATCGGCTGCCAACTTCGCGGCGCGCGCGACATGGCGTAGGCCAGCGGATAGCCGATCAGCAGGGCAAAGAACGTCGCGACCGCCGCGATGCGCAAGGACGACAGAAACGCCTTCCAATACAGGTTATCGCTGAGCAGGATTTCGTAGCTGTAGAGCGTCATCATCTGCAGCTGATTGAAGAAGTCGCCAACGCCTTCGACCTTGCGAAAGTTCGGCACATAGGGGGGTTGGCCATACTGGAATTCTGCAAAAGAGATCTGCAGGACGATAAAGAAGGGCGTCAGGAAAAAGACCAGCAACCAGAAAAACGGTATCAGAATAGGCAGCCGACGGGTCAGACCACGAACGGCGCTCATCATGAGCCCAGCACCACACCAGAGCGCGCGCGCCAGCTGACCCACACCTGATCATTCCATGTGATGGTCGACGAGACCAATCGAAGACGGTTGGTGTCCAAAGCCTTGATCACCACACCGGGCGCCAGCTCGACATGGTAAACGGACTGGCTGCCGGAATAGGCGATATCCACCACTTTGCCCGCGAAAACATTAGGCTCGCCCGTTGGTTTTTCACGGCTAACCGTGACCTTTTCCGGACGCACCGAGAACACCTTGGCCGCTTCGCTGACCGGGCTATCATCCACCGAACGCAGGTAGACCGGACTGTCAGCGCCCTTCCACTTGGCAAGGGTGTAGTCCCCTTCCCGCCCCTGTACCTCGATATCAAACAGGGATGTGTCACCGATGAAATCCGCAACAAAACCCGTTTGCGGGTATTCATAGACCTCGCCGGGCGTCCCAATTTGCTGGAGCTGACCCGCGCGCATCACGCCGATCCGGCTGGAAACCGTCATAGCTTCCTGCTGGTCGTGGGTCACGATCAAGAAGGTCAGGCCGAGCTCTTCTTGAATATTCATCAGCTCGAATTGCGTCTGCTCGCGCAGCTTTTTATCCAGCGCAGCGAGGGGTTCATCGAGCAGCAGGATTTTCGGCGACCGCGCCAGCGCGCGTGCCAGCGCCACACGCTGCTTTTGACCGCCAGAAAGCTGGCCGGGCTTGCGTTTGGCAAAGGCGTCAAGCTGGACCAGCTTGAGCATGCGTTGGGTGCGGTCGGCAATCTCAGACTTCGCCGCCCCGCCCGCGCGATGCAGCCCAAAGGCAACGTTTTGCTCGACCGACATGTGCGGGAACAGCGCGTAAGACTGGAACATCATGTTGATGGGGCGCTTATCGGGGGCAACATCCACAATGTTTTTGCCGTCCACGATGATCTCCCCGCTGGTGGGCGTTTCGAACCCAGCGAGCATGCGCATCAGCGTGGTTTTACCGCATCCACTCGGGCCGAGCAGGGCAAAGAACTCGCGCTGATAAATGTTGAGGCTGACGTTATCGACCGCGACAAAGGAGCCAAAGCGCTTGGTCACATTCCGAAACTGAACCAACGGCTCTCGATCCGGTTCAGCCCACGGGGAAAAACCAGTCGTTGGCGCCGGGGATATCAATGTGTCTTGCTGGGTCACGGCAGCACCCTCTGTGTCAAAAAAAGAAACCCCTCCCCCGCGACCAACGCGGCGAAAGGGTTTCAAAACAGGCTTAGGCGTCAGAAAGCTCTAGGAGCCCGTAACGACGCGTGTCCAAGTACGGGTCACAACACGCTGAATCCGTGGTGGGTACGGCGCGAGGACGTAGAGGGACTCTTGGGTCTCTTCTGGTGGGTAAATCGCCGGATCGCCAATCACGTCTTCTTCCAGCAGCGGCTGAGAGGTCAGGTTGCCGTTTGCGTAGTAGACGTAGTTGGTGGCATCCGCGATGTTCTGCGGGTCCATCATGAAGTTGATAAACGCGTGTGCCTCGGCAACGTTCTCCGCATCGGATGGAACAGCCATCTGGTCGAACCACATCAGCGCGCCTTCGTCTGGCACGACGTACTCGATGGTCACACCGTTGTCTGCATCGTCAGCTTCGTAAAGCGCGATGAAGACGTCACCGGACCAACCCAGCGCCAAACAGATTTCACCGTTTGCCAAAGCGTCAATGTATTCGGAGCTGTGGAACTTCGTCACGTATGGACGGATGGATTCCAGCAACTCACCACCCGCTGCGATATCGTCTGGTTCTTGGCTGGTTGGGTCGAGGCCCAGGTAGTTCATCGCCGCAGGAATAACTTCCGTCGGTGCATCAAGGATGTGAACACCACAATCCGCAAGCTTGGAGATCTTATCGACGTCAAAGACCAAATCCCATGAGGAACCGTAGTCATCGCCCAGACGCTCAGCAACCATATCCACGTTCACGCCAATACCTGTGGTGCCCCACATGTAGTTGACGGAGTATGCGTTACCCGGATCCGACGATGCCGTTGCTTTTTTGATGGTATCCCACAGGTGAACATTGTTCGGCAGCTGGCTCTGGTCGAGCTGCTGGAACACACCGGCTTGGATCTGACGCGCGAGGAAGGACGCGGACGGCACCACAACATCGTAACCAGAACCGCCTGCCAACAGCTTTGCTTCCAAAACTTCGTTGGAGTCAAAGAGGTCGTAGGTGATCTTGATTCCCGTCTCTTCGGTGAACTTTTCTAGCAAGCTCTCATCGATGTAGTCGGACCAGTTATATACGCGGACTTCCTGAGCGTGCGCTGTGCTAACAGCAACAGTCGCAAGCGCAGAAACCGCGACGAGTGCAAACTTTTTCATGAGGCATTCCTCCCAATTTAATTGTGATGCGTGGTTAGCACCAAAACGTTGGCTAATCACTCATCCGTTTTACGCAGGGGAAAAGGTGCCACGGGCTTATGAAAGAAACAACTCAAACACGGCTACAGTTAGCCAAATTTGACATCCAAAAGGGCCAATGACTTGTTTTTCTGTCTTTTCTGCGAAATCTGCCCGAAAATAATGGAACGAAGAATTCAGGAAGCATGCACCACCCTAAGCTCTGGACAGGGACCAGCAGGCGTGGTCATTTGCCGGCTGTGTGCAGAGGGGGAGGCCTAAGCATCCTATGTCATTCTTTACCGATATTTGGCAGGCGGTTGGACCGACCAGCCTAACGCTATGGCTCGCAGCGCTGGTCGCGGGCACCGTCATTTTCGCGTTTACTGTTGGTCGACTGTTTCGCTATGGCCCAGCGCGGATCCTGTTCCTTGCCCCAGCCTTTCTCCTGTTCGGCGTTTTTGTCCTCTACCCGATTGGGGGTTCAGCATGGATGAGCTTGCACGACGTACGCGCAGACAGAATCATTTGTTCTGATGGCCGTGAAATTGCTGAACTCGACGATGGTGAACGGTGCCGTCGGGTGCAGAAGATGGAGTTTGTGGGCCTTAAGAACTACCAGCGTTTCTTCGCAAAGACCCCGCGCAACATTAAACGGTTGCGCAAGGAATTCGGTAAACTGGTCTCTTTCCAATACCTGAACCCAACGCTGACGGAACAGGAACGGGAGAAAGCCAGACCAAGCTATCCCCGCCTAACTGATCCTGCCGAAGCCTTGTTAAACAACGTCATTTGGCTGATCTTGTTCCAGATCGCCATTCCTATAGGCTTGGCCCTAGCGGTTCTTCTTAACCAGAACCACTTCGTCACCCGCTTAATGAAGCCCATGTTCTTTTTCCCGTTTGTGCTATCGCCAACGGTAATCGCCTTCCTATTCCAGTTTGTCTACAACACCTCGGACAGCTCGCCACTCCTGTGGTTCTTCGAATGGGTTGGTTGGGGAAAAGATGGCATTCTTGGCACGAACGGATGGTCCAACATCGGCATCATTATCGCAGCATGGTATCCCCAAATCGCTTACTGCGTGATCATTTACCTAGCCGGGCTAACAGCGATCAACGCGGAACTCATTGAAGCTGGCAAACTCGACGGCGCAGCAGGAATAACCCTGTTCCAAAAGATCGTCATGCCACAGCTTTGGCCAGCGACCTTTATCTGTGTGGTTGTCACGACCATCGGCGCGCTGCGGTCCTTCGACTTGGTTCACGTAATGACGGTAGGGGGCCAGAAATCAGAAGTCCTCGCCCGGCTCATGTATGAAGTCGGCTTCGGCGAAAACGGGGGCAACTATGGGTACGGAGCAACAATTTCCGTGATCCTGTTCCTGATCATGCTCGTCTTCATCATCTTCTTTGTCACCAACATGATCCGCCAAGCGGACGATTAAGGGAGGGCTTTCACATGTATCCAAGTCCTGAACACACCTGGCGTCCGGGCGCTCGACTCTTCTATTGGTCCTGCGCGATTGCTGTCACGCTGGTCTGGTTGACCCCGATCATGCTGCTGCTGCTGACGGCGCTGAAATCCAACGTCCAGATTAATACTGAGCAGGGCGCAAAATTTACTCTGCCCTCACCACTAATGCCAGAAGGCTTCATGACCATTTTGGGCAGCAGCTCATTCTGGACATCGATCGTCTACAGCTTCATGGTCGTGCTGCCCGTTGTGTGCATCGCCGTAGGCTTCGCAACAGTAGCCGGTTACGTCTTAGCCAAACACAAGTTTCCAGGCCGAACGTGGCTCTTCGCGATTTTTGTAGCGGGCAACTTTGTCCCGTTTCAGGTGCTGACCTTTCCCGTATTGCGGATGATGCAGGACTTGGGCTTTGGCGACTGGTCCCCTTACAACTCACTGTGGGCGCTGATCATCTTCCACGGTGCGTTTCAAACCGGCTTCTGTGTCTTCTTCATGCGAAACTTTATCGCTGCTCTGCCTAGCGAGCTGATCGAAGCTGCTCGCATGGAAGGGGCGAATGAGTTTCAGGTGTTTTCCAAAATCATCTTACCACTGCTGCGCCCTGCCCTCGCCGCCCTTGGCTTACTGATCTTTACCTTTGTCTGGAACGATTTCTATTGGTCATTGGTCCTGACCCAAGGCGATTTAATGCTCGTCCCAACTCAGTTGGTGAACCTCGCCCGAGGTCAGTGGCAGAACCAATGGAACGTCATGGCCGGGGGATCGATTATCGTCGCGTTACCACCACTTGTGTTCTTCTTCTTCCTGCAACGGCAGTTCGTGGCGGGCCTGACACTGGGTGCGCAAAAAGGCTAGAAAAACGGCGTGACGTGTTTCAGATTCCAGCAATCACAGCGCGTCACGTTCCAGGTTCAACCAATTACACTCGGCCTCGCTCAACTGAACCGTTAACGCTGGCAAGGTCGTGGCCAGCTCTTCGATTGTTCGCGGCCCAATAAGCGCCATCGAAGGAAACCCCTGCCCAAGCACCCACGCTGTCGCAATCTGATGCGTCAGCACGCCTCTCTGTTCCGCCAAGACGCCTGCCCTCCTGCGCCGCTCTTCATTATCGACGGAGGCAAAGCACGTGTCCGGGGCTGTGTCGTTCGGAAGTTCTGTGCGCTGTCCCTGCTCGATGAAATAGCCACGCGCTTGGGACGACCACGAAATGTGTGTCGCTTTGCTGTCGCGCAAAAACCTTAACATCGAAGCTGTGTTGGAAGTGATGCAACCATCCCAAACCGGCTTCTCCATGACGGCCAATGAGAGGTTGTTGTTGAGGATACTCAACCGCCTCAATCCGTGAGCATCGGCATAGACGCTGGCTTCTTTAAACCGCTCTACCGTCCAATTCGACCCGCCAAGCGCACCAAGCAAGCCTTTGTTTACCAACGCATTCAGTGCGTCGACAAACTCACCAACCGGCACGTCGAGATTATCTCGGTGCATGATGTAAACCGGCGCATGATCCAACCCAAGACGATCGAGCGAGATTTCGAGCTGTTCCGCAATTTTATCCGGTAGGCAGTTGGGAGTATGTGCGCCCTTTACGATGACTTTCGCTTCCTCAGCCACACCGCGAGACCGCATCCATTGCCCTAAAACTTGCTCATGCAGCCCCTTGCCATAGACAAAAGCTGAGTCAAAGGCGTTACCGCCGGCTTCCCACCATGCGTCCCACAGCGGCGCGGCGGCTTCGAGCGTATTTTTGTTGTCACAACCAACGATCAGCGTGCTCAGTTCGCCCTCCATACCGTTGAGCGTAGCGCGCTGAATTTGCGGGGTCATTTGTAGGTTCATGGGGCCATCTCCAGAGTCTTTCCGATACCATCCTACCCTTCGATGAACCCAGACGCCGGTCAAGGGAGCAAAAAATAACCCCGGCAGATTTCTCTACCGGGGTTACGAGCAACGGCTCAACTTTGAACCGCTGATACAAGGTCTCTAGAACTTAGAGAGCGCCGAAGATTTCTTCGCGAGCATCTTCGAGGTCTTCGAGGATGTCATCGATAGCGGACGGGTCGAGCATAAATTCAACCATGCCCTTCATGCCAGCAGACGCCATTTCTGGTGTCGTATCACGATCGTAGAACTGAGCCGTCACCGAACGTGAAAGCATCTCAGCACCAGCCTGCATGAAGCGGTCGGTTGGTGCTTCAGAGCCAGCGTGTGGAGATAGCATACCGGTTGCGGTTTGAATAACATTCAGAGTTTCAGCCGAGCTAGCAAACGCCAAGAACTTCTTTGCGTTTTCCATGTTCTGAGCGTTCGAAGGAATGAAGTACAGATCGGTTGGCGCATCTTCACCACGTGCGAGAGACGCATCAATGTCTGGGAACTGGAAGAAGGTCATCTGGTCCTGAGTTTCAGCGGGCAAGTTACCGATGAGGAAGTTACCCATCACGTACATTGCAGCTTCACCAGCGATCAGCGGAGCCTGAGCTTCCTGCCAAGACAGGTTCTGGTGACCTTCAAGGAAACAGCCAGCGTCTACGGCACGCTGCCAGTTAGCGAAGGTTGCACGAACACCATCGTCGGTGTAGGGGATCTTACCCAGCATCAGGTCGATGTGGTACTCAAGCCCATTCGTACGCATGTTCACGTAATCGAACCAGCCAGCAGCAGTCCAAAGGAACTTGGTACCGATGGTGAACGGCGTAATGCCAGCAGCGTTCAGGGTCTCACAAGCAGCAAGCATTTCGTCGTAGGTGTCTGGAACGGAGATACCGTTTGCTTCCATGATGTCACCACGAGCGTAAACGCCCCACTGGTAGAACGCGTAAGGAACGCCGTACTGAGCACCGCCAAAGGTTACGGAAGCAGCAGTCGAAGACATGTCATCCAACAGGCCGTTGTCGGACCATACGTCGGAGATGTCAGCGAACAGGCCGTTTTCGACAAAACCAGCCATCCGGTTACCAGCGAACCACATGCCTACGTCTGGACCTTCATCAGCAACCAAGAAGTTACGGATCGAGGTCTTGTAAGCTTCGTGCTCGGTGGTGTTGATCGTAACGTTGATATCCGGGTTAGCGGCTTCGAACATTGCTACAACTTCTTCAAGAGCAGCCTTAGGCGCTGCGTCGGAAGCATTGGACGCAATGACGAGCTCGCCTTCTGCATGCGCAAATGCACCAAATGCCAGCGCAGCAGCGCTCGCAAGAATCAGCTTTTTCATAGTTTCCTCCCAAAAATACGCAGCACGACGGCCGCGTACGAAAAATGCTGTGAACTCAAAGGTCTTTTGAAAAAAGACCGAATGACGAGAGTTTCCTCTTGGCTGTTTAGGCAAATACCTCACGTAACAGCCAAAACTCCTCCCTCTGTTGCCACTATACGCACACAAGCGAATATCTGCACTCCGGAAAAAAACTATTTGTTTCCGGGTAAATCACGATTCTCAGCGCCGAATGCTGGAAGGAATGACTTTTTACGCGCGAGACTGCCACGCTGGCCGCAGGCAAGGCCTGTCGCGCCCCACAAGGGGTGACCGAGCGAACTTTGATCTCGCGCCGACGGCACCGGCTAGACCGTTGGGAGAAAACCGCCTGACTGCAACGTCCAAAGCCGCGCATAGACGCCGTCTTTATCCAACAATTCCTGATGCGTCCCCATCTCAACAATCTTGCCGTCTTCCATGACCACCAATCGATCCAATCGAGCGATGGTGGACAAGCGGTGGGCGATGGCGATGACGGTTTTGCCGGACATCAGGCCCAAGAGCTGCTCTTGGATCGCGTGCTCGACTTCGGAATCCAGCGCCGATGTCGCTTCATCCAAAATCAAAATGGGCGCGTTTTTGAGGATCACCCGTGCCAGCGCAATGCGCTGCCGCTGCCCCCCCGAGAGCTTGACCCCCCGCTCGCCCACGTGAGCGTCCATGGCTTTGCGGCCCTTGTTGTCTTCGAGATCAACGATGAAATCCCAAGCTTGTGCCTGCTTCGCCGCCGCGATCAACTCATCCTCTGTCGCGTCGGGCTTGCCGTAGCGAATGTTATCGCGAATGGAGCGATGCAGCAGGCTTGTGTCTTGGGTGACCATCGCGATGGCCTGGCGCAGGCTGTCTTGCTGAACTTGGCTGATGTCCTGCCCGTCAATGCGAATGCTGCCCCCATCCAAGTCGTAGAACCGCAGTAGCAGGTTCACCAGCGTGGACTTTCCCGCACCGGAATGACCGATGAGGCCGATCTTTTCACCGGGCTTGATGTCCAGCGCGAGGCCTTCGATCACACTGCGTTCTTTGCCATAGGTGAAGAGAATATCGTCGTAAGAGATGCCACCGGCCTGCACGTCCAGCGGTTGCGCGCCCGGCGCATCGACGATGGAATGCGGCACCGCAATGGATTGCCGCCCCTCGGACACGGAACCGGCGCTTTCAAAGATATGCCCCAGCAGCCACAGCATCATGCCAGAGAACCACGTCAGCGTTGAAACAAGCGGTAAAGCGGTGGCGATGGTCCCCGCAGACGCACTGCCCCCGATCCAGAACCAAAGGCTGAGCGTCGCCGTCATCACGACCAACATCGCGTTGATGACGATCAACAAAGCCGACATGGTGACAGATCGGCGCATGACTTGGATCCAGCCAAAATTGAAGTCGTCGATGGTCTCCGCCACGTTCGCGTCTTCCAACCCTTTATTGGCGAAGAGCTTGACCGTTTGGATGTTGGTATAGCTATCGACGATCCGGCCCGTCACTTCAGACCGCAACTCCGAGTGTGCTTCGGACGCCCGCTGGATCCTAGGCATGAAGAACACAATCAGGGCGATATAGGCGACGGTCCAAATCAGCAAGGGCACAGCCAACCAAAGCGAGGTCAGCGTCAGGATGACGATGGAGCCCAGCAGGTAGATAAAGCCGTACAAAATGCCATCGAGCGACGTGAGAATCACTTCGCGCAGAGAGATCCCGGTTTGCATCACTCGATTGGCGATCCGTCCTGCGAAGTCATTGGAAAAGAACGAAATATCCTGCCCTAGGATATGCCGGTGCGACTGCCAACGGATGAAGTTCCCGAAGCCCCCCATCAGCCCCAGTTCGACCACGGCTGTCTTGCCGATAATCGCCAGTGGGCGGAAGAACAGGAAGAACCCCAGCATCATCAGCAGCACGGGCAACCGGTCTTGGATCAAGGCCAAACGCTCGGCGGATGTCTCAACACCGGGCGTGGCGAATATGTCAACGAAGTACCCCAACGCCAGCGGGATCATCAGATCCGCCGCGACTTCCAACACCTTGAAGAACAACGCCAAACCGAGCGCGCCTTTGATCTGCTTGGCAAAATGCCAGAAAAACGCGAGCAAGTCCTCGGGCGGGGCGCCATCCTTGGGCGCGGGCAGCAAGGGCATCGCCAGACGTTCGATAAATGTCAGCGGGTGACGCGTTGCACCGGCAACCAACTTTTCGCGCGTTTTGTCGTCCAGCGGTTGCTTATGGGCAGGAATAAAATCGGTCATGGGATCCTAAAACGGCTTTGGGTGAGGGCAGCAGGCAAGCAGCGCACGTGCGAAAGACGAGGGTGTTACAGAAGCCCCGCAAAATCAAACGGACATTTCTCCCTGCTATCATTCCTCATAAAAAAAGGGGCAGCCGAAGCCGCCCCTCTCAATAGACTGGTCAAATGACCGCCGGGTTACTTAGAGAATGCGTAACATTCTTTCCGCTTCCCCGGGAAAGGATCGCCAAAGGTGTTGTTGTTACAACGAACGCGAGCACCCTTCTTGAAGTCCTTTTTGTTGTAACAGTCCTTGACGCCATAGAAGACCCAAATGTTCTCCTGAGCCGTAGCGGTTTTGCCTTCTTGAGCAATCCGCTTAACGAAACCAGGCAACGTTTTGAACTGTCCTTTACAGGTCGCGTTGGCTGTCTGGTTCGGCTTACAGACGTGCGTGTCACCATTCGTTTTGGTCAGCGTCGTGCCGTTTTCACACTTCACCGAACAGTACGTCTTTGAACCGTCCTTGGTCTTCCACATGTTCGAAGCACGCTTCCAGATTTGGTCGCCGGACTTCAACTGGCCAACGCCATTACAAACCGGTGCAGGGTTTCCACACTTGCCAGTGGCGTCCTTAACGTGGCCCGACTTACAGGTGGTACAGCTCTGAGCTTTCCAATCCGCCTTGATCGCTGCTGTTGCAGAACCCCAGGTTTTATTATGG
>Ga0115563_1001270_pt1 | contig 19526 bp, 18 predicted proteins | sample COGITO_mtgs_1105_2_FD_87198 | JGI IMG/M metagenome (GOLD analysis project Ga0115563, IMG submission 87198) | Pelagic marine microbial communities from North Sea - COGITO_mtgs_110519 | ecosystem: Environmental > Aquatic > Marine > Epipelagic | place: Germany:Helgoland, sampling site Kabeltonne...
CGGAGCAGGACTTCAAAACCTTTTAAATTCTGCAGTAGAAACCGTTAAAAAAGATCAAAAAGCAGTGGTGTTTGGAAGTTATGTCAAAGACCCAGAACGTTATGGTGTGGCTGAATTTGATGCTCATAATAATGTGGTTAGTATTGAAGAAAAACCACTGAACCCAAAATCCAATTATGCAGTAGTCGGCCTTTATTTTTATCCGAATTCTGTGATTGAAATTGCCAAAAAAATTGAACCCTCTGAAAGAGGAGAGTTAGAAATCACTTCTGTGAATGAAACTTATTTACAGCAAGAGAATTTAAAAATGGAAATTCTCAGTCGTGGTTTTGCATGGTTAGATACAGGAACGCACGAAGCCTTGGCAGAAGCGACTGAATTTGTAAAAGCTATTGAAAAACGAACGGGTCAAAAAATAGCCTGTCCCGAAGAAATAGCTTTAAATAACGATTGGATCTCAAAGTCTGATTTATCCCAACGCATAGCCAATCTGAAAGGCGATTATTATGCGTACTTGAAGGGAATTATCGGGTAATTCTGTAGTTTTTTATTTGTCATCATTCTAACATTATTCGCTTTAGCGAACCTATTAACACTATATTTTTATAATTCGATTCCTTTAGATAGAACACCTCTAATGGTTTTTCCATCTATGATTATAATATTCTGTTTTGCGAATAGGTTAATTATGAAAATCACGGAATATTTAGTTCATTGACAAAGTTTCCTGTTTTGAGATATTCAGAGTATTGAATAGTTCAGAAGAACAATCAATAACAATTTAATATTTTCAGAGGTTTCATTCTTGAGCCGAATTAAAAACAGACTACTAACTTTTAAAAAAATTCAATGAAAACAAACAAGGTAGAGCTTATTAATTTACCCAAAATTTTAGATGAAAGAGGGAATTTAAGTTTTTTTGAATCTAAAAAACATATTCCTTTCGAGATAAACAGGACGTATTGGATCTATGATGTTCCTGGTGGTCAAGTGAGAGGTGGTCATGCCTATAAAGAACTACATGAATTAATCATTTCATTATCAGGGAGTTTTGATGTTGTTGTTGACGATGGAACAGAAGAGAAAACATATTCACTTAACAGGTCATATTATGGTTTACTCATTCCAAAATTGATTTGGAGAAAACTTGAAAATTTCTCTACCAATGCATTATGTTTAATAGCATCCAGTTTACCTTATGATGAAGAGGACTATATAAGAGATTACAAATTATTTAAAACGTTAGTCAATGAAAAATAAAACAATTGTTTTTGATTGTAATATAATCGAGTTGCCTAAAGTTAAAAATAGAGCAGGAAACATTACGGTTTTAGAAAACAATATTGAGATACCCTTTTCTGTCAAAAGGATATTTTATCTGTATGATATCCCAGGAGGAGAGAGTAGGGGTGCGCACTCTCACAAACAATGCCATCAGTTTCTTGTCGCGGCTTCTGGGAGTTTTGAAATTCTGTTAGACGATGGAAAAGTTAAAAAAACAGTACAGCTAAATCAGCCCTACAGAGGTCTTCATATTCCACCAGGAATTTGGGCTTCAGAAATCAACTTTTCATCTGGAGCCATCTGTTTGGTTTTAGCCTCACATGAGTATGATGAAAGTGATTACATAAGAGATTATGAAGAATTTTTAAAATAAAATAAAATGAAGCAATTAGTTAGAAATGTTAAAATAACAGGGACAGGCTCTTGTTTGCCAGAAAAAATATATACTAATGCGTATTTGGAGTCTATTTTGCCAACTTCGTCTGAGTGGATATTTCAAAATTTAGGTATTAAGGAAAGGAGAATAGCAAGCAAGAATGAAGCAACAAGTGATTTAGCGTGGAAAGCTGGCGAAAAAGCTATTGAAAACGCTAAATTATTAAAAGATGATATAGATTTAATTATCGTTGCAACCGCAACACCAGACCGATTAGCACCCTCCACGGCTTGTATTGTACAAGACAAACTTCAAGCCTATAATGCGGTTGCATTTGATATTTCTGCTGTTTGTAGTGGTTTCCTATTTGGAATGTCTGTGGCATCTCAATACGTAGCTAGCGGAGTTTATGATAATGTACTTGTTATTGGGGCAGACACTTTTTCAAAAATAACAGATTGGACTAGAAGAGATGCTGTTTTTTTTGGTGATGGAGCTGGTGCAGCAGTTATTTCTCACTCAAATTTTGATGAAGGATTTTTAGCATATAGATTATATTCTGACGGAAGAGGTAGAGAAAATTTCACAATTCCTTGTGGTGGGTCAGAATTCCCACCTAGTATTAAAAATATAAATGATAAAAAACATTTTTTTCAAATGAATGGTAGAGCTGTTTATGAAACTGCTACCGAAGTATTACCAAAAGCAATTAACCAAGTGTTAAATGACACTGGGTTAACGATAGAAGAGGTGAGTTTAATGATTCCACATCAACCGAGTATACAGATTTTACAAAAAACTGCTGAAATAATAGGTCTGCCTTTTGAAAAAGTAATGACTAATATGGACAAGTATGCAAACACATCGGGAGGTACAATTCCAATTTTATTAGATGAAATTAACCGAAAAGGAATGATCAAAAAAGGAGATATAATTCTTTTTGCAGCTGTTGGTAGTGGTTGGACTTATGGAGCTTCAATAATTAAATGGGCTTAGTATAATTTTAAATATTTTTTATGATAATAATAATTGGCGCATCTAAGGGAATTGGTAAATTTCTTTTGCATAAATTTAGATCTGAAAGTATTACTGTAGTGGGGACTTTTAATAGTGCAAGTGATAATAGTGACAATCTTTTTAAAGTTGACGTAACAGATTTTAATCAAATTACAGCGTTTATTGAAACACAAAAACTACTTCTTAGTGACATTACTTTGATTAATTGTGCGGGAATTACTTACAATGCTTTTGCTCATAAGTCTGATCCGGAATTATGGAAAAATGTGATTGATGTTAATTTAATTGGCACGTATAATTGTATAAGGGCAGTGTTGCCACTCATGCGTTTGCAAAAATTCGGAAGAATAATTAACTTCTCTTCTGTAGTAGCAACAAAGCCTACTGCTGGAGTAAGTGCTTATGCAGCTTCCAAATCGGCATTATGGGGAATGTCTAAATCTTTAGCCCAAGAAAATGCAGGTCTAAATATTACAATAAATAATATAAATTTAGGTTATAGCGAACTTGGTATGATTAAAAAAGTTCCGCAAGAATTTTTAGATACTTTGATTAGCCAAATACCTTCCAAAAAACTTTGTGAGCCCATTGATATTTATAAAACTGTCAACTATTTAATGGAGTGTAACTATATAAATGGATCATCAATTGACTTAAATGGAGGCTTAGTATGAATTTAGAGCTTTTAAATAAACAAATTGAGAACAGGAAGGATATCCTGTTGCATTATGCACCTACTAGTTTTTTTAGGAAACAAGCAGATCACTCTTTTGAGTTTTTTGTAAAAAAAGAAATACTCTCAGAAAAAGATCAAAATAAATTTTTTATTAAAAGTATTGATAACGAGTTGTATCACTTTTTTTATGAGTATTTAGCTTGGGATAGTAAATTTTTTGAAATGCCTACCTACAAGCTTAAATTTGTAATTTTTGACAGTGAAAATTACACGAATTTACTAAAAGCTATTTCAGCATTTAAAGATGAGGTAGTAAAGGAGAATTATATTTTTACAGAGATCCCTTCTGAAGATGTTTACTTGATGCAGGCTTTAAATGAAAGTTTATTTAGGCTCGTAGAAACACGTATGACTTATTATTTAGATTTAAAAAATTATAATAACAAAAGATATAATGTAAGAGAAGCAATTATTGGGGATATACCAAATTTAAAAAAAGTCTCATCAAAAATGGTTAACCCGTATGATAGGTTTCATGCAGATGTTTTTTACAATAAGAAGGTTGCGGGTAATTTTCTAGGTGTTTTTGCTGAGGAATCCGTAAAAGGATTTGCAGATTATGTATTAGTTCCTGATGAAGATGGGCTCCCAAGTGATTCTTTTCTTACTGTTAGATATAATAAAGAATGGTGGGGTAAAATTAATATTAAGGTTTCCAAAATGGTATTAAGTGCTGTTTCATCTACCACAAATAAAGGATGGTATATCAAACTTATTTCTGAAATGGCATTGCATTTAAAAGAACTGGGAGTAGATTTTGTAATGATGCATCCTGCATCAACAAATAAAGCCGTTATACATTCTTATGAAAAACTGGGATGCAAGTTAGGGAAAGTCACTCATATTTTATCATATAAAAAACGATGATTAAATTTTTAGATTTACAAAAAATAAATGCACAATATGAGCTGGAATTAAAAGAAGCCGCTCAGAGAGTTATAGATTCTGGTTGGTATTTATTAGGCAAGGAATTGCAGACTTTTGAAGCGTCCTATGCCCAGTTTTGTGGAACAAAACACTGTTTAGGTGTTGGCAATGGATTAGATGCATTACGATTAATATTTAAAGCCTATATAGAATTAGGTGTCATGCAAAAAGGAGACGAAATCATTGTTCCTGCAAATACTTATATTGCGTCTGTTTTAGCTATAACGGATAACAACCTGATTCCTGTTTTTGTGGAACCAAATAATGAAACCTGTAATTTAGATGCTTCAAAAATTGAAAAAGAAATTACATCAAAAACCAAAGGAATCCTTACAGTACATTTATACGGACAAAATTCTATTGATGCTAAAATGTTGCAGATTTGTGAAAAGCATGACTTAAAATTAATAGAGGATAGTGCTCAATCGCATGGAGCGAGTTGGAATGGTAAAACAATGGGCGGGATTGGGGATGCAGCAGGACATAGTTTCTATCCCGGAAAAAACTTAGGGGCTTTGGGAGATGCTGGAGCCGTGACAACAAATGATGAAACATTGTATCTAGCCATAAAAGCATTAAGGAATTATGGGTCTCATAAAAAATATGAAAATTGTTACCAAGGCTTAAATTCCCGTTTAGATGAAATTCAAGCTGCATTTCTCAATGTAAAACTCAAATATATCCAACAAGACATTACAAGCAGAAGAAAAGTTGCTAATTATTATTTAGAAAACATAGATAATGAAAAAATTACATTACCCAATGTTGTTAACACGAAAGGTCATGTTTGGCATTTATTTGTCATACGAGTTAAAGAACGAAATAAATTACAAAAATATTTACTAGAAAACGGAGTACAAACTTTAATACATTATCCGATACCTCCGTATCAACAAAAAGCTTACAAAGCATACAATAATTTTTCTTTTCCTATCTCCGATAAAATACATAGCGAGGTATTGAGTTTGCCTTTGAATTCAGTAATGACAAAAGAAGACGTCGAATCGGTTGTTGTTTTGATAAACAAATATGTAAACCTTTAATGAACTTAATAAAAACAAGTGCATTAAATTCTGTAGCTGTAATAATAAAAATGGCTACAATGTTAGTCTTAAATAAAGTATTAGCATATCTAATAGGACCAACTGGCTACGTTGCGATAGGTAATTTTCAAAATGCAATACAAATGATTACTAAGCTCGGAAGTGGAGCTATAAATACGGGTGTTGTAAAATATACTGCAGAATACCATAATGAAGAGGATAAGCAAAAGCTGTTGTGGAGAACAGCAGGTTCCATTACCGCTATTTTATCTTTAGTCGCATCCCTTTTAATTCTTCTTTTTAATAGATCATTGTCTATTTGGTTTTTGAAAGACGAACAATATTCTATTGTTTTTATCTGGTTAAGTGTAAGTTTGTTTTTCTTAACATTAAACAGTTTACTATTAGCTATTTTAAATGGAAAAAAAGAAATAAAAAAATATGTAACTATAAACATAGTTGGTAGTCTCTTTTCGTTGATAGTAACTATTTTTATGGCTTATTTTATAGGTCTAAAAGGAGCGTTAATAGCCATGGCTATTAATCAATCATTAGCTTGTATTGTATCAATAGCGTTATTTTCTAAAATAAAATGGTTTAAGTTAAGTTTTTTGTACGGCAAAATAGATGTTCCAACAACTACAAAACTGTCAAAATTTGCATTAATGGCTATGGTAACTGCTATTTGTATGCCAGGGTCTCAAATTTTAATTCGTAATCATTTAGGAGATACATTTGGTCTAGAATTAGCTGGTTATTGGGAAGCAATGTGGCGGGTTAGTAAAGCCTATCTGTTATTTATTACTTCAACTTTTGCGGTGTATTATCTTCCAAGATTGTCAGAGATAAAAGAAGTTGTTGAATTAAAAAAAGAAATTTCGAAAGGCTATAAAATATTGTTGCCAATCGCAATATGTTTTAGTTTAAGTATTTTTTTGTTAAAAGATTTTATCATTCAAATTCTTTTCACTCCTGATTTTCTTCCGATGAGTGAATTATTTGGATGGCAGATGGTAGGTGACACAATGAAAATAGGCAGTTTTATCTTGGCTTATTTAATGTTAAGTAAAGCTTTAACAAAGGTATTTGTGATAACAGAAATCGTTTTTTCTTGCAGCTTAGTCCTTTTTACATATTTTTTCACATCGCTGTATGGAATCAAAGGTTGTGTTATGGCTTATGCCTTTAATTATGGTATTTATTGGTTAGTAATGTACTTTGTTATTAAAGTTAAAGTTTTAGATCAAAAGCAATCTTTTTAATACATGAGCTATTTATAACCAAAACTTGGTGCTGAAGGAACCATTAAATGGATGTAATATGTGACCATTAAAATACAATAGATATAAACATATGAAAATTTTATTAGTTGGGGAATATAGCGGACTGCATTTAAATTTAAAAGCAGGTTTAGAAAAATTAGGTCATCAGGTTACTACAGTAGGTTTTAGAGATGGATATAAGCAAATACCAATAGATATTGATTTAAATACAAGCCAGCCATTTTATATTCATGTAATTACACGAAAATTTAAATTACTAAAGCTAACCCGGACACTTAAAAATTTTGATATAGTACAATTTATAAATCCGTTCATCTTTAATTATTTTCCTTTTAGAAAATTTATATTTAAGAAATTAATTAAAAACAATAAAAAAAGCTTTTTACTTGCGGCTGGGAGTGATGCTTACTTTTGGAAATACGGAAGAACGTATCTAAAATATTCTCCACATGAAGAGTTTTTGAAATTTGACATGAAAAAAACAACATTTTATATGGAGTCTGAAAAAAGTTTCCGTTTCAATGATTTTATAGCAAAAAGAGTGAAAGGTGTTATACCTATAATGTTTGAGTATGAAGTATGTTATAAAGACAATCCCAAACTACTTTCAACTATACCAATTCCAATAAATGTACACGAAATTAAGTATAAAGATAATATTGTTGTTGACAATAAACTGGTTGTTTTTCATGGATTGAATAAATATGGATTCAAAGGCACAAAGCATGTAGAAGAAGCATTTGAATGTCTTGGAAAGAAGTACCCAAATGACCTCGAGCTTATTATTGAAGGAAAATTGCCTTTAAAAGAATATTTAGAGCTTATGGAAAGAATGAATGTTGTTATAGATCAAACTAGTTCTTACTCTTGTGGAGTGAATGCTCTTTTAGCTTTAGCAATGGGTAAAGTAGTTTTAGGTGGGGCAGAGCCAGAAGGTCTCAAATCTTTAAAAATTAAATCCTCCCCCGTGATTAATATAGAGCCAAATGTTAAAACTATTATAAGAGAAATTGAAAAGTTATTAACTCAAAAGAATGAAATATTAGAAATGGGTAAGCAATCGAGGAAGTATATTGAAGAATACCACGATTCCAAGAAAATAGCAACACAATACATTAACGTTTGGAATGCTGCTCAATAATTAATTTTCTTTAAAGGTTAAAATTAAATGAAAAGACCCCTCCCTAATATTTCGGTTTTATTACCAGCATTTAATGCTGAAAAATATATAGAACTCGCAATCCAAAGTATATTGAATCAAACGTATTCAAATTTTGAGCTAATTATATTAAACGATGGATCTTCAGATAGGACTGAAGAAATTATTAAATCTTTCAAAGACACTAGAGTTATATATATTAAGAATGAACAAAATATAGGTCTTGTAAACACACTAAATAAAGGCTTGAGCCTTGCTAAAGGAAAATATATTGCAAGAATGGACGCAGATGATATTTCTTATATTTATAGGTTTTCGAAACAACACTCATTTTTAGAAAACAATCCTTCTTATATAATATGCAGTTCCTCGCGAAAAGATTTTAATGACTCAAACAATAGAGACCATATTAGCTATATGCCTGTAAGTGATTCAGCCATAAGAATTTCTTCCATATTCAGCCCTCCTTTTACACATCCTGCTGTTATGTTCAGAAAAGATGTTATTTTAAAAAATAATCTTTTTTATGACGAAAACTTTAAATATTCTGAAGATTATGAATTTTGGATTAGATTACTTGAGTATGGTAAAGGCTATAATTTTAAAGAAGTTTTATTAGCCTATAGAAATACTCCAGGAAGTCAGACATTTAATGGGGCAAAGGACTTTGAATGTAGAAAAAAAACAATTTCTTCAATTCAAAGTAAAGCTTTAAAATCCTTAGGAATTGAATTTAATACTGATGAATTATACTTTATCTTTTATTTATCGTTATCAGATTACACCCGTCAAATAAATTTCAATAAATATTCGATAAAATTTATTCAAACTTTTTTTTATAAGATGGAAGCCAATCTTTCTTTAAGATTTAAAAATAGCACTGTTTCATTTATATTGGGAAAACGATATTTGAAAATTCTATTATTGAATAGAAACAGGATGAGTTTTAGGCAAAAACTAAAATTAGTATTCCATAAATTAACTTTTTTTGGACTTATATATTTAATCAAAGAAAGGTTAGCCCTAAGAGGTTTTTAAGTATGGTTTTTTTTAATATTTTAGTATTATTGCATGGTCTCTTTTATAGAATAAAATCTAAAGCAGTCCTATTACTCAGTTTTTCAATCCTATTTGTTTTATCTGCGTATAGAGCACTGTCAGTAGGTTCTGATACTGGAAGTTATTTAAATCATTTTAATATTGTTAAATCCGGAAACTCGCTCTGGAGAGAATATTTGTGGGTAGAATTAAATAAGTTAGTTGTAGAATTCAATGGAAATTTTTCAGATATATTAATAATATCGCATTGTTTAATTTTAATTCCTATTTATTTAATCGCATATAAAAAAAGTAAATTCCCTTTACTTGTCATTTATTATTATTTAGCATTTTATTTTTATTTTTATTCAATGAATATTATGCGTCAATGTATTGCGGTGAGTTTAGTTTTTACAGTTTATTTAATAATTGATAGCAAAATTAAATATAAATACTTATTAGCATCAGCATTGCTAACGATAGCGACTCTTTTTCATGTTTCTGCAATTATAATTTTAGTATTATTTTTATTCCAGTATTTTATAAAAATAAACATTAAATATATATATTTTGTCTTAGTAGGTTCACTGATAGTTGGGGTTTCGTTTTCTTCCTATTTCACTCCTTTAATAGAAATTATGGGCTATGATAGATTATATGAAAACACGGGGGAATTTACTTTACCAATAGTTTCAATTTTGAATACTTTTGTGCTTAATTTAATTTTAGTTATTATCACAAATATAATAGATAAAAAAAACATGTTTTTTTATCTATTTTTAAGTTATGTTATTCTTTCTAATTTATTGATATTTCTTCCCTATGCTAATAGAGTTTTAATGTATGGGAGTATTATTGAAATTTTATTTTTCCCTAGCCTCATATATAATAATAGATTAGATGTGAATCAAAAATCGTTTTCCGGAATTTTCTTTGCTTTTTATGCTTATCTATATTTTAATTTGGTTTTAGGTAGTGGCAATATATTCCCTTACAAAAATGTGTTATTTGAAGAATTTTTTTAAAATTATGTTTTAAATTTAAACTATATGTGCGGAATATACGGGTCAACAAAAATATTTAAGGATTCTATAATAAAAGATAAATTAGAGGTAGCGAATTTTAGAGGTCCAGATTTTTCTGATTCTAAAATAATAAATGGAAAAATTATATTTGGTCACAACAGACTGAGCATTGTCGATTTAGATAAAAGATCAAACCAACCTTTTGTATATGATGATTTAGTTGTTGTGTTTAATGGCGAAATTTATAACTTTTTAGAACTAAGAGATAAATTGATGAAATTAAAATATCAGTTTAAAACAGATTCTGATACCGAAGTTGTGTGTGCTATGTATAAAGAATATGGGGAGAAATGTCTTAATCAATTTACAGGAATGTTCTCTTTTGTTATATACGATAAAAAACAAAATCTTTTATTTGGGGCAAGAGATAGATTAGGACAAAAGCCTTTTTTTTATAGGTTAGAAAACAATGAATTTGAGTTTGGCTCCAATTTAAAACAGATTGAAATTGGTAATGATTTAAAGTTAAATAGAGAAGCATGTATTGATTATTTTCATTTCGGATACTTCATTGATCCACAAACTCCTTATGAAAATGTATATAAGTTGGAGCCTGGAAATTTCTTTCACTACGATGTTGAAAAAAAAGATTTGACTATAAATAAATATTGGTCTGTAAGTGATTTTTCTCCTCGTCAAAATAATAGTTCTTATTCAGAAGTCAAACATAATGTTAAAACCTTACTCACAAGTGCTGTTGATATAAGGTTAAAAGCAGATGTGCCTGTTGGCTTGTTTTTGTCTGGTGGGGTAGACTCTTCATTGATATCATCAATAGCTAAGTCAGTTAAGAAGGATGTCAATACTTATTCTATAAAGTTTAATGAAAAAAAATACGATGAGAGCGAAGAGAGTAAAAAAATAGCTAATTATCTTGGGACAAATCACCATACATTTTCTTGTGACTTAAATAAAGGAAAAGACCTAATAGAAGGAATGTTTGAGTTTTATGACGAACCTTTTGCAGATATTTCGTCAATTCCGTCAATGTTATTGTCGTCTGAAGTTAAAAAACATGTTACAGTTGCCCTAACAGGGGATGGTGCAGATGAGTTGTTTTTGGGTTATGATAGATATAGATGGATGAATGATGTTAGTAACTTATACAAAGTTCCATACCCACTAAGAAAGAGTTTTGCCAAAGCTTTAAAGCTAATACCAAACTATAAACTTAAAATGATTGCCCAAGGAATTTCATGCAAAAACATAGATGATTTGTATTTAAGAATGATGTCAACTTTTAAGAATTCATATATTAAAGAGAGTTTATCTTCTAAAATCAGTGATAAATTTTATTTCCCCTTTAAAGAGCTAAATGTTATAGAAGCTTGTTCTTTAATTGATGTGGATTTATATTTAAATGCGGATATAAATACTAAAGTAGATAGAGCTTCTATGGCGTATTCATTAGAAGCGAGATCTCCATTTATGGACCATCGAGTTGTAGAGTACTCAAGAACAATCCCTACAGAAATGAAATTTAAGAATAGAATTTCAAAAGTTATTCTCAAAGATTTACTTTCAGATTACATACCAAGAAATTTATTCGAAAGACCTAAAAAAGGGTTTGGTGTTCCTTTGAAATTTTGGTTAAAAAAAGATTTAAAACCATTAGTATTTGATTGTTTAAATTCTTTCAAGAAAATGAACTTAGATTTTATTAATTACGAAATCTTCGATAATTTAGTGAATGAATTTTATTCAAATAAAGCGAACCATTCAGTTGAAATATGGAAAATGATGTCATTTGTTTTGTGGTTTAATACTAGAAAATGATTAAAAATATGAAGACTATTTTAATCGTGTTACCGACTGGGGAATTGGGAGGTGCAGAACAAGTTCTTAGAATGATTGCAGCGTATCATATGGAGGCATTCAACATAGAGGTGTTATTTATCACAAAAAATAAGATAAATAACTGGACTAGTTTAAATAAAAAAATTACGATTAGTTATGCCAATACTAAATCGGTTTACATTGGAGCTATTTTCTTTTTTTTTAAAACAATATTTTTCAAAAAAAAGAAATATTACCGTATTTATTCATCTCAAGTACTAATTAATGGATTGATTGGTTTGCTACGTAGCATAGGTATGATTAATACGAAGTATTTTATAGCTAGAGAGTCCACTCTCATTTTTGATAGATTTATTGGCTTCAAACTTTTTCTTTATAGAATGCTCTATAAAATAGGCTATAATAAAATTGATTTATTAATTTGCCAAACAGAGTTAATGAAAGAAAAACTGATTAAAAATTTACCAGATTTATGTAGTAAAGTTAAAATCACAGTTATAAATAACCCAATAAATCTAGAAGAAATAAAAAAGCTCTCAGAGGTCAATTTAAATTTGAAAGATAAAGGTGATTTTATTGTTTCAGCTGGGAGACTGATTCCTGAAAAAGGATATGATGTATTGATCAAAGCCTTTTTTGTTCTGAAAAATAATTACCCAGATTACAATTTAATTATTCTTGGAGAAGGCAAAGAACGTAAGAAATTAGAGAAATTAATTTCCAGTTTAAAGTTAAATAACTCAGTTTCACTACTTGGAAAAGTAACTAATGTATACCCTTATTTTAAACAGGCTAAACTTTGTGTAGTCTCTTCAATTATTGAAGGGTTTCCAAATGTTTTACTACAAATGATGTCTCAAAACACAAAAGTAGTTTCTACTTTATGTGCTGGTGGTATTGAAAATCTACTTGGTGTGTATAAAGCACCTGTTGGTAATGTAACCAAATTACATGAAATGATTGAAGCCTCATTAGAATTTGATTCAAGTAATATTAAACTATTATTTGAAAAGGAATTACACAATAGAAGTGTAGGGAATTTCATGAAAAAAATTACCGTTAATTTATAAAACAATTAAAATTTAATGCTGTTTTTCTGCCCATAGTTTTATGACTTGACTGGTAGTATTGACTCTTTCTACCCTAATCCAATTCAGTACTTTGGTAGTATTCTGCACAAATTATTTTTTACAATTCAAATAAATAATTGTTTTAAAGAACAATTAAATAAACAGCATTTAAACTTTGTGTAATATCTTATATCAATTCAGCCTTTTTCAGAGATTGGTATTAAGTGCCTTTGGTGAATAATAATAATTAAAACATGAAAAAATTATTAGAAATTAAGAAAAATCTTAAAAAAGATTTTTCCAATTTAAAAACAATAAAAGTTGCTCTTTTAGGAGATACAGCCACCCAGTTTTTAACTCAAGCATTAAGAGGTCTTGGATACGACAGTGGGTTTAATCTAGATATATGGGAAGCCGATTTTGACCAAATAGAAAGACAAGTCTATGACCTTTCTTCGGAATTATATGAATTCAATCCCGGAATAGTAATTGTTTTTCAATCTTCACATAAATTATTAAGTAAGTATAATAAAACAAAGCCAGATAAACATTTATTATTTGCTTCAAATGAATTGGATAAAATTCAAAATATATATTCCAATTTAGTGAGCAATCTTGATGCTAAAATAATATTTTATAATTACACTGAAATTGATGACTCAGTTTTTGGCAATTATGCTAATAAAACCGAATCCTCTTTTTTATTTCAATTAAGGAAGCTAAATTATGAATTAATGTCTTTATCATCAAAAAATACAAATTTATATTTAAGTGATCTTTCTTCAATTCAAAATCAAGTTGGAAAGTTGAATTTTTTTCAACCTACTATATATATAAGTACTGAAATGGTGCTAAGTATTGATGTTATACCTAAGGTAGCTTATAAAACTATTGATTTAATTAACACTTTAAATGGTAAATTTAAAAAATGTATAATTCTTGATTTAGATAACACAACTTGGGGCGGAATTATTGGAGACGATGGGATAGAAAACATTCAATTAGGTAGCTTAGGAATTGGCAAGGCTTTTACAGAATTTCAATATTGGGTTAAAAAATTAAAACATAGAGGAATTATAGTTGCTGTATGTAGTAAAAATACAGAATCAGTAGCGAAAGAACCTTTCGAAAAACATCCTGATATGGTTTTGAGTTTGGAAGATATTTCTGTTTTTAGAGCAAATTGGGAAAATAAAGCAGACAACATTCGTCAAATTCAGAGTATTTTAAAAATAGGTTTTGATTCTATGGTTTTCATTGATGACAATCCGTTTGAAAGGAATATTGTTAGAGAGAACATCCCAGAAATTTGTGTTCCTGAACTACCTAAAGACCCTGCTGATTATTTAGAATATTTATACGAGTTGAACCTTTTTGAAACAGTTTCTTTTTCAAATGAAGATTCTGAGAGAACAAAACTATACCAAATAGAAGCAGAAAGAGCAAAAGTATATCAAAAATTCACGAATGAAGATGACTTCCTAAAGAATCTAGAAATGTTATCTGACATTCAGGTATTTAATAAATTTAACACACCAAGAATAGCTCAATTATCGCAGCGCTCCAATCAATTTAACCTAAGAACTGTTCGATATACAGAAGCTGACATTGAACGAATTTCTTCATCCAATGATTATGCTACTTTTGCATATACTCTAGAAGATAAATTTGGAGATAATGGTTTAATATGTGTAATTATTTTACATAAAGAAGATCAAAAAACATTATTTATTAATACTTGGTTTATGAGTTGTAGAGTATTAAAAAGAGGCATGGAAAAATTTGTTTTAAATACCATAGTTGAATTTGCTAATGAAAATGGATTTACTAACATAAAAGGAGAATATGTATTTACATTAAAAAATGACATGGTAAAAGATCATTACGCTAGATTAGGATTTAAAAACAATATGACTTTTTGGGATTTAGATGTTGAAAGCTATAAGCCTAAGAAATGTTATATAAATAAATCTGAACATACTCGATAAAGCAAGTAATTCTATTTAAAAAATCTCAATCTGATTGGTCATTCCAATCAAGAAATTGAAAGTTTCATTTAGATATGCTGTACTGATAACTTAAAACCAAATTAATCTTTAGTAAAATTTAAAAACTATTTTAAACAATAATTATCAAATCATGAAAAGAAGTGAACTATTAGAACATTTATTAGAAATATTTATTGATACTCTAGATAATGAAGAGATTAAATTATCTGAGGAAACAACTGCTAATGATATAGATGAGTGGGATTCGTTATCTCACATAATGTTGATTGTAGCTATTGAAAAACATTTTAAAATTCGATTTACTTCTAAAGAAATTCAAAGTTGGAAAGATGTAGGTGAAATGTTAAATTGTATAGAAGAAAAATAAATATGATTTTAAAATTAGGAGATAAATTTCAAGAAAAATTTATTTTAGCAAATGAGATTTATCAAGGCTTTATGGAAATCTTTAAAGACAAAAACCCTCTTCATACAAATCATTTATTTGCTTCAGATAAAGGGTTTAAAGGAAAAGTTATGCACGGTAATATTTTGAATGGTTTCTTATCATTTTTTATTGGCGAAAAGCTGCCAACAAAAAATGTGATTATTCATCATCAGGATATTCAATTTAAGAATGCCATTTACCTGAACGATGAATTGTTTTTTAATGCAGAAATCACGGGTGTTTATGACTCCGTAAATGCTATAGAATTTAAGTATAATTTTAAAAATAAAGAATCAAAAATTATTGCTAAGGGTAAATTTCAAATTGGACTATTAAAATGAATATATTAATTACAGGAGGTGCATCAGGATTAGGAGAGGCTATAGTAAGACTCTTAGCAAATGACTCAAAAAACACTATATTTTTTACTTACTCGAATTCACAACTAAGTGCAAAGAAAATAGAATTAGACTTTAAAAACGCATTATCAATAAAATGTGATTTTAGACATGAACCAGAAGTTACAGCCCTAGTAAATAGAATTTATAGTCTTAATATAGATGTTTTAATAAATAATGCGTATGCTGATAATTCTATTAAGACTTACTTTCATAAAACACCCAGTGAAGATTTTGAATTAAATTTTATTAATAATATTATTCCTGCTATCCGAATTACTCAATCAGTGATTACTCAATTTAGGAAGAAAAAAAACGGAAAAGTAATAACAATTTTAACTTCTGGACTAGCAAACACCCCTCCACTTGGGTGGTCCTGTTATACCGCCAATAAAGCCTATATGGAATCACTTGTAAAGTCATGGGCTAACGAAAATATAAAATTCAACATAAGTTCAAATTCCGTTTCACCTTCATTTTTACAAACAAAATTAACTTCAGGTGTAGACAGCAGAATTATTGAACAAATGGTGTCTAGTCATCCTTTAAAGAAACTATTAACTATAGATGAGGTTGCTGAAACTGTTCTTTTTTTAACAAAAGTATCTTCGCAAATTAACGGAGTTGATATACTAATAAATTCAGGAATTAATATTAAATAGGCTATGATTTTTAATTCAATTTCGTTTTGCATCTTTTTCATTGTAGTTTTTTTTCTTTACTTTTTTCCGTTAAAAGAAAATACCAATGCACAAAATTGGTTGTTACTTATCTCAAGTTATTTTTTTTATGGATATACCGATTGGAGGATGGTGCCATTACTATTAGTTACTACAATAATTATTTTTTTTCTAGGGGTAGCTATTCATAAGTCAGGTAATTCTAAAAAATCTTCATTGTTCACTACACTAGGGGTATTAACTGGATTAGGATTATTGTTGTATTTCAAATACTTCAACTTCTTTATTGATTCCTTCTCATCCTTACTTAATGCTATAGGTCTAAATTCAAACATAGGTACATTTAACATAATAATGCCTCTAGGTATAAGTTTTTTCACATTCAAATTAATTAGTTACATAGTTGAAATACACAGAGGAAAAATAGAGCCAACTAAAGATTTCATAGTGTTTTCAACATATATCGCTTTTTTTCCAACAATATTATCTGGACCTATTGATAAGCCCAATGTTTTTATTCCTCAATTACAAAAAAAGCGTTCTTTTGATTATAATTTAGTGGTTGATGGTTGCAGGCAAATACTTTGGGGTTTGTTTCAGAAAATTGTAATTGCAGATAACTTAGCTGGATTAATTAATGGAGTTTGGAGTGATATTCCAAATCAAAGCGGAAGTGTACTATTTATTACTGCAATTTTATATAGTTTTCAATTGTACACTGATTTTTCTGGTTATTCTCATATGGCAATTGGTGTTGGAAAAATTCTAGGATTTCACATAACCAAGAATTTTAATTACCCTTATTTTTCAAGAAACATTGCTGAATTTTGGCGCAATTGGCATATGTCATTGACCTCATGGTTGACAGATTATGTTTTTATGCCTTTAAACATTAAGTTTCGTAATTTCGGTTCATTTGGAATGATTTTAGCCATAGTAATAAATATGGTAGCCGTGGGGATTTGGCATGGCCCTAATTGGACTTTTATACTATTTGGTCTATATAATGGGTTACTGTTTATTCCCTTAATTCTATCTGGTTCATTCTTCAAAAAGAAAAAACTAAAAACTAATAAGCATGGATTACCATCGTTAAGTGATTTTTTTAAGATAATTGGGGCTTTTATACTGGTTACTCTAGGATTTATAATTTTTAGAGCGGAGGATATAAGTCAAGCTTATAAATTTATCTTAGGTATTTTTGATTTATCAATATTTGCCATTCCATATGGGATTGGAATGGCAATAACCCCTTCGTTTTTCTCTATTTTATTATTCGTATTTGAATGGTATTCAAGAGAGAACGAGTTTCCATTGTCGAATTTAGAATTTAAGATAAATCGTCCGATCAGATGGGCTATGTATTTTGCTATTATTATTGCAATATTTTGGTTTGAAAGTACTGAACAACAACAATATATTTATTTTCAATTTTAATAGTTATGAAAAAATTTATTTTAAGCCTAATTGTCTTTTTTATTTTATTAGGCAGTATAGGTGAAATTATCATTAGAGTTTTTCGTTTATCATCAGATATTCCAGAAAGAGTTATGGATGAGTTTGGTATTCAGAGGTTTAAATTAGGGCAGTCTGGTTATTATAAAAAAGCAAAACAAAAATGGAATGTTAATAAATTTGGTTGGATGGGAACCTCTGATACATCTAAAGACACCCTAATAACCATAATAGGTGATTCTTTTATAGAAAACATTATGAATCCTATTGAGTGTAATCAAGGAAGTATTCTAAATAATTTACTTCCAAATATATCATTTTTTGAGGCTGGAAGATCTGGAGTTACATTTATTGAAGCAATGGAAATAAGTAAGGTTTTAAATATCGAAGTTGAGCCCAAATACCAATTGATATATTTAAATCCAACTGATTTACCCGAATCAATATCAGAGGTACAACTTTACTCCGACAGGTTACAGATTTCAATTGAAAAGAATGACATACAAACTTCTCAAATAAAATCTCCAGGATTGAAGAAAATATTATATAATATTAAATTACTTTATTATTTATATTCTAAATACCCCATCCTAGTAGACAAACAAAATAAAGGTGAAATTGATTACGATTTTTCAGAAAGAGAAAAAGCCAATTATACACTATTTCGCAATTTTTTTTCTTACATCACGGTAAATTATCGTTTAGATAATTTACTTTTTGTACTTCATCCTGATATGGATAAAGAGATCGTTTCATTAATGAATGAATACAATTTAAAAATCATACTATTAGACTCTAAAGGAGACAAAAAATGGGAGATTGGAAATGGTGATAAGCATTGGTCTTGCTATGGACACAATCGTGTAAGCAAACAAGTTGGGGATTATCTTTCAGAAATTTTAAATCAGTAATTTCAACAAAGATAACCGTTCTAAGAACATATTTGAAAATTAATTTACACACTAAAAGAAAAATATTCTATAAACAAATGAATAAATATTTTGACAATAGTTAAATCAAAACTCATCCGTATCACCACCGTCCCAATCTCTTTAGAAAAACTTTTAGAAAATCAACTGCGATTTATGAACCGTTTTTTTGAAGTGACTGCCGTTTCATCGGATGATCATAGACTTCAACAATTTGGTAAAGAACAAGGCGTTGATACATTTCATGTTGATTTAACAAGAAAAATAACCCCCATAAAAGATTTAAAAGCGGTTGTTAAACTCTACAAATTTCTAAAAAAAGAAAAACCGAGTATTGTACACACCCACACACCCAAAGCAGGCATTGTAGGTATGTTAGCATCTAAACTTGCTGGTGTGCCCGTTCGGATGCATACCGTGGCGGGACTCCCTTTAATGGAGACCTCTGGTATAAAGAGAAGTGTTTTGAATACCGTTGAAAAATTAACTTATTACTGCGCCACAAACGTATATCCAAATAGTAAAGGTTTAAAAGAATTTATAATTAAAGAAAAATTGACTTCAAAAAATAAGCTAAAAATTTTAGGGAATGGCAGCTCCAACGGAATTGATACAACACATTTTTCTCCTAATCAGGTTTCAGACATTGAAAAACGTCAATTAAGAAATGAACTAAATATAACCAAAAATGATTTTGTATTTGTATTTGTGGGGAGGTTAGTAGGCGACAAGGGTATTAATGAATTGGTGCAAGCATTCACAAAAATGTCTAAAACACATACCAATTCGAAATTATTATTAGTGGGTCCTCTA
>Ga0115563_1001286_pt1 | contig 19406 bp, 19 predicted proteins | sample COGITO_mtgs_1105_2_FD_87198 | JGI IMG/M metagenome (GOLD analysis project Ga0115563, IMG submission 87198) | Pelagic marine microbial communities from North Sea - COGITO_mtgs_110519 | ecosystem: Environmental > Aquatic > Marine > Epipelagic | place: Germany:Helgoland, sampling site Kabeltonne...
ACAAAAACAGCAGGATCAGAACCCCAGTTTGCAATTGGTTCAAAACTATCTGTCGAGTAATCTACCCCACCTTTTATAGATTGAGCTATAAAGTGTGGAATATTATACCCACCCATTGTATAACCATCTTTTTCTGCTTCGTTAGCAAACCAATTCCAACCAACACGGCCACCTGCGCCTGGCTTATTAATAATTGCTACTGGCATACCAAGCATATCATCGTTACCAGCAGGAATTGTTGCAATTCTGGCTTGAAAGTCAGTTGCTCCACCTGCACCATACGGTATCATTAATAATACTGGCCTCTCAGGATATTCTGCTTTTGCAGCTCCTGATATTCCGATTAGCGTGACTGCTAATGCTGCTATAATCTTTTTCATATTCTTCTCCTCCCTAGAGTTTTATGCTGTTTTAGTACAGCTAAATGAACATTCCTCGCGGAGTATAGACCACTAAGATCTTCGCAAAGAGTGTGTACATAATGGCAATAAAACATGCCGTTATAATTATTCTTTTTACCCATGAATTGATGTTTGAATAAGATGCAGGATCATAAGCCGTTAATAGTAAAAAGAATGCGATTGTTGTTGCTGAATAAAATCCAAAGAATTTTGCAGCAAAGAATAAATAAACCGATGAGATTAATACACCTGGTAACATATTTTTAAACATATAAGCAGAAAGTCCGTTGCCAACTTTTGATAATCCCATCAATGCTTTTACAAATGTCCATAATGCCAAGGTTAAGAAAAATACTGAAATTACACGTGGAAATAAATAAGCATCAGATGGCTGTCTTGTAAAACTGATATAGCAAACAATTATTGCTATGCTTGCGACAAATCCTGAGGCTAATCTGTGTTGAAAAATATTCATTGTGATTGCCTTTTAGAATTAAATTCTGACCAAATAGAAAACCCCACTGATAATATCACAATAGAAACGAGTAAGATATTAAGCCCACCTGTAAAGAAATAAACGAAGGGACCATTTTGTGCTGTAGAAATTAATGATCCGGTAACAAAGTTACTTTCTGCAATAGGACCTAATATTAATCCCAACACCAATGGAGCCGCAGAAAAACCAAAACGCTCAAGAAAGTACATCATTGTACCCAAGACAACCATTACATAAACGTCACCCATAGATTGTTGAACCGCAAAGGATCCAAATGCAGCGAGACCTAAAACAATAGCTGCCATAACGAACTGTGGAACTTGCGCCACACGTGCTGCTAAAGAGGCTATATATATTCCAAATATACACATTAAAATTTGACCAATAAGCATTGAATTTATGAACGGCCAAATAACTTCTGGGTATTGTTGGAATAATGTTGGACCTGGGAAAATTCCATGTATTATTAATCCACCCAATAATACTGCTGCTGTCGGACTTCCTGGTATCGAAAGTGTTAATAATGGAACTAAAGAAGGCCCCACCATTGCATTATTGGCAGATTCTGCAGCAATAACTCCTTCAGAATGCCCAGTGCCAAATTTTTGTTTTTCAGGAGATAGTTTTTTTGCCTGATCGTATGCTAGCAATCCCGCAATCTGCCCACCAACACCTGGTATTAATCCAATTAAAGAGCCAATACTTGTACCAATTAAAACTGCACGTTTACGTGAAAAAACTTCACGAAACGCTTTAGATATTGGATGTTTTTTTACTTTAATTTGTTCAACATTATTTTGGGAGCGACCTTTTGCAAACATCGATATTACCTGCGGTATTGCAAAGAGACCAATTAATGCTGGAATAATATTAACTCCTCCTCCTAGGGCTGGATGAAATACAAATCTCTTTACACCTTGAATATCATCAAAACCAATTGTTGCGAGCCACATTCCAATACATCCAGACAATAATCCCTTTACAACAGAGCCTGCTTCAAGTGAACCAATTACGGTTACACCTATAATTGCTAGCCAAAATGTATGAGAATATCCAAATGAATTAGCCATTTTTGCTAAAATTGGAGTTAAAAAAATTAACAAAAATACTCCGAATATACCACCTATTAAAGATGCAATGAATGATAACTGTAATGCTTTTGCGCCTTCGCCTTTACGAGCCATTGCATTACCATCGAGTGTTGTAGCTATATTCGCAGGTGCACCTGGGATTTTTAGTAAAATTGCACTAACAGCTCCGCCAGCAACAGTTGATGTATAGGCAGCTCCCAATAATATTAAACCATGAACTGGTGTCATATTAAATGTGAATGGAATTAATAATGCAACAGTCATAGTCGGAGATAGTCCAGGTGTTGCACCCATTATCAATCCACCAATTGTGCCGCCAATTAGCAATAACATAGATGTTAAAGTAAAAACCTCACCAAAATAAAAAATGAAATCCATTAAACTATTCCTTAATAATGATTCTATATTTATCTGATGAAAATAGTTATGCAAACGTTTTCATTTCGTATATACTGAAACTATGAAAAAAAATACTAATGTAGATATAATTGATGTGGCTATTAAAGCTGGCGTATCGCCTGCTACTGTTTCACGTTCATTTAATCATCCAAATAAAGTATTAAAAAGCACTCAAAAACGTATTGAAAAAGCAATACTACAGACAGGGTATATTAGAAATAGAGCTGCGCAAGCGATAAAGGCAAACGGAGTGGCACTGTTGGATTAATTGTACCAACACTAGACAACGCAATATTTTCAAACTTAATTCAAGCGTTTTCAGTTGAAATAAGACAGCATGGTTTCACAATGTTAGTTGCTACCAATGGATATGATTTGGATGATGAATATACTTTATTAAGAAGTTTATTGGAACATAGGGTCGAAGGAGTTGCATTAATTGGGCATGATCATTCTAAAGAAACATATAATCTATTAAATATCAGAAATGTTCCTGTTGTATCAATGTGGAATTATAAAGAAGATTCTCTAATTTCATGCGTTGGGGGTGAAAATAAAGAAGCAGGAATAGAAATAGCAAAACATATTTCCAGCTTAGGACACACAAAAATTGCTATGGCCTTTCCTAACGTTGAAGATAATGACAGAGCAAGGGATAGAAAAATAGGGGTTGTTGAGTACTTGAATTCGCAGGGCATTACCATACCAGAATACTGGGATATAAAAACAGAATATTCAGTTAGCGATGCTAGGTATTGCGCAGAAGAATTATTTAATAAATACCCACATCCGACAGCTATTATTGCAGGCAACGATGTTATAGCTAGAGGTATAATTTATGCTGCACAATCATATGGCATGAATGTTCCAAAAGACATTTCAATTACTGGCATTGGTGATTTTTCTAGTTCTGAATCTTCATTTCCAAGTATTACAACTATTAGAATGCGTCCAAACAAGGTTGGAAAAAAAGCGGCAAGTGTTCTTATTGATAGGATTAATGGTGATAGAGAGGCTGAGCCAACAAGAATAAAAGTGAGCGTCGAGATAAAGTCCCGTGAAAGTACAATGACATTAAAGAATTAAAGGTGTTTATTTAAATTTTTATTAATTGAATTAAAAATATAAATTATAATTAAAGTAAATAAAATAAAATAAATTGCAATTATAGGATATGGTACAAATGGGTTGAATGTTTTATCGGCAAAATAACTTGCATAATACAATGAATCACCTTTTTGTTGCCATGCTGGAAAACTTGAAAAGAAGACGAGTGCAGTTGCATGAAATAAAAAAATTGCTTCATTAGTATAAGACGACCAGGCCAATCTTAGCATAGTTGGCAAAATAATTCGTTTGTTTATTTGCTTATTGGTCAAGCCAAGTGACTGAGCAGCTTCAATATCACCAATTGGAACTGATTGAATTGCTCCATAAAATATTTGTGCACTGTACGCAGTGGTATTTAAGAATAAAACAATCAATGCTCCTAACCAAGCTCGCGTTAACCATCTTGTTTCAATTGTGATTTCAGCAATTAATAAGTTTAAATCAATTCCAACCTTTGGTAACAATACAAATGTTTCATAAACAACAAAAAATTGAATAAATAATGGAGATCCCCTCAAAATAAATATGAATATTGAAGATGGTATTCTAAACAACCCAATTGAGCTATTCTTGGCAAATGCAATTGTTGTTGCAGCAAAAAATCCAAGCAATAAAGCAATTGCTGCAAAATAAATATTCCAGATCATTCCTGAACCAATTAAGACAATTTGGTCACATAATGATATATCTGATTTTGGTAAACCTCTTACTCCAAGTCCTACCGATCTTAGCCCATAATCTGTAAATGTTTGAAAGCAGCTCATGATGATCTTTTTTCACTTCTATTATTGTTCATTCCGCTTAATGTCGCCTGCCCTCTTGTGACTCTTAAAGTTAATTTATTAAAAAATATTTCGCTTACCCAAGACAAAAATAAATAAAATACTAACAGTACAATGAAATAACCTAATCTCCAATCTTCATGAGGATAGGTAAACCTAGCGGTTTTAGTTCCGCCAAGTTCCCTTGCCCAATAAACAATATCTTGAACTCCTAACAAAAATAGTAACGGTGTAGCTTTAATCAGTATCATCCAAAGATTTGATAGCCCAGGTAAGGCATATGCCCACATTTGTGGAAATTGAATACGAATAAATATTTGTTTATTTGTCATTCCATATGCAACTCCAGTTTCAATTTGAGTTGGAGGAATAGCGTTTATTGCACCATTTATTGTATTTGCCGCGAATGCTCCAAAAACTATCGAAAAAGCTAATGCAGCAAGAAAAAAACCATATGTCTCATGTATCCATTGATCGGAAGATCCCACTGGCATTTTAGCTATTTGACATACAACGAAATCATTTCCTTGTCTAATTGGTTCGGTCCAATCTGGACACTTTACCTTATGCCTTAGATATTCAATCCCTTGATCTAGGGCAATTGGAACAAATAAGAAAAATATAATATCAGGGACGCCACGAACAATAGATGTATAAGTAATGCCAAATAGTCTTATAGGATATAATTTAGATTGCCGAGCAATTGCACCTATAAATCCAAAAAGTAGAATTAAAGGAACTGTTACAATGAGTAATGCAAAAACAACTAAAAAACTTTTATAAAAACTAATATGCTTTACTGTTGTAAGGTAACAAGACCACCAATAAAATCCATCAAGATTTTGTGGGTCTACACAATAATGAAACATATAATTACCTTAAATTACCTTAAGGCACTTAATTAGCGCCTTAAGGTCTTAATTTTGTAAAATTAATACTCTACAGAGCGACCATCAAACCACTTTGCAATTAATTTGGTAAGTGTTCCATCGGCTTTTATTGATGCTATTGCAGTATTCATTTTTTCTTTAAGTTCAGTATCGCTTTCTCTGATGCCCATTCCAATGCCACCACCAATCGCTACAGGTGAACCGACAAAAGCTAATTCTCCATTAGAAGCATTAACAATATCTGCCAAGTAAGCATCGTCTGCCAATACAGCGTCAGCTTCACCATTTCTAACTGCAGCTACAGTTTCTTCTGGTGTTGCAAATTCAACTACTGTTGCAGATGAGCTGGCAATATATGCAGCTTGAATTGTTGAAGTTTGAGCTGCAACAACTCCATTTACAACATCATCAGATGCACCCGCTAAAGCAACATATGTTGACGGATCTGGTGGAAAATATTCAGATGTAAAATCAATTACTTCGTCACGCTCAGAAGTAATAGACATTCCAGCTATGATTGTATCATAGTTACCAGATACTAGATTAGGAATAATTGAGTCCCAATCATTTATTACCCATGTACAGTCTAGATTTGCTCTTTTGCAAAGCTCATCTCCGACTTCTCGTTCAAAGCCATCTACTTCACCACTGTCATTTACAAAATTATATGGAGGGTAAGCTCCTTCTGTGCCCATTCTTATTGAGTGACCATCTGCAAATGCAGATGAAGCAAATGCAGCAATCAATGCTGCTCCCGTTATTATTTTAGTATAAGTCATAATTTTTCTCCTTGTTTTGACTATAATGAACTTGCCAAGAAATCCCGACATCGTTCAGAATTTGCATTTTCAAACACCTGGTTTGGTGTTCCCTCTTCTTCTACTTGACCTTGATGAATAAACATTATGCGATCACTAACTTCTTTTGCAAACCCCATCTCGTGAGTAACTACAATCATTGTTCTTCCTTCTTCAGCCAAATCTTTCATAACTCGTAATACTTCCCCTACAAGCTCTGGGTCTAATGCACTTGTTGGTTCATCGAATAGTAACGCTTTCGGTTCCATGGCCAAAGCACGCGCAATGGCAACACGTTGTTGTTGACCTCCAGATAGTTGGCTAGGGTAAAAACTTATTTTATCATCTATTCCAACTTTTTTTAAATATTTCATAGCTCTAAATTCTGCTTCTTCATGTGTTAAATTTAAAACTTGAATTGGTCCTTCCATGACATTTTGCAAGACAGACATATGGGACCAAAGGTTAAAGCCTTGAAAAACCATTCCTAATTGACTTCTAAGTCTTTGTATTTGTTTTGTATCTATAATGCGGCTACCTTTTTTATTCTTATCGACGATAACCTCTTCTCCGTCCAAAATTACACGGCCATTATCAGGTGTTTCAAGGAAATTAATACAACGTAAAAATGTACTTTTACCAGATCCTGAACTTCCAATAATTGATACAACATCTCCTTTGCTCGCCTTCAGAGTTAATCCACGCAAAACCTTTAAATTACCGAAACTTTTATGTATATTTTCAGCAATAAGTGTATAATTATTATCTGTCACAATTTTCCCTTAAATAACTGAACAATTAAGCGCTATATTTTACTTAAAGGTCAATACTTAGTTAAAAATTAATTGTTTATTTGGACAAATATTTTGCATTTTATTAATCTTTTTTTATTTTAGACATCTCACCTAAAGTAATAGGTTTGATAGGAGATCTAGTTTTTGGAGCCAAAATAGTCGTATGCTCTTGAGAAGTATTATGAAGCATAATGTTCCTAACGATTGCATCACACATACGTCCTTGACAAAGCCCCATACCGCTACGAATGGAAGTTTTAAGTTGGCGAACACCGCGGATACCTTCATTCAAACCAAGTTTGATTTGTCCAACAGTTATTTCTTCACATCGACAAACAGTTGTATCATCACTAGGAAACAGCACTTCTTCTGGTACAGCATACAATGTGTCTAAAAATAAACGTATGGAATTAATAAAAAAAAGATTTATCCTAATACTTAGAGATTGTATTTTATATACATAAAAATTAATTTTTTCTGTATTATATAAAATCTTTATAGCAGCTAATTTACCATATAAAGATGCAGAGGCTGATCCATTTATGCCTGCGCAATCGCCCGCAATATATATTCCATCTATATTTGTTTTACCCCACTTATCAACTATTGGTTGAAACGATAATTGTGAAGTGTTCCATGAATGATCTATTCCTACAGATCGGCTAATTTCTGTTGATGGAATAACACCTTGGTGTATCAATAATAATTTTGTTTTTAATGACTTTTTTATACCTTTATGTGAAAACAAAAATTCTATTAATCCCTTATTATTTAACCTCGCTTCAAGACTTGAAACAGATTTATAGCGAGGAACACCCGCAGATTTAATTTTATGAATAAACATGAAACCTTTAATTAACGATTTCATGTTTAATAAAGCTAGTGGCAAATGAATTAAAGAATTCATCATCATTCTTAGTGTTTGTGTTTCTATTAAGGCTTTAGGTGGACAATTCGCATCAATCATCTGTGTAGCTACAAGATACAATAATGGACCAGAACCAACTAAAACAGCTTCTTTTGGGAATATTCCTGATGATTTCATCAAAATTTGAGCAGATCCTACAGTCATTACTCCAGGTAATGTCCAGCCAGGAAAAGGAAATGGACGCTCTTGTGCTCCAGTTGCTAGAACAATATTTGAAGCAGTTGATATTTTACTTTCACCATTATGAGACCAAATGACCCGTTTATTTTTTTCTACACGCCAAACTGTTGCTCTAAAATATTTTGTAATTTTATTGCAATTAATAGCGTTAACCAAATGCATACCAGAGGAATAATTACTCCAAAACCAATTTTGCTTAGAGTCATTTTGCTTTACATTGCGATATACTTTTCCACCAACATCAGGCTGCTCATCTAATAACAACACATCTAGCCCAGCATATGCTGCAACTGATGCGGCTGAAATTCCTGCTGGACCAGCACCTATAATAATGATGTCATAATTAGTCATTTTCGCATATTCCAATTTGACGTAAACCAACTTGGCGCTTAACAACCATTTTGTCTTCAACCAAAATCATACAAGACTGTGTGTTTGGATTACCATTAACTTCGACTAAGCATTCAAAGCAAACACCCATCATACAAAATGCTGAGCGCAATGCGCCAGTTTCAGTTTGTCGAAAAGCATCACCAGAATGGGAAAGTATAGCTGCTGCTAATGTTGAACCTTTTGGTGCAGTTACCACCTCTCCAAATAATGTAAAATTTACATCTTTAGTACTTTTAACTAATGTATTAAATCTTGAATCTGGCTTCATTGAATGCCTCTAAATTTGGTGTTTTTATATTATCATCAATCCAGTCAGAAAGAATGGAAGCATGCAGTGAAGCTAATGTTACTCCACTATGACAAGTAATTAGATATGCGCCTGGGCATTCTTCTGATTGTGCATAAACAGGGTAACCATCTGGTGTCATTACACGCAATGCACCCCAAGCGCGAAGTACCCTTACGTTAGAAAGAGCTGGATATACATCTACTGCATGTCGAGCCAAGTCAACCATATCACTCAGTGTCTCACTGTCATTCATACCGACATCAGCATTTGTTCCACCAATTTGTACGCCACCTTCGTCAACTTGCCTAATTGTACTTGATAAAAAAGGTAATTCACTACCAAGTTTTTCCGTAATTAATAATTCCCCTTTTTCAGGACGAATATTAGTTTTAAAAGCTAATTGGTTTGCTAATTGCATTGAACCTAATCCTGCGCAAAGTATAACTTTTTCAGTGCTAATTAATGTTCCATTTGCTAAAGTAAGGCTAAAACCACCATTTTTATTTGACTCAGTTTTTTTTACAATTGTATTTGATCTAATTTTTCCACCTAATGCCTGTACAGAACGTTGCAAAGCTCTCAAAAAACGTAATGGATTTACATGTCCATCAAGCTGAGAAAAAGTAGCACCTACAACTTTTGATCCAATCCCAGGTATTTGCTTTCGAAGCTCATCTCCGGAAAGGGTTTCAAAACTAAATCTATTTCCTGAATGTCCCTTTTGAATTTCTAGCATTCCAATGAAACTTTTAAATTCTTCTGGATCAGTAAAAAATTCAAAACCTCCTTTTTGATCTAGTGAAACATCTAACCCTGATAACTCATTCAAATTGTCTGAAAAATTTTGCCACGCATCTATAGCATCAGCCGTTAATTTTGCATAAGGCGCAAAATCCCAACCTTTGCCCTGCCCCCAAACTAATCCGAAATTACCAAATGAAGCACGTGCATCGTTATCGTTACCATCCAATACAATTACTTTGTGCCCAGATTGTAATAGCCCTACAGCAATAGATAATCCAACAACACCACCACCAACAATAGTTATTTCTGGTTGATTATCAGTCATTTACTTAATATTTCTGTTGTTAAAGTTTTTTAATAAAAAATATATTAATCATATTAACTTATAATAAAACTTAAAGTTATGAAATTAATAACTGACATCATTTAAATATAAAGTTGATTTTACGGTAAAACAGTTTTAGAAAATAAAAATCGAATCTGGGAGACACTGACTTTCAGGGCCGAAGGAGCAACCGCCTCGGAAACTCTCAGGCAAAAGGACCGAATTCGAAAAAAAACTCTGGAGAGTGACACATTAGTGTCCGCCGAAGGGATAGCGATCTCAGGCAACCACGACAGAGGAGGCACTATTGATGAATTATGTTCATCTAAACAGTGCTGATATTTCAGCTAATTATGGAGTTAATATGGCTGAAACTAAAAAAACAACTTTATATGATTTACACCATTCTCTAGGAGCAAAAATGGTACCCTTTGCAGGTTATGAGATGCCTGTCCAGTACCAGACAGGTGTAATGAAAGAGCATATTCATACACGTAATAAAGCGGGTTTATTTGATGTAAGCCATATGGGTCAAATAATTATAAGACCCAGAAACGGTAATATTTTAGACATATCTGCTTCTTTAGAAAAATTAATACCAATTGATATTATCGATTTGCCCAAAAACACCCAAAGGTATGGTTTTTTTACTCATGAAAATGGTGGTATTATTGATGATTTAATGGTGTCAAATCAAGGTGATCATTTATTTTTGGTAGTAAATGCAGGATGTAAAAATACTGATATTGAACATCTTAAAAATAATTTAGATAATAATTGTATAATAGAAGTAATAGAAAATCGTTCACTAATTGCTTTACAAGGACCAAAAGCTGAAAGTGCTCTTTCCATACTTTCTAACCAAATTTTAGATATGTGTTTTATGGATACATTAAAAATACAATTACTTGGTTTTGAAGCTTGGATATCAAGATCAGGCTATACTGGTGAGGATGGATTTGAGATATCAGTCCCAAATGATAATATTAATGAATTTGTTAAGTATTTACTTAAAAACGAAGATGTAAAACCTATCGGTTTAGGTGCTAGAGATAGTTTACGCTTAGAAGCAGGGTTATGCTTATATGGCAATGATATTGATCAGAACACTTCACCCACTGAAGCTGGTTTAAATTGGGCTATTTCAAAAAAACGTCGTGAAAATGGGCTGCGGAGTGGCAATTTTCTAGGTGCAAAAAGAATACTTGATGAAATATTAAATAATACTGAAATAAAGCGTGTTGGAATTATTCCAACTGGCCGAGCACCTATGCGTGAAGGTGTAGAATTATTCAAAGATTTAAATGATATAACGCCAATTGGAAGGATAACATCAGGAGGTTTTGGGCCTACTGTACAAAATGCTATATCAATGGGCTATGTTCAGACAGATTTTGCAACAGTTGGTACAAAAATATTTGCAGATATCAGGGGCAAACGAATGGAAGCAACAATAACAACCCTACCTTTTATTAATTTAAATTTTAAACGTTCAAATTGAGGAAATAATTATGAAATTTACAGAAGAACATGAATGGCTAGTAAAAGAAGAAAACCATGTAATAGTTGGTATAACTGAACACGCGGCAGAGGCCTTGGGGGACCTAGTTTTTGTTGAGTTACCTGATGTTGGAACAACAGTTTCAAAAGGTGATGAGATTGTAGTAATAGAAAGTGTTAAAGCTGCTTCCGATATAACTGCACCTCTTGATGGTGAAATTATTGAGGTTAACGAAGAGTTGACTGAAAAACCTGAATTGGTGAATGAAGATCCTCTTGGTGCAGCATGGTTTTTTAAAATGAAGCTAACTGATCCATCAGAAATTGATAATTTAATGGATGAAGATGCATATAAAGAATTAATCGGCTAAAATGGAAGATATATCATGAGCTATAATATCACTGACTATAAACCATATGACTTTGCAAATAGACGACACATAGGTCCTTCTCCGTTGGAGACTACTGAAATGCTAAATGTAGTTGGAGCGAATGATCTTGATGATTTAATAGAACAGACAATTCCTAAAGATATTCGTCAGAAAAAACCACTCGAATATACTCAAGGTTTATCTGAGGCAGAGCTTTTAAATTACATGCGCGATGTTAGTAAAATGAATCGCGTAGTTACGTCTCTGATTGGACAAGGCTATCATGATACATTTACCCCGCCTGCAATACAAAGAAATATTCTTGAAAACCCTGCTTGGTATACTGCATATACTCCATATCAACCAGAAATTTCTCAAGGTAGATTAGAAGCATTATTGAACTTTCAAACTATGATAATCGATTTAACTGGCTTAGAAGTTGCGAATGCATCACTACTTGATGAAGCGACGGCATGCGCGGAAGCTATGACAATGGCTCAACGTGTATCCAAATCTAAATCAATTAATTTTTTTGTTGATGAAGCATGCCACCCTCAAAATATTGACTTAATAAAAACACGTGCCGAACCATTAGGCATTGAATTAATAATTGGGTCACCAGATGATCTTAAAGAGAATGAAGTTTTTGGTGCAATCTTTCAATATCCAGGCACTTATGGTCACGTCAGAGACTTTACATCTATAATAGAAAAACTTCACTCATCAAAAGCTATTGCAATAATGGCTGCTGATCCTTTGTCACTTACATTACTTAAAGAGCCTGGTGCAATGGGAGCAGATATAGTGGTAGGAAATACACAAAGATTTGGTGTTCCATTAGGTAATGGAGGTCCACATGCAGCATATATGGCAACTAAAGACGCATTTAAAAGAAGTATGCCTGGAAGAATTGTTGGGGTTTCAATAGATAGCCATGGAAATAAAGCTTATCGTCTCGCACTTCAAACACGTGAGCAACACATTAGAAGGGAAAAAGCAACTTCAAATGTATGTACTGCTCAAGCTTTACTCGCTGTAATGGCTTCAATGTACGGAGTATTCCATGGACCACTTGGTTTAAAAGCCATTGCACAAAGGATACATTTACAAACTACTAAACTTGCATCTGGTCTGGAAAAACTTGGCTTTGAAATAGATCCGAGTACATATTTTGATACAATTACTGTAGATGTTGGCGGATTACAATCTGTCGTAATTAAATCAGCCTTAAATGAAGATATAAATTTGAGAGCAGTAGGGAAAACAAAAATTGGAATATCATTAAATGAGACGACAACTGACGCAACACTTGTTTCTGTATGGCGTGCTTTTGGACTTTCTCCAAACGATTATCCAATAGAATCTGATTATAATTTACCTGAAAATATGCAAAGAAAATCAGAGTATATGGAACATTCTATATTTCACATGAATCGTTCTGAAGCAGAAATGACACGTTATATGCGCCGCTTAGCAGATAGAGATCTAGCGCTTGATAGAACTATGATACCATTAGGGTCATGTACAATGAAGTTGAATTCCACAGCGGAAATGATGCCAATCACTTGGGAGGGATTTTCAAAAATTCATCCATTTGCACCAAAAAATCAAATGGCTGGATATGACTTAATGATTAGAGATCTTTCTAAAAAACTATGCGAAATAACAGGTTACGATGCAATATCAATGCAGCCTAATTCGGGTGCACAAGGTGAATATGCAGGATTAATGACAATAAGAGCTTATCATAAATCAAATGGAGAAGAAGAGCGTAACATATGTTTAATTCCCATGTCTGCTCACGGCACAAATCCAGCAAGTGCTCAAATGGTAGGCTATAAGGTTATAACTGTTTCGACAGCAGAAAACGGTGACATTGATATTGAAGATTTTCGATCAAAAGCAGAAGAACATAGCAATAAACTAGCAGCTGTAATGATAACTTATCCATCAACTCATGGTGTATTTGAAGAAGGTGTTAGAGAGATATGCAAAATTACACATGATCATGGTGGTCAAGTTTATATGGATGGAGCAAATATGAACGCAATGGTTGGCTTATCTCAACCAGGTGAGATTGGCTCTGATGTATCTCATTTAAATTTACACAAAACATTTTGCATACCACATGGTGGGGGTGGACCCGGAATGGGCCCAATTGGCGTGAAATCTCATTTAACACCCTACTTGCCGGGTCATTCCAGTAAAAATACTCCTGGTGCGGTTTCTGCTGCACAATATGGTTCTCCAAGCTTATTACCAATATCTTGGGCATATTGCCTAATGATGGGATCAGAAGGTCTTGCTAATGCTACAAAATATGCAATTTTAAATGCAAATTATATTGCAACAAGGTTAAAGGGCTCCTATGACGTGCTCTTTAAAGGTCCTTCTGGTCGTGTTGCACATGAATGTATAATTGACACTCGCCCTATGGCTGATGATGGTGTTAGTGTTGATGATATTGCAAAGCGACTTATAGATTGTGGCTTTCATGCTCCAACTATGTCTTTTCCAGTTTCAGGAACACTTATGATTGAGCCAACTGAGTCCGAACCAAAAGCTGAATTAGATAGGTTTTGTGATGCAATGTTAGGTATTAAAGAAGAAGCTGATGCAGTAAAAAATGGAAAATACCCTAAAGATAACAATCCATTATCAAACGCTCCTCATACCATGAGTGATCTAGTTAGTGAATGGGATAGGCCATATAGCCGTGAACAAGCGTGCTTCCCCCCCGGTTCATTTAAAATTGATAAGTATTGGGCACCAGTCAATAGAGTTGATAATGCCCATGGGGACAAAAATTTGATTTGCGCCTGTCCTCCTATGGATGAGTATTTAGAAGCTGCTGAATAATATATTTTTAGTGCCCAATCAAATTTGGGCACTATTAATTATTATACAAATTTTTAATTCTTAAGGCCATTTTGCAACAGGAGGTAAACTCATTAAAACTGCACTTGGGTCATGACCTGATTGAAGTCCAAAGTGAGTACCACGGTCATAAACTAAATTAAATTCTGCATATCTGCCACGTTTTACCAGTTGCACTTCGCGTTCAGTATCTGTCCATGTATTAAATTGATTTTTTTTACATAGTGGGACGTAAGCCTCAAGAAATGCTTTTCCTACATCTTTTGTAAAACTAAAATCTTCGTTCCAGTTGCCAGTATTCAAGTCATCAAAGAATATCCCACCAACACCACGGGTCTCATTCCAATGCTTTATTAAAAAATAATCATCAGCCCATTTTTTATATTTTGGATAATATTTGGAGTTATATTTATCACACGTCTTCTTAAGTATATCGTGAAAAAAATTTGTTTCCTCTGGTACTTCAATCATGGGATTAAGGTCAGTTCCTCCACCAAACCAGCTAGCAACTGGCGTCCAAAACATTCGTGTGTTCATATGTACAGCTGGCACTTTTGGACTGTTCATGTGTGCGACTAGAGATATTCCAGAAGCCCAAAAAATTGGATTATCTTCTATTCCTGACATTTCTTTTCTTGATGCCATAGATTTTTGCATGAGAGGGTTTAAATTTCCATAAACTGTAGAAATATTAACACCAACTTTTTCAAAGACGCGCCCTCCTCTCATGACAGACATTAATCCCCCGCCACCACTTCCTTCATCTCGACTAGTATTAGTGAGTTCAAATCTTCCTGGTGGCAAATCACAAAATGGGCCCCTGGTTTGACTATTTTCAATATTTTCGAAAGATGTACAAATTTCATTTCTCAAATTTGAAAACCATTTTTCTACTTCTTGTTTTTGTTTTTTAGATGCTAATGCCATTTAAAACCTTCCATATATTATGGTTTAGTATGACATTTACTAAATGAAAAGGATGATTAGTGTAGACACGCTATAAACATTATTGTTTTGTGTAAAAACATTCTTCATACGGCACTTTAAAATGACAATACTAATTCCAGCTTACGAAAACGATGAATTAAAGCCTCTTGAAAAGATGCTGGTACATAGACAAGGCTTAAAGCATTTAGCTATTTCAATTTTCATATTAGCAGATGGTAAAATATTATTACAAAGAAGAGCTTTATCAAAATATCATACTCCAGGATTATGGACAAATACTTGTTGCACTCATCCTTTCTGGAACGAAAATACTAGTGTTTCAGCTCTAAGACGACTTGATGAGGAACTCGGTATGAAAGATATAATTTTAACAAAACGCAAAACAATTGAATATCGATCTGAAGTACCGCCAGATTTAATTGAACATGAAATTGTTGATATATTTGTTGGCAAATGTAAATCAAACCACCCAATCAAAATAAACCCAAATGAAGTTTTAGAAACAAAATGGTTATCTTTAAATCAACTACGAAATGACATCAAGAAATGTCCTGAAATGTATACTGCTTGGATTAAAATTTATATGAAATTGTATGCTAACGAGATATTTCAAGAAAATGATTTTTTATAACTTTATTCATAGAATAAGAATTTATTTCAAATAAATTAACTTAATAATGCCATATACTTGTTCTTTATTACAATGCAGTTTAATAGGCGCTTTATAAAGATATAATTTTAAAAGGCAGTGCAATGATCCCTCGCTATTCTCGCCCAGAAATGGTCTCAATTTGGTCTCCGGAAACAAAATTCAGAATATGGTATGAAATTGAAGCACATGCTTGTGATGCCCAAGCTAAAATTGGCGTAATACCAAAAAAATCTGCACAAGCTGTTTGGAAAGCTAAAGATATTGAATTTGACGTTGCAAGAATTGATGAAATAGAAGCAGTAACAAAGCATGATGTAATTGCTTTTTTAACTCATCTATCTGAGATAATTGGTAGTGAAGAAGCTCGATTTGTTCATCAAGGAATGACATCATCAGATGTCTTAGATACTTGTTTTAATGTTCAATTGGTTCGTGCTGCTGACAAGCTAATTGATGGCACTCATAATCTACTAAAAGCACTTAAGAAACGTGCTTTTGAACACAAAAACACCATTCGGATTGGTCGCTCACATGGAATACACGCTGAGCCTACCACCATGGGATTAACTTTTGCTCGTTTTTATGCGGAAATGGACAGAAATCTAAATAGATTAAAAAAAGCAAGAATGGAAATAGCTACTGGAGCTATATCTGGTGCGGTTGGCACATTTGCAAATATTGATCCATATATTGAAGAACATGTTTGTAAAGAGCTGGGTTTAGAAATTGAACCCATATCAACTCAAGTTATTCCAAGAGATAGGCATGCTGCATTCTTTGCTGCATTAGGTGTTGTTGCATCTAGCATAGAAAATATTTCAATAGAGATTAGACATATGCAGCGCACAGAAGTTCTTGAGGCAGAAGAGTTTTTTTCAAAAGGCCAAAAAGGCTCCTCGGCAATGCCTCATAAAAGAAATCCAGTACTGACAGAAAACCTTACTGGATTATCTAGGCTGGTTAGAATGTGTGTAGTTCCCGCAATGGAAAATGTAGCATTATGGCATGAACGTGATATTTCTCATAGTTCCGTTGAGCGCAATATTGGTCCAGATGCTACTATTACTTTAGACTTTGCCCTAGCAAGGTTAACAATGGTTATTGATAAACTTGTAATATATCCAGAAAATATGATTGCAAATATGAATAAATTTAGAGGACTGGTACACTCACAAAGAGTATTGTTAGCATTAACTCAAAAAGGTTGTTCAAGGGAAGATAGCTATAAAATGGTTCAAAGAAATGCCATGAGAGTTTGGGAAGAAGGTGCAGATTTTATGACAGAATTAAAAAATGATAAAGATGTAATGGCTGTCATGACTGAAGCAGATATAGAAGATAAGTTTGATCTACATTATCACACTAAGCATGTTGATACCATTTTCTCTAGAGTATTTAATTCTGATATTTAATAATATTCATACATTCTAATTTTTAAGTTTTTATTTGAGAATTTTAAACAACAGTTCTTGTTCCGTTTAAATCGATTATTTATATAGAAACCAATAAAGTCATTAGATTCTCATAAGATCGGAGGCCATGAATGGCACGCGGTAAAAAAATCTACGAAGGCAAAGCTAAAACATTATATGAAGGACCAGAGCCTGGTACGATTATTCAATATTTTAAGGATGATGCAACAGCATTTAATGCAGTTAAAAAAGATACCTTAGATGGAAAAGGTGCGTTAAATAATCTCTTATGTGAGCATTTCATGCTTGGCCTAAATACTATTGGTCTTCCTACTCATTTTATAAGACGATTAAATGTACGTGAACAATTAGTACATAAAGTAGAAATTGTTCCTTTAGAGATAATTGTTAGAAATGTTGCAGCAGGTTCATTTTCGAAAATGTTTAACATTGAAGAAGGTACCCCTCTTCCCCGTCCGATAGTTGAGTTTTGCTTGAAAGATGATAGCTTAGGAGACCCATTAGTTTCTGAAGAACATATTTTGGCCATGAATTGGGCATCATCAAATGAAATTGATGATATGCGTGAAATAGCACTTCGTGTTAATGATTTTCTCGCAGGTCTAATGTATGGAATTGGAATTAAATTAGTTGATTTTAAAATTGAAGTTGGCAGACAGTTTGAAGATGATCTGCAACGCTTAATTTTAGCAGATGAAATTAGTCCAGATAGCTGTCGATTATGGGATGTTGAGACAAATCAGAAATTAGACAAAGATGTATTCCGCAGAGATCTAGGAAGTTTAACAGATGCATATTCCGAAGTAGCTAGAAGACTTGGAATTTTACCTAAAAATGGGGGCTCAACTGGTCCCAAATTAGTGGAGTGAATTAATGAAAGTACGCGTAAATGTTACACTTAAGCCTGGCGTATTAGACCCGCAAGGTGCAGCAGTTCGTCATTCACTAGGTGCGCTAGGTTTCGATGGTGTTAATAAAGTAAGACAAGGTAAAGTTATAGAACTTGATCTTAATGAAAATGATCCAATGAAAGCAAAATCCCAGGTTGAACAAATGTGTGATAAATTATTGGCCAATACTGTAATTGAAAATTATTCGGTGGAAGTTTTATAATGCGCGCTGCAGTCATCCAATTTCCAGGATCAAATTGTGACAGAGACATGGCAGTAGCTTTAGATAAGTTTTGCTCAGAAAAAGATCCAGTAAAAATGATATGGCATAAAGAAAGTGGCTTACCAAAAGGTTTAGATTTAATTGCAATACCAGGTGGTTTTTCTTTTGGTGACTACCTAAGATGTGGAGCAATTGCTGCAAGATCGCCTATAATGAATGCAGTAATTGATTTTGCAAAAAAAGGTGGCTACGTCCTTGGGGTATGCAATGGATTTCAAGTATTGACTGAAAGTGGATTGTTACCGGGAGCATTGATGCGTAACTCAAATTTAAAATTTATATGTAAAAATATTAAATTAAATGTAAAAACGACATCATGTGGATTTACATCTTGTTACTCAAAAGATGAGATTATTAGCACACCGATTGCACACCATGATGGGAATTATAATGCAAACCAAAATACACTGGACGAATTAAATGGTGAAGACCGTATTGCTTTTACGTATGTAAACAATCCTAATGGTTCTATGAATAACATTGCAGGAATTTTATCAAATAATCGCAGGGTTTTAGGTATGATGCCTCATCCTGAAAGGTTAAATGATCCATTACTTGGTGGTATGGATGGAAATAGATTATTTCAAGGTATATCCGAGACATTAGTGACGAGCTAGATTTAATTAGAATAATTAAAATTTGAACATAATTACTAGACCAATAGCATCTATCACTTTAGGTTTAAATTTATGATATCTGAAAGATCAAATGAACCATCTCGCAGATGGCCTAATTTAATAGTTAGATTGGGTGTTATACTGCTGATTATTTCTACGGTAACTATAATACTGTTATCTAACCTATATTTAACACAGAATTACAGTCAGGCAAAA
>Ga0115563_1001297_pt1 | contig 19318 bp, 20 predicted proteins | sample COGITO_mtgs_1105_2_FD_87198 | JGI IMG/M metagenome (GOLD analysis project Ga0115563, IMG submission 87198) | Pelagic marine microbial communities from North Sea - COGITO_mtgs_110519 | ecosystem: Environmental > Aquatic > Marine > Epipelagic | place: Germany:Helgoland, sampling site Kabeltonne...
CTGCCTATGTATCCGATGAGCGAGGCGCATTCGGATATGTGGATTGTATGGCCAAGACCGCGCAGGGCAGGGGGCCAAGTGATCCTAAAGCGAGTTACGGCGTAGGCGGAATTCTCACAGCCATTGGCGGCTGATCTGGCACCGCTTATTCGGGGATGATGGCGCCACGATGTTGAACGACTTTGGCGGCTAATGTGTGACCTGCCATCAACGCCTGTGCTTGGGTTTGTCCCGACAGGAGCGCGGCAAGATAGCCGCCGTTAAAGCTGTCACCGGCGGCGGTGGTGTCGATAACCTTGGGCGCAGCGGGATAGCTTTGTGGGGTGGGCGTGCCGATGGAAATCGGGCCTTCGGATCCGCGTTTCAGCGCACCTTGGCCGCTGTGCATCTGGAAACGGGCGGTGACGGCACTGGCGGTTTCATCAAAAAGCACCATCTCGTCATCTATCGACGGCAGTGCGATGTCAGCGCGGGTCCACATCGCGCTGGTGATACTGCGCGCATGGTCTACGCTATTCCACAAGCGCGGGCGGTAGTTGCTGTCGTAGATCACCTGCAAGGGCGCGCTTTCAAGGTAGGCGATCAAGGCAAGCCGCACATCATGGGGCAGGATCGCCATTGAAATGCCAGAGATGTAGACCGCATCATAGTCCGCCAAGACGCTGAAATCATGGTCGGCAAAAAGTTGGCGTGCGGCGGCGGTCTCACGCCAATAGGTAAAGCTGCGCTCGCCCTCTGGGGTGGTTGTGATGGCGTACAGACCGGGGGAAGCGCCGACAATTTCGCGGATGGCGCGGGTGCCGACCCCTTGCGCCGCGATAAAGCTGCGGATGCGGGCAGAGAAGGGATCATCACCAAGACAGGTCAGGTAATCAACCTGCATATCCGGGGCGCTGCGGTGCAGGTAGATCGCGGTGTTCAGCGTGTCACCGGCAACGCCGACCTGGGCGTCGTCGTCCACAAGCGATAGTTCAATCATGGCCTCACCGATGCAGGCAATGCGGGTCATGCTTGTTCTCTTTTCCAGATGATAAGACCGGCGCACATGATGACGGCAGCACCCATGATGGTCCAGAAATCAGGCACTGTGCCGAACAGCAGATAGCCCCAGATCGTTACATAAATCAGGAAGGAATAGGTGAAGGGCATGAGCTGATTGGCGGTGCCAAAACGGTGTGCATTGGTCAATAATTGGTGGCCACCCCAGCCAAGAACGCCAAGCGAGATCAGGACTGCCACGCCCAGCGAGGATTCCGGTGGCACCCATGTCCACAGGGCAAAGGGCAGCAACAGAAACGTGCCGACAAGGCCCATATAGAACTGCATGGTTTCAACCGCTACGATGCCGGACAATTTGCGTGTCATCAGCGAATAGAACGCCAATGCGGTGGCGTTGTAGACGATCAACAGGACCGCCGGGTGGAAGGCGTTGCCGAAGGGGCGCACCACGATCAGAACACCGATGAATCCGAGGATGATAGCGCCCCACCGCCAGGGACCGACGCGTTCTTTTAGCAGGTAGATTGACAGGAAACAGACGATCACCGGGCTGGAAAACACGATGGCAGAGACGACCGTCAGCGGCAGGAAGCGCAGGGCGTAAAAGTTGCACAAAGTGGCTGAAATCAGCAGGACAGAGCGGCTGACCACTGCCCAGAGGTGATCGGTTTTGAAACGGTCTGCTGTGATGCCGCCGCGTGCGATCATGGCGGTCGAAATGATGAAATGACCAGCGTAGCGCATGAACGCCAGTTGGAACGCGCCGATGCCGGCCACCGCCAGCCATTTCGCGCCGGTGTCCACCATGGAAAACAGCAGCCACGCGCCCAGCATCATCAAAATGCCGAGGCGGGGCAGATCAGCGTTGGCTTGGGCGGTGACGGCCATTGGCTATTTCGCGAACCGTTTGACGTAGTAATCAACCATTTGGCCGACCATATCTTCGGCTTGGCCATTGTCGCGGGCTTCTGACAATGCGGTCAGGGTGCCTTTGCTCATCAAGCTGTCGACGCCGGCGTCTTCGGCCATTTTTGCGTAATATCCGACGTCTTTGGCTGCGTTCTTGATGGCGAATGCGATGGCGGTCGGGTCGTTGTCCACACCGTAGGCTTTGACGAAATCCATCATGCCCGAATGCAGGGGGCCTGCGGCCATGACTTTGTGCAATTCGGCGCGGTCGACGCCTGCGACGTCGGCCATTGCAAAGGCTTCGGCCATCGCGTTGGCGACGGTCATGCCAAAGAAGTTGTTGATCAGTTTGATGGTGTGGCCAGAGCCGATGTCACCGAGGTGAAAGACGTTTTCGCCCAAGTCTTTGAGCACCGGTTCGACCTTGTCGAAGGCGGCCTTGTCGCCGGATGCCATGATGTTCAGCAAACCGTCGACCGCATGCTGTGGCGTGCGGCCCAAAGGCGCGTCTAGGAAGGTGCCGCCGGCGGCTGCGACTTCTTTGGCCAATGTGCGCGATGAACCGGGCAGGGAAGTGCCAAAGTCGATCACCACCGCGCCGGGGCGCAGGCCCGCGATGACGCCATCGTCGCCGCGCATGCGGGCTTCAACGTGATCGGATGTGCCCATGCACAGCATCACGATGTCGCTGGCTTCAGCCACTGCCTTGGCGTTTGGTGCTTCTGTCGCACCGCGGGCGATGGCCTTGTCCAGATAGGTGCGGTCGCGGTTGCCAAGGACGGTCAACGGATAGTCGAGGTCCTGAAGACGGCCAACCATTGCGCCGCCCATGAGGCCAAGGCCGATAAATCCGATTGCTGGTTTGGTCATGATATGTGTCCTTTAATGTGGGTCTGTTGGGCGGTTTAGGGTCTAAGTTGTTGTTCAATTTTCCCCGCAACAGCGACGGTGCGCGCGGCGTCGGCGACGTCGATCAGAGGGCTGGCACCGTCCATAACGTCGATGAAATGATCCAGCTGCGCCTCTAGCGGGGTTCGGGTGTTTTGTGCTTTCTCAAGCGGGATCTGTGTCGCGGGTTTGCCCCATTCGGCGCCCTGCCACAAGGTCATGGACGGAAAACTGATCGCCCCTTTGGTGCCGGTGATCCACATCATGTCTTGGTATGTGGTGCCGATATTGGGGTTCTCGCCGGTGGCAGCCTCGAACCCCCAAGGGGAGGGGGCGGTGTCGGCAAAGCTGATCGTGCCGGTTGCGCCATTCTCGAACATCAGGGCGATGGCGCCGCTTTCAATCCGGTTGGTATCGCGCAGGGAGGCACCGCGCAGGGCGGTTGTTTGAGTGATTTCGCCGATGACGAAACGCAAAAGGTCGATGTCGTGGACAAGGTTGATCATCACGGGGCTGCCGCCGGCGGTGCGCCAGTTGCCGTCAAAATAGGCGTCAGGTTTGCGCATCGCCCAGATCAGGCTGGCGTTTACAATGGTCCCGATGATGCCGTCCGCGATGAGGGTTTTGAGCTGTTGAACACAAGCGTGGTAGCGGCGGTGATGGCCGACGAGGGAGGCGGTTTTCGTGCCTGTTAGGGTCTGTTGCAGACGGTTTGCATCCTCGAGCGTGCCCGCGACAGGTTTTTCGATGAGGATGTGCCAGCCGTTTTGGGCGGCCTCGATCCCGTGGTCGGCATGCAAGTGTGTGGGGGTGGCGATGATGGCCCCGTCTACGTGGTCCGTCACTTCGTTCAATCCAGCATATCGGGGGCCGTCGGTCTGGATGTCGGGGTTCGGGTCAACCAATCCGGCAAAGGTGCATCCCGTATGTGCCTGCACCGCCGCCACATGCCGGATGCCGATCAGGCCGCCACCAATGACGAGGATGCGTTTCACATCACTGCCCCGATTTGCCATGGGACGAATTCGTAATCGCCAAGGCCTTGGGCTTCGGATTTTGTTTGTTCGCCTGAGGCGACGCGCAGGAACATTTCGTAAATCTCGCGGCCTTTTTCTTCGACGCTCATGCCTTTTGACAGGATTTCACCGGCGTCGATGTCCATGTCTTCGTTCATGCGCAGCGCCATCTCTGTGTTGGTCGCGATTTTGACCGTGGGCGCTGGTTTAGAGCCGAAAGCAGAGCCGCGTCCGGTGGTGAAACACACCAGATTGCAGCCGCCCGCGATTTGGCCAGTGACGGAGGCGGGATCGTAGCCGGGGCTGTCCATGAAGGTGAAACCGGATGCGGTGACTTGCTCAGCGTATTTGTAGACGCCGGTAAGGGGGGATGTGCCGCCTTTGGCCGCAGCACCCAGCGATTTTTCCAAGATTGTGGTCAGGCCGCCCTGCTTGTTTCCCGGTGAAGGGTTGTTGTCCATCGAACCCTTGTTGCGGGCGGTGTAATCTGCCCACCATTTGATCAGGCCGATCAGTTTGTCGCCGGTGGCGCGGTTGACGGCGCGGCGGGTCAGCAGGTGTTCGGCACCGTAGATTTCGGGGGTTTCAGCGAGAACACCAGTGGCCCCTTGAGCGGTCAACAGATCGCAGGCGTAGCCAAGCGCAGGATTAGCTGTGACGCCGGACCATGCGTCCGACCCACCGCATTGCAGCGCGACCATCAATTCGGACGCGGGGCATGTCGTGCGAGTGGCCTGATTTGCGATGGGCAACATGGCGGAGATTTTGGCGATACCCATCTCTACAGTGCGGCGTAGACCCGCAACATTCTGGATGTTCATCGTTTGAAAGGTGGGGGATTGCTTGAGGCCGTATGCTTCGAGAAGCCAGTCGATCTGGTTCATTTCGCAGCCAAGGCCCACCATCAAAACGCCCGCGTGGTTGGGGTGTTTGGCATAGCCCCACATGACGCGCTGGAGGGCCTCGAAACCGTCACCATCACCGGCCATGCCGCAGCCTGTTCCGTGGACAAAAGCGGCAACGCCGTCGACGTTGGGATAGTCGGCAAGGATGGCGGGTGTGAAGTGGTCCGCGATCATCCGGGCGGCCGTGGCAGAGCAATTTACGGATGTCACGATTGCGATGTAGTTGCGCGTGCCGACGCGGCCGTTTTCGCGGCGGTAGCCCATGAATGTGTCGCGGGTTGTCGCAGGGGTAACGGGGCGCAGGTCGGTGCCGAATTCGTAAGCCATATCGGTATTGCGGAATTCGACGTTGTGGGTGTGGACATGATCACCGGGTGCGATGTCGGTCGCGGCATACCCGATAAGTTGCGCGTATTTGCGGACCTCGGCACCTTTGGGCATCGCGATGGTTGCGATTTTGTGGCCCGAAGGGATCAGCGCGGTGGTTATCACGTCCTCGATCGCAACGCCGACCTCTAGGGCACGGGTGGCAGTGACCACAGTATCAGCGCGGTCTAATCGTACGAAATCCATATCGGTCGCTTTCGGTATGTGGCTCTGTCAGGCGCAATAGGGTGCGTCAGAGGTCCAGCGGTGGATGTCTGTATGTGGTGCCGTTGCAAGACGCGTGCGGGTGTCTTCCCACATGGTTTTCCAGACGCGCCAGTCGCGCAGTTCGGTCTGGGGTTGGGCGCGGGATCGGGCGACGAAATCGGGGAAATGGCTGCGGCCCGTGGGTTGGCCGGTTTTGTTAAAGCGGATGTCAAATGACCAGCGGAACCCGTCGGTGGTGTTGGCCAGCGAGGCATGTGGTGTCAGCGGGTGGAAGAGCACCGCGCCGCCTGCCTTGACGGGCAAAGGGATCGCGTCGTCTGCGGTGATGAAACCGTCTGCAATGCCGGTTTGCTTGCGCGGGCAATGGGGCAGGATGGTCTGATCGGGTGTTTTTGGCTGCACCTGAAGGCAGCCGTTCTGGATGGTGGCATCGGTCACGGCGATCCAGCAGGTTACCATGTCGGTCTGGTCTGCGTCTTCCAAGGCGACAGCGCGGTCCTGATGCCAATCCGTCGCGGTGATATGGGCGCGGACCTCGTCCGAGGTCAAGACATTGGATGGGGGTTTCAGGCGGACATGCTGGATCGGATTGCTGGTCAGTTCCGGCCCAATAAGCTGTTCGACCACATCCAGCAACGGCTCTGCTGTCAACATATCGAATACCGCAGGTCCGAAATGGAACGGGGTGTCAGCCGTGATCTGATCGCCGGGCAAGGAGATGTCCATCGGCTGGAAATAGTCGCACCCTGCCTGATAGGCGGCCAGCAGTTTGCCCCAGAAATCCAGCCGGTCGGGATGGATTCGGACTCGTCCATCGGCGAACCAATCCGCATAAAGCGTGTTGATCACTGTGGCATATTCCATCCGCACGCGGCCCAGAATGGCAGCGGGGATCATGTCAGGCACCACAAGGTAGCCCTGGGTGTTGAACTGGTCGATCTGTTCTTGGGTCAGCATGGTCGGGGGTCTCTATAGTAGGATTGCGATGATATTCGGCCAGATCAGTAGCACGGAGAGCGCGATAAGTTGAATACCGATGAAGGGCAGGAAGCCTTTGAAGATATCCGTGAGGCTGATGTGGGGTGGTGCCACTGATTTGAGGTAGAAGGCAGCGGGGCCAAAAGGCGGCGACAGGAAGCTGACCTGCATGTTCATACAGAACACCACACCGAACCAGATCGCCACATGTGACGGATCAAGCTGACCGATGAAGCCGATTTCCTCGATCGGGAGGCGCAACACGATCGGCAGGAAGACGGGGATGATCAGCAGCACGATCCCGACCCAGTCCATGAAGGCGCCCATGAACAGCAGAATCAGCATCATGGTGAGGATCACGGCCATGGTTGGCAGGTCTTTGCCCACGATCAGGTCGGCCACGTACTGCGGGCCGCCCGCGATGGTATAGGCACCGGCGAGCGAGGCTGCACCGATGGTCACCCAGATGATCGTGCCGGTGGAGCGCAGGGTGCGCATCAGGCTTTCCCAGACCAATGCAAACGACCCTTCGCCGCGCATGATGGCGATGATCAGGACGGCAAATGCGCCCATGCCTGCGGCCTCGGTAATGCCGGTGATGCCGCCATAGATGGAGCCCATGACGACGCCGATGACGACGATGGGCGCGACAAGGCCCTTGCCCATGTCCCAACCGGTTTTGGAACGCTCTTTGCCGAAGACAAAGAAGATCAGGAGCAGGGCGACGACAACGATACCCGCAAGCCACGGCATGTGGGCCGCGGTGCCGAGGCGGGCGGGATCACCGTCACTGGCAGCATTAGAGCCGGAGAGTTCGAAGAACATCGCGCGAGCAAAGAGGAAGGTACAGAAACCAGCCGTGACGATAGACAGGAACGCGAGGAACAGCAGACGTTTCTCGCCGCGTGGCGGATCATTGGGGTCTTCTGGTGGCAGCGGCGCATCCTCTGGCCGGATGGCGGTGCGGATGATGATGTAGATGATGAAGAACGACGCCAGCATGAAACCGGGGACAAAGGACGCGGTAAAGAGGGCCTTGATCGAGGTTTCGGTGATCAGGCCGTAGATGATCAGAACGATTGACGGTGGGATCATCGTGCCCAGTGAACCGGAGGCACAGATCACACCGATGGCGAGGTTCTGGTTGTAGCCAAGGCGCAGCATCTGGGGCAGGGCGATCAGGCCCAAAAGGACGACTTCACCGCCGATGATGCCAGACATTGCGGCCATAATTACAGCCATGATTGAGGTCACGATGGCGATGCCGCCGCGTGTGCGCGAGAGCCAGACGTTGAGCGAGGAATACATGTCTTTGGCAATGCCGGAGCGTTCCAGCAAGGACGCCATGAAGATGAACAGCGGTATTGATATGAGGACGTAGTCCGTTAAGAGCCCGAATATTTTCTGTGCTAGAATATAGAGGGGTCCGGTGCCGGGCCTGCCCGTTAGAATACCGTCGCCAAAGGTGAAGGGGTTTGACAGGAGCGCAGGCTCGAACTTCATCACCAACACCAGAACGGCGAGGGAGGCGGAGGCAAAACCGAGCGGCATGCCGATGGCCAGAAGTGCGATTAACGCGAGCATCAAGACCAGTGAGATTGTTCCAATATCCATCAGTCTTGTCCTACTGCGCGTCTAAGGGCTGCAATTTCTTCTTCATCGGGTTCATCGGTGTGAATTTCGGGTTCCTTGTTCCAGTCCTCGATCAGGTTCAGCACGGCTTGGGCTGCGACAAGGCTGATCATGATAAGGACCATGGGCTGCAAGGTTGCCGGGATTGGCGGGTTAAAAGCGGAGCCATAAAGTTCCCATTTGTAGAGCTTGTTCACGAACACCTGTTTGTAGCTGCCGTAGACCAGCGCAAAGGCAAAGATCACAATGAGCAGCGTCGAAAAGCTGTCAAACGTGCGCTGCAGCCAGCGCGGCGCCATATCGTAGATCAGGAAGATGCGAATGTGACAGCGTTGCTGCATCGCGTAAAAACCGGAGACGAGAAAGACAAAGCTGGCGAACCAGAGGGTCATTTCATTGGCCCATTCGGTCGGACGCTCCATGATGTAGCGCATGAATACTTCATACAGCATCACGCAGGTCATGATGGCGATCATCATCATCGTGACACGGCCCATAAACATGGCGATGCGGTCGATGCGACTGTGATCGTCGTACTCCATGCCAGCCAGTTTGACGCCGCGCGCGCCCAAGACGGCAAGGATGGGCGTCAGGATCAGGGCCGCCATGTCAAGAATGTCGATGTGGCCGCCGAATATGCCACCCATGTTGGGGGTGACATCGGCGCGGATATAAATCGCTTCGACCTGACCGCGCAGGCTGTCGGATGTGTAAGGGATCCAGTCGAGCATAAAGGCTGGCAAGTGCCAGATCAGCCAAGCGGTTGTGCCGACAAAGGCGGTCGGGATCAGCCATTCAGCGATGCTGCCTTGGGTCTTTTGCATGATCGTCCCCTTTGCTTACGCGTCGATTGCGTAGTGTTTGATGAAGTCACGGTCAGGTTCTACGCCGATCCCCGGACCTGTCGGGATGGTAACGCGACCATTGTTGGTTTTGACCTGCGCTTGGATGTTGAGCGGGTCGGCCAGCAGGTTGTCGCGGAATTTGTTGTCTGTGGTGTCGAATTCCAGCATCGGCTCCCACGGGTGCAGACCACCGGGCAGGGGCGGCATCGCAGCAAGCAGTTGCAAGTTTGTGGCGACTGCAATCGCGCTGCCCCAGACGTGGTTAATCACGGGGGTGAAATGCGCGTGGCACAGGGCCAGAACGCGCAGGTATTCGGATATGCCACCCAGCGCGCAGACCTCTGGTTGGGCGATGTCGAGCCCGCGGTTCTCAAGAATGTTGCGCCAGCCCCAGCGGTTGAATTCAGCCTCGCCACCCGAGATGTTGACGCGCAAACCTGCGCGGAGTTCGCGGTAACCGTCGAGGTCTTCGGGCGCGATGGGTTCTTCGAACCAATAGGCGTCGAGTTCGTCCAATGCGCGGCCCACATAAAAGGCGTCTGAAGTGGTGTAGCAATGGTTGGCATCTACCATGAATTTGAAATCATCACCGACGCCGCGCCGGACTGCTTCGCAGAGCCTAACATCAGGTTTAGGGCCGAAACCGACCTTCATTTTCGTGGCCGTAAATCCCATGCCTTTGATCGCGACGGCTTCATCTTCGAACCTTGCGGCCAAATCCTCAACCGGTTCATCGCGCAGCATCATACCGTAGCCGTAACAGGGAACATCCGTGCGGTGCGCGCCGCCGATCAGTTTGTGCAGGGGCAGGTTTGCGACCTTGCCCGCAATATCCCACAGCGCGATATCCACGCCGGAAAGGGACTGCATCGGCATGCCTTTTTGTCCATGATCTCGCAGAAGGTTATAGACCTTGTGCCAAATCACGTCGCGGTCCATCGGGTCCATGCCCAGAACCAGTGGCTGTATGACTTTTTCAACGATACCTTTGTTGGCAAGCGCCACATTGCCGGGACCGAAACACTCACCCCAGCCGGTCACGCCCTCATCTGTCTGCACCTCGACCAGATGCGCGGAACGCTTGGCGTAATATTGCTGCGAATAGCCCAGAACCTCGGGCATGTCGTATTGCAATACGTGGCTTATGATGCGGGTGATTTTCATTTGGGTCCGGTTGTCAGAGGTGAAAACGGCAAGGCCATCGTGAAACAGCCTTGCCGGTATTCAGTCAGTCAAATGAGCGGGGCGATGCCCGCTCATTCAAGTCACATTACTCCATGGAGCCCATGTCTTTGAGGAACGCGATGTGGCTTGCCAGCAGCGCTTGTGCTTCTGGTGTTGTCGCGAACTCGGTCCAGCCTTTTTGTACAGCAGCACGGTACTTGGCCAGATCCTCTGGGGACCACTCATACAATGTCACGCCTTTGGCACGCAGGTCTTTTGCGGTCTGGGCGTTCTGTACTTCGTTGATGGTGGCGTTGTGCAGCGCGAGGCTGTCCATAGACACCTGCATGATGCGTTTGTGGTGCTCTGGCATGCCGTCCCAGACGTCCTTGCGGCACGCAAGGTGGTCGGCAGGCATGGAGTGGAAGCCCGGATAGTTGGTGTGCGTCGCGATGTCATAAAGACCCAAGCCCACGTTGTTGGTCAGGTTCGCGGCGTCTGCACCGTCGATGATACCTGTCTCAAGCGCGGTAAAGATTTCGTTGAAATCCATCACGATCGGGGATGCGCCCATGGCTGCGAATACTTTGGTCGCGAGGCCGGGGGGAGAGCGGAATTTCCAGTCCTTGAAGTCTTCTGCGTTGCGGATTGGTTTTGTCGAGGCCAGCGATTCAGGGCCGGGGATCCACCAACCGACGAATTCCATGTCGTAGGTGTTATAGAGTGCGTTCACCGCGGCGCGGCCATCACCGTGCAGGAGCCACGCCATCTGTTCATAAGGGGTGCCGTAGCCGCCCATCAGGTCGCCGACAAACTGGAACGCCGGGTTTTTGCCGGTTTGGTACGCGCCGCCGGTCATGTCACAATCGAGGATACCCGTTGCTGCGGCATCAAATGTCTCCACCGACTTAACCACGGATGAGGAATAGAACATCTCAACAGCGATTTCGCCGTTCGACATGGTTTGAATGTCGTCGATGTATTTCGCGGCCATTTTGCCGGACAGTGTTTCAGGCGAGAAGTGCGTCTGAATGCGCAGGGTTGTGGTCGCGTGGCCGTCGGCCATTGCTGTGGTTGCCGCAAGCGCAGCAGTGACGGCCAGAGTGGCCGCTGTTTTCATCAGTTTCATGTTGTCCTCCCAGACGTTACGCGTTGCGGTTTCAGAGGTCTCAATGCCCCGGTTCGTTTACGCTGACGTCAGGTTAGGACGGCGAATCGCGTATCACAAGAATAAAATGAAATTTACAGGAATTTCGAGATTTTGGTATATTTTCGAGATTTTTAGGCCTAGGTTATTTAGTGTAACCAAGAAAGCCTGATCCCTATGCAACATGAGACAGATATTTATGACAGCTTGCAAGTGCGGCTTATCTCTGCCGGATTTGAGCATGGTGCAAAGCTGCGCGCCGAGGTTCTGCGCGAGGAATTTGGCTGTTCCGCCAGCACGGTGCGCGAAGCGTTGTTTCGTCTATCGACAGTGGGATTGGTGGTTTTCCAGGAACAACGCGGGTTTCGGGTGCCGCGTCGGTCGCCGGAAAAACTGATTGAACTCACACACCTACGGGTTCTATTGGAGGGGGAAGGCGCGGTGCTGTCGATCCGCAATGGCGGGATCGCCTGGGAGGCGAAAATGACCGCCGCGCATCACCAGCTAAGCCATATCGAAAAGCGGATACATGGCGCGGATGACCCTTCTGAATACGTGGGTATCTGGTTCAGGGCAGAGCGTGAATTTCACGAAACGCTGATCGCGGCCTGCGGGTCCGAGACGCTGAAAGAGATGCACGCGCGGATATATGCGCAGTTCCGGCAGCAGTTGATGGTGGCGGATCGGCGATTCGATTTCATATCGGAGAACATCCAGCACCATTCCGAAATACTGGCCGCAGCGGTGTCCGGGGACGAGGAATTGACGCGCCAAAAGGTGCATGACCATTTGGCGCGCCATCTGACGGGAAAGACGATTGAGCCTTAAGCGGTGAGGTCGTCGTCGATGTAGACGCGAATGATCTCGTCAAAGCTGCTTTCGGCCTCAAACCCAAGCGCGATGGCCCGTTCGGGCGCGAAATCACGCGGCCAGCCATCAACGATCTTCATGATGACCTCATCGGGCTGGTGTTTGATCAGATCGACCGCCTTTTGCCCGGCGGCACTGCGCAGCGCCTCGATCTGTTCACCGACGGTGCAACTGATCCCCGGCAGGTTTAACGCGCGGCGCCCTTGCAACAGGTCGGTGTCCAACATGGCGGCATGTGTCAGGAACGTGGCGGCTGCGCGCGGGCTGGCATGCCAGTGGCGCACGGTGTCTGCAACGGGCAGGATCGCCTCAACCCCGTTCAAAGGTTCGCGAATGATACCCGAAAAGAACGAGGAGGCAGCAGCATTCGCCTTACCCGGTCGCACGCAGATGGTGGGCAGACGCAAGGAAAGACCGTCGATAAATCCCTTGCGACTGAAATCGCTTAGCATCAGTTCGCAGGCGGCCTTTTGTGCGCCATAGCTGGTCTGGGGCGCCGACAGAAACGTATCGTCGATTTTGTCGGGGTAGGGGCCGCCATAGACCGCGATGGACGAGGTGAACACAACGCGCGGGCGGTAGGTGCCGCTTGAGGCGTCATGTTCATCCTTGAGCGCAGTCAGCAAATGCCACATCGCCATCATGTTCACGTCCCAGCCAAGGTCGAATTCGGCCTCTGCCTGACCCGACACAATCGCCGCAAGGTGAAAGATCACGTCAGGGCGCGCGGCGATCAAGCCTTGGGCAGTGGCGGGGTTTGCGATGTTGCCTATGACCGATCTGGCCTGCACCCCGTCTGACGGAAACGCGCGGTCGAACAGGGTCAGATCGGCGTCTGGAAAGATATTGGTGGTTGTAATGCGGTGGGCCAGCTTTTGACCGACCATGCCGCCACCGCCAAGGATCAGGATTTTTGTCATGTCAGGTTGTTCCGCTTTTTCAGTTCCAGATACAGGCCGGAATGATCCAGATCGGCCCCGTTCATGTCGTTGCAGAAATCGGCGAACCGGTCGCGGACTTGTTGCGTTGCGGGCAAGGACAACCCGACGCCCGCGGCCTCGGCCAATGTATTGTCCAGGTCTTTGAGCTGGAATTTCGAGAGACCACCGGGGGCGAAATTTCCGGTCGACATGCGTTCCCCGTGCTGTTGCAGGATGACGCTGTCGGCGAACCCGCCCTTGAGTGCGGCGCGCAGGGCCGCAGGATCAGCGCCGCCTTTTTCAGCGAGCAATGTCGCCTCTGCCACTGCCGCAATAGTCACCGCGACGATCGTCTGGTTGGCCAGTTTGCACAGCATCCCGGACCCTGATGGCCCGACGTGAACCGGACGGCCCATCGCGGTCAGCACCGGCTTCATCGCCTCGACGACTGCTGCATCACCGCCTGCCATGATGGCAAGGCTGCCCGCCTCTGCGCCCTTTGTGCCGCCGGATACGGGCGCGTCGATGTGGTCCACGCCAAGTTCTGCCAGTAGTGCCGATTGTTCGCGGGCGTGCTCTGGCTTGGCGCTCGACATGTCGATCCAGACCATGCCTTTGTGAAACGCGGCTTGCACATCGGGGTCCGCCAGCAACGCGCCTGTGGCGAACCCGTCAGAGAGCATGGAGATCACGACTTCGGCGTTCTTGATTGCATCGGCCACGGTCGGGGCGGTTTTTGCGCCTTCCTTGATCAACGGTGCCGCGCGGTCGGGGCTGCGGTTCCAGACGGTCAGGTCGTGGCCTGCCGCCATCAGGTTGCGCGACATTGGCAGGCCCATGAGGCCGGTGCCGATCAGCGTGATTTTGCGGGGGTGGCTCATTGTTGGGGGTCCTTTCGCGAGGGTGCGGGCAAGGGGGTTATGGTCAAATCGAAAACTCTGTCATACGCTAACTGATAAGATCCAAAGGGCCAGAGCGCCCTTTAGGTCACGGTATATTTTTTGCGTCCGGGAGGCCCGATCAAGCGGTTGTTTGAAGGGAGGGATGCATAGCGACAGGGTGGATTTAAAGTGTCAGGTCAAAGACTTAATGGAAAGCGCGCGCTGGTCACAGCCGCCGGGCAAGGCATCGGACGCGCCAGTGCGATTGCGATGGCGCGGGAGGGGGCACAGGTGTTCGCAACCGATGTGAACATGGATGCACTTTCCACGATTCGGGGTGAGAATCTCGAAAATATCGAAATTTTCGAACTTAATGCGTTGGACGTAGACAGTGTAAAAGCAGGTGTTGCACGGGCCAATCCGGACGTGTTGTTCAACTGCGCGGGCTTTGTGCATCACGGCACGATTTTGGACGCAACAGATGATGAATTTGCCTTTGCGATGAATCTGAATGTGCGTTCCATGATGCGCACGATCAGCGCTGCATTGCCGGGGATGATCGAACGCGGGGGCGGGTCGATTATCAACATGTCATCGGCCTGCAGTTCTGTCATCGGCGCGCCGAACCGGATGATTTACGGCACCACCAAAGCGGCCGTGATCGGCCTGACCAAATCGGTCGCTGTTGATTTCATCAAGCAAGGCATTCGCTGCAATTGCATTTGCCCCGGCACGGTAGAAAGCCCAAGCTGGCACGACCGCGTCAAAGCGCTAGGCGAGGAATTGGGCAGCTATGACAAGGCGATGGAGCAATTCGTATCGCGCCAGCCCATGGGCCGCGTCGCCACCGCCGAAGAGATTGCCGCCCTTGTCGTTTACCTTGCCAGTGACGAGAGCGGATTTACCACAGGGCATCCCCACATCATCGACGGAGGCTGGTCAGGCCAATGACAAAACGTATCAAAATAGACGATCTACGGTCCCGCAAATGGTTCATGAACCCTGACAATCTGGAGATGACCGCGCTGTATCTGGAGCGGTATCTGAACTACGGGCTGACCCGCGAAGAGCTGCAGTCAGGCAAGCCGATCATCGGGATTGCGCAGACCGGCAGCGACCTGTCGCCTTGTAACCGGCATCATATTGAGCTGACCAAGCGGGTGCGTGACGGGATCATTGCGGCGGGGGGTACCTGCATCGAAATCCCGGTGCATCCGATTCAGGAGACGGGCAAGCGGCCCACCGCGTCGCTGGACCGGAACCTTGCGTATCTGTCGCTGGTCGAGACGCTGTTTGGTTATCCGCTGGATGGTGTGGTGCTGAACATCGGCTGTGACAAGACGACGCCTGCGCTGTTGATGGCCGCCGCGACTGTCAACATTCCCGCGATTGCATTGAGCGTCGGTCCCATGCTGAATGGCTGGTGGAAGGGCGAACGTGCAGGTTCTGGCACAGTCATCTGGAAAGCGCGCGAAAAGCTGGCAGCGGGCGAGATTGATACTGACGAGTTCATGGAAATTGCCGCAGCGTCGGCCCCGTCGGTCGGGTATTGCAACACGATGGGCACCGCGACGACGATGAATTCGCTTGCCGAGGGGTTGGGCATGCAATTGCCCGGATCGGCGGCCATTCCTGCACCTTACCGTGAGCGCGGGCAGATCAGTTACCAGACAGGCAAACGCATTGTTGATATGGTGTGGGAAGATTTGCGCCCCACCGACATTATGACGCGTGAAGCGTTCGAGAACGCGATTGTGTTGAATTCCGCCATCGGTGGATCGACCAACGCGCCGGTGCATTTGAACGCGATTGCGCGGCATCTGGGCGTGCCATTGGACAACGACGATTGGCAAAAACACGGACACCACATTCCGCTTTTGGTGAACATGCAGCCTGCGGGTAAATATCTGGGGGAAGATTACCAGCAAGCGGGTGGTGTGCCTGCCGTGTTGGGGGAATTGATTGCAGGGGGTCTGCTGCCGCATCCGGATGCGCTGACTGTGAATGGTTCAAGTATCGGTGACAATTGTGCCGCCCTGCGGTCCAAGAACGCGGATGTGATCAAAGCGACAAGTGATCCGATGGTGGAACATGCCGGGTTCCTGAACCTGTCGGGCAATCTGTTTGAATCTGCGATTATGAAGACGAGCGTTATCTCGCCCGCGTTCCGCAAAAGATATCTGTCCAACCCCGACGATCGGGAGGCGTTTGAAGGGCGCGCCGTTGTGTTCGACGGGCCAGAGGACTTTCACCACCGCATTGATGATCCGGCGGAAAATATCGACGAGAATTGCGTGCTGTTCATGCGCGGGGCAGGGCCCAAAGGCTATCCCGGTGCCGCCGAAGTCGTGAATATGCGCCCCCCCTCTTACCTGATCAAACAGGGTGTCGAGGCGTTGCCGTGCATTGGCGATGGACGACAGTCCGGCACATCCGGCTCCCCCTCGATCCTTAATGCCTCACCTGAGGCCGCCGATGGCGGTGGCCTTGCGCTGTTGCAAACCGGTGATCCGGTGCGGATTGATCTGGGCAAAGGCACCGTCGATATGCTGGTCCCGCTGGATGAATTGAATGACCGTGCGCGCGCCTTGGCGGCGAATGGCGGCTATGACATGCCCGCCAGCCAATCGCCGTGGCAAGAGCTGTTCCGAGAGAAAGTAGGCCGTCTGGACCAAGGCATGACGCTGCAAGGTGCCGACAAATATCAAGACATCGCACGCCGGTTCATGCCGCGTGATAATCACTAAGAAGGACAAGACATGAAATTACTTCGCTACGGCCCCATCGGTGCCGAGAAACCCGGTTTGCTGGACAATGCAGGACTGCTGCGCGATCTGTCGGCGCATGTCGGCGATATTGATGGTGCGGCACTGGATGATGCAACGCTGGACCGTTTGCGCGCCCTTGATCCCAACGATCTGCCGGTTGTTGAAGGCGAGCAGCGCATCGGTGCCTGCGTCGGGAACATCGGCAAATTTTTGTGCATCGGGTTGAATTATTCTGACCATGCTGCCGAAACTGGTGCAGCGATCCCCGAACATCCGATCCTGTTTTTCAAGGCAAATTCCGCCATCGTCGGTCCCTATGATGATGTTGTCATGCCGCGCGGATCGACCCACACCGATTGGGAAGTCGAGCTGGGCGTCGTGATTGGCACCACCGCGAAATACGTCAGCAAGGAAAACGCGCTGAACCATGTCGCGGGCTATTGCATCATCAACGACGTGTCAGAGCGGCATTTTCAAACCCAACTGACCGGTCAATGGACCAAGGGTAAATCCTGCGACACCTTCGGGCCGACAGGTCCGTGGCTGGTAACACGCGATGAGGTGCCTGATCCGCAGAACCTTGGTATGTCGCTGGATGTGAACGGCACGCGCATGCAAACCGGAAACACCTCTACGATGATCTTTACCGTGGCCGAGATCATTGAGCATTTGAGCCAATTGATGACGCTGCATCCTGGTGACGTGATCACCACGGGCACACCGCCCGGTGTTGGCATGGGGATGAAACCCGAACCGGTTTACCTGAAAGTCGGCGACACGATGGACCTGAAAATCGACGGCCTTGGCCACCAGCAACAAAAGGTAGGACAAGATGCCTGATCTTCTGCAAATAGGTGGTATCACCGACGCGATGAAAGCCCGTCTTGAGGCTGCGTTTACCATCCACCAGCTTGATAATTTCGATCATGAAAAGATCACTCATGTCGTGACCAATGGCCATGACGGGGTAAAGCCGGAGTTGATGGCGTCGCTGCCGAACCTGCAAGTGATCAGCGGATATGGGGTGGGCTATGACGCCGTTGATGCCCCTGCTGCTGCGGCGCGCGGGATCAAGGTGACACACACGCCAAATGTCCTGAACCAAGAGGTTGCGACGACCGCCGTTCTGCTGATGCTGGCGGCCTACCGCGAATTGCTGCGCGATGACGCCTATGTGCGGTCAGGCGATTGGGAGGCGAAGGGGGGCTCTGCCCTGACCCGTTCGGCGGACAGCCAGACCGTCGGGATTCTGGGCCTGGGCCGGATCGGTCAGGCGATCGCGGATAAACTGGCACCGTGGAACCCCACAATCGTCTACCATACGCGCACAAAGAAAGATGTGCCTTACAAGCATTACGACAACCTGACCGCGATGGCGAAAGATTGCGATGTGCTGATCTGCATCACGCCCGGTGGTCCGGCGACCAACAAGATCGTCAACGCCGACGTGATGGCCGCGCTCGGGCCGAAAGGCACATTGATCAACGTCTCGCGTGGTTCTGTTGTGGATGAGGCGGCGATGATCGACGCGCTGTCTTCGGGCAAGTTGGGCTGGGCGGGCCTGGATGTGTTCGAAGGAGAGCCGCATGTGCCGCAAGCTTTGCGCGATCTACCGAACACGGTGTTGTTGCCCCATGTCGGCAGTGCCACCCATGAGACGCGTGCGGCAATGGGCGATCTGACGGTTGATAATCTGTTGCAGCATTTGAAAGACGGTACGGTCATCACTGCTGTTCCTGAATGCGCGCATTTGTGAGGGTGCAGGCGGTGGCAGATGCTTGAGTTTGCCATCGCTGTTTTCTTTTTGCTGATCACGCCGGGGCCGGGGGTTTTGTCCACCGCCGGTGTCGGTGCGGCGTTCGGGTTTCGCGCGGGGCTGTCTTATGTGGCAGGTCTGTGCGTGGGCGGCGCCTGCACGATGTTGCTGGTGATTTCGGGCCTCGCGGCGGTTGTTCTGGCTGTGCCGTGGTTGCGGGATGCGCTGCTGTTTATGTCAGTGGCCTATCTGTGTTATCTGGCGTGGCGCATCGCCAGTGCAGGCGCGCGCATCGGGTTCACGGCGGCGCAAAGACCGCTTGGATTTCGCAATGCTTTCACGTTGCAGTTCATCAACCCGAAGGCGTATGGGTCGCAACGACGCTGTTTTCCGGGTTCGCATTTATGCCGGATGCACCGCTGTCAGAGACTGTGATCAAGCTGGTATTGTTCAACATAATTTGGGTTCCTGTACATCTGATCTGGCTTGGTGCCGGGGTCAGGTTGGGCAGTCTGGATTTACCGCAGCGCACCCAGCGCGCCATAAACATCGGTATGGCAGCTGCGATGCTGATCGTGGTGGCGATTGCGGTACTGGGACTGCGAGCGTGAAACCTGAATCGCGGGAGTCCCATTTGGTCTGATGTGTGATTCATCCTGATTGGGGGGATGTTTCATGTCATAAGCACCATCATCAAAACTGCGCACGCGATACCTGTAATGCAATTTATGTTAAATACACTGCGGCGTAACATAACGCTGAACCGCCTCGCATAATCCGCACAGACTTTCCTTGCCGTCACAGGCAATATCTCTATCGGTGTAGATCAAGGCCTGATGCAGGGTTTGGGCTGGGCGGGCGGAAAGCATAAGCCCGGAATCCGTCAATTCGACCTCGAACCCGTGTTCGTTCTTTGGGTCAAAGGGGTAGATTCCGGCTGGGTGCAGAATAGTACGTTAGGCACCGAGGACGCGCTTTCCGTAGTCTCGCAGATTGCCGTTCGGGTCGACGTAGCGATAGAGGGTAACGGGCCTCACGCCTAATTC
>Ga0115563_1001322_pt1 | contig 19107 bp, 16 predicted proteins | sample COGITO_mtgs_1105_2_FD_87198 | JGI IMG/M metagenome (GOLD analysis project Ga0115563, IMG submission 87198) | Pelagic marine microbial communities from North Sea - COGITO_mtgs_110519 | ecosystem: Environmental > Aquatic > Marine > Epipelagic | place: Germany:Helgoland, sampling site Kabeltonne...
GGCGACACGGTCATGGCGACATCGACGCGCTTGTTTCAGGGGCGTGTCGTTGAAGACAGTGATGAGAAGAAGGGCGAGTCCCTCTTGGCCTCGACGCCGGTTGTTGTGCTTTCCACAATCCTTGGTCGAACACCGAGTATAGATGAATATATATCCGCCGTGGACGGGATCGACCTGACTAAGTTTGTGCCACAGCCCGCGTAAAACCCAATTGGTTTTAATTGCAATGCCGGGGGCTTGAAGCGAGCATCTCAATTCTGTGCGTTTGTCTGCTTAGGATCATAAGCGGACGTTCAAGGTAGTATCCCTATGATGAGGATCAAACAAAAACCCGCTCGATGAGCGGGTTTTCCTGTTGGCTGGGGTGCTAGGATTCGAACCTAGGAGTGCTGATACCAAAAACCAGTGCGTTAGACCACTTCGCCACACCCCACCAACCAGTTGCCCTTACGAGCGAGCCAGAAAATAGTCCAACAGACCCGAAGGAGCAAGCCCGAGTGTAAGGGTTTCTGATATTTTCTGCTAATGCCGGTTTTAAGGCCTGTTTTTGGCCTATTTCACGGATGTCGCCTGAACCCACCATGTCGGGTGTGAGGCCGATAATGCCTGCGCCCCGGCATGGGCTGCATCAGCATTTTTAACGATTCCAAAGCAGGTCGCACCGCTCCCCGACATCCGTGCCAGCGCAACGCCTGGTAATGCTCGCAGGGCCTCAAGAATATCGCCTATGATAGGCTGTAGCCCTATCGCAGGCGGCTCTAGATCATTCTGGGTTACCTTCAGGAATGCATGAAATGCAGATGCATCGCTAAAAGTACCCGGTATCTCAACAAGGTTTGAAAATGCGCTGGTTCGTGCTTTGAAGACGGCGGGTGTCGAAACTTCGACGCCGGGATTGATTAGGATCAGGTTGAGCGGCGGCAGATGGCCAACGGGGCGTATATCTTCGCCGATCCCTCGCATGATAGCACTTTGCCCTCGTAGGCACACTGGGACATCAGCACCCAACGATAAGGCAAGGTCCGCGACCTTTGGGTGTGTGATATCTAAATGCCACAACGTGCACAGTGCCCGGAGCGTGGCCGCTGCATCTGCCGAGCCGCCACCAATGCCCGATGCCATGGGGAGGACTTTGTCCAATGTCAGGGCCGCGCCAGCGGAAACACCAAACGCGTCCTTCAATCGTTCGGCAGCGTGGAGCACCAGATTGCTTTGTGCAGGCGGCAGACCCTTGGCAAAGGGACCCGTATAATTGAGCGACAAGGTGTCAGAGGGAGTTGCCGTGATTTGATCGCCAATGTCAGCCAACACTACGAGGCTATCTAAAAGATGATAGCCATCCGCGCGCTTGCCCGTAACGTGAAGATAAAGATTAACCTTCGCGGGCGCGGCGTCGACGATAGGCGTCTCAGCCACCATTAGGCGTGGTCTTGATGACAGCACTCGCTTCTTCGACCAGCCCATGCTTGAGTTTTTTCTCAAGTTGTTCTTTGAGCTCAGGCTCTGGATCAAGGGCCTGAGAATGGTTCCATTGGAATGCAGCTTCCCGCGTTCGTCCGACACGCCAGTACGCATCCCCAAGGTGATCATTGATGACAGGATCTTCGGGGCGCAATTCCACGGCCCGCTCCAATTCAGGCACAGCTTCTTCATAGCGGCCAAACTGATAGTAAACCCAACCTAGGCTGTCCGTGATATAGCCATCGTGGGGACGCTTTGAGACAGCGGTTTTGATCATTTCCAATGCGCGCTCAAGGTTTTGTCGTTTCTCAACCCAGGAATAGCCAAGATAGTTTAAGACCAATGGCTGATCAGGCTCGAACTCGAGAGCTTTCAATAAATCTTTCTCAGCCCGTTCCCATTGACCGGCACGTTCGGCGACAACGCCTCTGGAATAGAGCATTTGCCAATGGCGAGGTTCGGGCGTGCCAAGTCGCTCAATCGCATCGTCGTAGGCACTAATGGCATCGTCCCAACGTTCGCGTCCACGGTATAGGTCGCCAAGCGCGGTTACTGGGCGGGGGTCTTTGGCGTACATTTCACCAGCGGCTTTTAGAATATCGATGGCTTCGTCTGTTTTATCGATACTGTCTAGATTGCGCGCAATTCTGATCTTCGCTGAGCGCGAAAAGGGCGTGTTATCCGGCAGTTTTTTATAAACAGCAATCGCGTCTTCATACCTGTAGAGCTGTTCAAGGATGCCGGCGGCCATATATCTCATAACAGGGAATTCAGGTCGCAGATACAAAGCTAATCTCGCCAACACTAAGGCGGTTTCGCTGCCACCTTGCTGGTTTAATGAGGACGCGATCCCAAACAAGGCTTCTGCAATGCCTTCCTGAGCATTCTTGATAAGAACGGGCACTTTTGTATCGCCGGTCTCTAGGCGCTCCATATCCAGATTGATAAATTGTGAGCCAGGCTGCGCTTGCAGGTACAAGTCGTAGGTTGCTTTGGCTTCTGATTTTTTATCTTGGCGCTCGTAAAGAGTACCTAGAATACGCGTTGATCGAAGCGATGAGCCGCCATCATCTTCGGCGACACTCAGGTAATATGTAACGGCGGCTGCTTCATCACTGGAAATTTCGTGCATTAATCCTGCATTTAGATCGTGCAGTGTGCGGGTGCCGCCAATATCACGAAGAGGCTTCAGCGCGTCGAGGCCAGCTTTAAGCCCATCTTTCGCGAACACAGCCCATCCTTGGAGGGCGGGGGCCGTAAAGCCATTGAGGCCCGTTGAGTCCATCGCGGACATACGATCGATGATATTTTGCCAGTCTTCATTTTTAGCATCACGAATAGCGAGCGCCAAAGCAGTGATTGGTTCTTTTGGATCGGTTTTTGAATAACGCTCAGCCAAGGCCAGCGCTTCATCAATCTGGCCTTCCATGACACTAAATAGAAATGCACGTCTCAAAACATCAAGTTGTTCACTGTCTTGCTCCAGTGTCCGGTTGAGGAATTTTAAGGCGGTTGGCAGATCACGGCGTTTTTGTGCCACGTGTCCGGCAAGGAAGTTACCTGAAATTGAATTTGTGTCATTGGCGCTATGCGCAGGGTCTGGAGCGAATGTAACAACGCCACTTATGAGTAAAGTGCCTGCCAAAGCTTTAAAACTTGCCTGGCCAATAGCGCGGTTACGTTGAGACATGCATAAGGCTCCAATTAAGGTCTGAGAATCACAATAGTAATGACACATATAGCCTGTGGCCAGCCCCGGCCAATGGGTATCAGGTAAATTTATGCGGGCTTCAGACGCCATGTTCCAATCAATAACCAGAACGCGATGGACATATTCAGCAGGTTCCAGGCAATGCCATTCATAAACGCTGCTTGATACGACCCAGTCAGGTCATAAATTTCCCCAGACATCCATCCACCAATCGCCATACCGACGACCGTTGTCATAAGAACAAGACTGACGCGCGTTCCGGCTTCACGCGCAGGGAAATACTGCCGGACGATCATCGCATAACTCGGCACGATGCCGCCTTGCGCCAGTCCAAATAAGGCAGAAACCACGTACAAAGATATAAGGCCATCGAAGGGTATGTATAATAAGAGTGCCATACATTGCAGCATCGATCCCAGAATCAATGTCCCGAGGCCGCCAATTTTGTCGGCAAGGAACCCTGATGCAATCCGACTGACGACGCCTAGGCCCAACATGATAGAGAGCATCTCTGCACCCCTGGCGACGCCATACCCCAGATCCCCACAGTACGCGACGATATGAACTTGTGGCATCGACATGGCGATACAGCAGGCAAGCCCCGCGACAATCAATAATATCTGGATCGTCCGTAGAGACATATTCGCGGGCGGCGGGCTCAGGCGAGTGCCTCCGGCGGATGCGGGCTTTTCGGTTGTGTCCGCGCGGCGACGCAATAGAAATGCCAAAGGTAACATCGTGACGACACAGATAACGCCAATGCCCATGTGCGCTTGGCGCCACCCAATAGTTTCGATGGCGTGGGTCAGGATCGGCGGCCAGATGGTGCCGGATAGATAATTCCCGCTGGCGACAACAGCAACGGCGAGACCGCGGCGTTTCTCAAACCATAACGAGACATCTGCGACCAGGGGGCCAAATGTTGCGGCGCTCCCCAGCATACCGATGAGCAGGGATTGGGCGAGGGCGAACGTGAGCATATTTTCGGCTTGGGCAGCGACAATATAGCCGATCCCAAGCATAACAGTACCAAACACGAGTGGTATGAAGATGCCAAAGCGATCCGCAAGTCGGCCCATGATGATACCGCCAAACGCAAATCCGATCATGGTGACCGTATAAGGTAATGACGCACTGCCGCGGTCGAGGCCAAACTCAGCTTCAATCGCGGGTAATGTGACGACCACAGACCAAAGGCCAACGCCACCGACAGTGCTGATCGCGAGTGAAACAGCCAGCCGCCACCATGCGTAACCGCTATCGGTTAAGTCAGGCTCGGACGTTGCCGTCGGCTGTTCAGACATAGGCGGGGCTTTCTCAAGGAGAAGTATGAATTACTGTTAACCGTGCACTAAGGGACTGTCAAAAGAATGCGCGCTATTGATATCGCTTTTGCAATGCCTAGATTAAGTGCAACAATATTATGATGCTGGCATTTCGTACATATGGGTTCACCAGCGGCCTCTTACCCACATCTAAGCGCCGATGATCAATGATAGACGGCGTATGTGGTTTGTTTCGGAGTGATATGGCGTGGATGACAAACCAACACCGGTAAAGAAAATTAGACTGGCTGCCATCGTTGTGTTGCTCGGCATTATTGGCTGGGGAACGCAAGACCATTGGAGTCCGCTGTTTGCCAGTGCTTCTGTCGATACGGCTGCACCGGATAAGCCGGACGTATCCAAATCCAAAATCCGGGGTAAATCTGTCCCCGTCATTGTCGAAGCTGTTGGCGAGATACGTGACACCGTCCTGATCGAAGCAATTGGTACAGGGCGTGCGCAGCAATCCGTGATCATGTTCTCCGCTGCAGCTGGCGAGATCATTGAGGTGCCGATTGAAACCGGTGAGATGGTCAAAAAAGATCAGGTTGTAATGCGCCTTGACAGTCGTGATGCACGACTTTTGGTTAAACTTGCCCAGACGCGGGTGAAAGAGGCAGAAAGCGCGCTTACACGTGCGACGCGGTTGCGCGACAACAATGTGCGCTCCAAAGCCAATGTTGAAGACGCTGATATTATCCTTGAGCGCGCCAAACTAGAATTGAGTCAGGCACAAGAAGCATTAAGTGATCGCACCATGCGTGCGCCTTTTGAGGGCGTTGTCGGGATGCCAAGTGTTGAGGCGGGTGACCGGATCACGATGCAAAGTAACGTGATGACAATCGATGACCGATCCATCATCTGGGTTGAGTTTGATGTCGCAGAACGAAACCTGGCGCGCCTGAAAATAAACATGCCGGTTACGGCACGGACACCAACATTCTCGGATCGTGATATCAAAGGCTATATAAATAAGATCGATAGCCGGATTAATCCTGTCTCGCGCACCGTGCGTGTGCGCGCCGCGTTTCCAAATACCGAAGATGAACTACGCCCGGGCATGTCGTTCTTTGTTGCCGTAAATTTAGCGGGGCCGATGTTACCAAGCGTCCCTGAACTCGCGCTACAGTGGCAGAATGGCGAGAGTTTTGTGTGGCGGGTCACCGAGGGTAAAGCGACCAAAGTAAATGTGATCTCGAAGCGACGCCTCAACAACAAAGTCCTCATCGAAGGTGATATCAAGGCGGGTGATATTGTGGTCGTCGAAGGTGTGCAGCGATTGCGTGATGGGCGTCTGGTTGAAATATCTGCTAGCGAAGGATCATAGTCGTGAGCGAGCAACTCGACACTTCTATATCAAAGAATGATCTGCCGACGATGAGTGTGCGACGCCCTTATCTGGCGATTGTCCTCAACCTACTGATTATGATTGCCGGTTTTGGGGCCTTGCTAGGTGTCGAGGTTCGGGAATTGCCAGATGTGGATCGGCCGATTGTGACCGTTCGGGCCGACTACCCTGGTGCGTCTCCAGAAACTATGGATGCCGAAGTCACCAGCGTTGTGGAAGCGGCTGTGGCACGGGTGAATGGTGTCAAAGAAGTTCGCGCCTCTAGCGAAGAAAATAACTTTCGCCTGCGTGCTGTCTTTAACCCATCGGTTAATCTGATTGATGCGGCGAATGATGTCCGCGAAGCCGTCAGCCGGGTTGAGCGGCAGCTCCCAGACGGCGTTGAAAATATAACGGTGATTAAAGCCGATGCCGACGCATCGCCGATTGTTCATCTTGCAGTTTGGAGTGACAAGCTGCAGATCGATGCGTTGACGCGCATTGTTGAAGATCAAGTGATCCCTGAGCTGACCTCCGTTGAAGGTGTTGCGGACGTCAATGTCTTTGGCGACCAGGAGCGCGTTCTCCGCGTATTGCTGAACCCAATGCGTCTTGCCAGTTACGGCCTTTCGGTCGCCGACGTGGCGCGGGTAATGCAGGATGCTAAATACGATGTACCGGCGGGAAGCTTCCAATCGCGTGAACAGGAAGTGCTGGTTCGCGCGAATGCGTCCGTTATCGACCCCTCAAAAATTGAGGAACTGTTTGTGCGTGAGCCGGTGCGCATCGGTGACGTGGCGTCTGTATTCTTTGCACCTGCCGAGGCCGAGAGCTGGGTACTTCTAAATGGCCGCACAGTGCTTAGTCTGGGCGTTGTCCGTCAGGCAAGTTCCAACACCATCGCAATTGCTGAAGGTGTTGTGGAGGTCGTTGACCGGCTTTCGAAGCAAATGCCCAGCATCACCATTGAGACGATTTCAGATGACTCTCTATTTATCAAAGGCGCGATCAGTGAACTTCTGACAACGCTTGCCTATACGATTTTGATCGTCGTTATTGTCTTGATGATTTTCACGGGTCAGTTCCGAGCATCAATTATTCCGACAGTCGCAATTCCGGTTGCGTTGATAGGGTCCCTCGCCGCTGTATGGATGCTCGGGTTCTCTATTAATTTGATTACGTTGCTGGCGATGGTTTTAGCTGCGGGTATCGTTGTTGATGATGCCATCGTTGTGCTCGAAAATATCCAAAGAATGCGCACCAAAGGGATTAAGACCCGGGCTGCGGCCGTGCTTGGCACGCGTCAGGTTTTCTTTGCCGTGATGGCAACAACGGCGACATTGATTTCAGTATTTGTGCCGATCTCGTTCCTGCCATCGACGGCGGGAAGATTGTTTCAGGAATTTGGATTTGTGCTGGCTGTCACAGTATCGATCTCATCGTTTGTCGCGTTAACATTGGTGCCAATGCTGGCATCCAGATTGCCAAACCGCGAGATGAAGAAAGAGGCAATAGGCATTGCCGGTATGCTCGAAAAATTCGGGGGCGCATGTAAAGCTGCATATGCCAAACCATTGGACCTCGTGCTTCGTGCGCCAATTATTATGGTCGCCATTTGCGGTGTTATTATCGCAGGCACTTACGTGACGTATCAGGAGCTTGGCGAAGAGCTCGTTCCTGAAGAAGATCGCGGCAAGATAACCGTGCGCCTGACAGGTCCTGACGGTGTTGGATTACCTTACACGGATCGGCAGGTTGAGGCAGTTGAGAAAATCCTCACCCCTTATGTTGAGGATGGCGTGGTTGAGCGACTATTTACGATCACAGGTCGTTGGGATTTGAACCGAGGTCAGATTGATGCACCGCTTGTGCCTTGGGGTGAGCGCACGATCAGCGAAGGCGTGATCGCGACAGCCGTTAATAAACAGCTGAATGAGATTCCAGGTGCGCGGGGTCGGGTGCGGCGTGGGAACAGTCTCAACCTTCGGAATGCAGATGGTGGTCTCGAGTTCGCATTGATTGGTTCTAATTACAAAAAGATCTTTGCTGAAACTAATAGTTTGGTGCAACGGATCGAACAAGAAATCCCATGGTTGAGCAATATTCGCGTTGAATTTCGGGCAACACAGCCTGAGTTGTCTATTAATATTGATCGCCGCCGGGCTACAGATTTGGGCGTTGATATTGCCGACTTGGCAACGACGATCCAGGTTCTTGTCGATGAGTTTGAAGTGGGCGAGCTGACAATTGACGACAAAGCCGTGCCGATTATGTTGCAAGCGAGCGAAGGTGCTGTGAATGAGCCTTCGGATATTGCCAGCTTATACGTGTCAGCTGCTGGTGGACGCCTTGTGCCGTTGTCTCAACTTATTGAGTTTTCTGAAAGCTCCGTCCCAGCCGAACTAGATCGTCATGCGCAACGCCGGGCGATTGAAGTTGATGCCGATGTGGCTGCGGGGTATACGCTCCGCGATGCGATTGATGCCGTAAGGGCAGTGGCGACAGCTGAGCTCAAAGGCGATGTCGGCCTTATCTTCTTAGGCGAAGCGAAAACCTTGAACGAGACATCACATGATCTTCTGATCACCTATCTTATCGCATTCCTGGTTGTCTTCTTGGTATTGGTCGCACAGTTCGAGTGCTTGGCGAGTGCAACGGTTGTGATGATCACGGTGCCATTTGGTATATGTGCAGCGATCTTTGCGCTCTATATGACCGGGACGTCGATCAATATTTATTCGCAGATCGGGGTGCTGATGCTTACCGGCATCATGGCCAAGAACGCGATCTTGATGGTTGAGTTTGCCAATCAGCTGCGAGAATCAGGGGCGTCACCAATGGAAGCGGCGCGCGAAGCATCGATGGTTCGCCTGCGCCCGATCATGATGACAATGATCTCGACAGTGTTTGCGGGCCTGCCCCTTATTTTGGGATCAGGTCCCGGTTCCGAAGCGCGCGTCGCGATTGGTTGGGTGATCTTTGGTGGGCTTGGAATGGCAGCAATGATTACGCTATTCCTGACACCGGTATTGTATTCACGGCTTGCACGCTTAACCAAGCCGCGCAGTGCAAGTGGCGATCAATTGCAGGCAGAGATGCGCGCCGCAGAGCAAGGGCGCTCACCCGCAGAATAGAAACGCTTAAACGGCGTTATTTGTCAGCTGGAAGATCAACAAGGCTCAGGATTGCGCCAGTTTGCTGAGGATCGATTGGCTGTAATTCGTCTTTGGCATCGTTTGCCCACTCAGCGATCTGAATGACTTCAACCAAATTCTGGGTGCCGTCGTCAACCACGGTTGGTTCTAGAACACATAAGCCATTTTGATCGGCGTAATATGTGTTATCGCCAAAAATATCAACAAGAGCCGTGTTGGCTTCATTGTCTTCAGGAATAGGCAGCGCATCTGTCTGCTTTTCGATGGTAGCAATTTGTTCGGGCGTCAATTTCATAAAATTTCCTGACGGTCAGGGGTTCTATTTGTTTGATTCGCCGCAGACTCGCAAATGAGGTTCTGCCTTGCAAGGGTATGGAAGAAATTTACTGACATTCTTTATCCTTGTGGCACATCCGTCATTCCGGTGTAGGCCGGAATCCAGAATGCTCAACACATGAGAGGTTGATAAAATCTTGTTCTCACATGTTTGGATAGTTCGGGCCGCCGCCACCTTCGGGAACAACCCAGTTAATGTTTTGGGTCGGGTCTTTGATGTCGCAAGTTTTACAGTGCACGCAGTTTTGCGCGTTGATCTGTAAGCGCATCGCATCGCCACCTTTGTCTTCGTCAGCGACATACTCATAAACACCGGCAGGGCAGAAGCGCGCCTCTGGTCCATCATATACGGATAGGTTCGTTGCCACTGGTACACTTGCGTCTTTTAGGGTCAAGTGGATGGGCTGGTCTTCACTGTGATTGGTATTTGAAAATGATACGCTGGTTAGCTTATCAAACGTGATCACGCCATCTGGCTTTGGATAGTCAATCTTTGGCATATCCTTGGCAGGTTTCAGGCTTTCATGGTCATGGTGATTGTCGAACGTCCAGGGCAGTAAAAAGCCAAGTCCGATATTATTCATCCAAAGATCGAAGCCTGCGTAAATGGTCCCAAGTGTCAGGCCAAATTTCGATAATGCGGGTCGTGCATTACGGACGGTGTGGAGGTCTTTATAAACCCACGAGTTCCGAAACGCAGGTTCATAATCGCTCAACTCGTCGTTCGCGCGCTCAGCCTTTAATGCGGCGAATGCGCTTTCAGCGGCGAGCATGCCGGTTTTCATGGCGTTATGAGAACCTTTGATGCGAGGCACGTTGACGAAACCCGCGGAGCAACCCGTTAAGCAACCACCCGGGAATGCGAGCTTAGGGACAGACTGTAATCCACCTTCATTGATCGCCCGAGCGCCATAAGCAACCCGTCGTCCGCCCTCAAGCATTGGCTTGATTGACGGATGCGTTTTGTAACGCTGCATCTCGTCGTATGGAGACATGTTTGGGTTTTCATAATCCAGGGTCACCACAAAACCGATGGCGATCTGATTGTTTTCCTGATGATAGATAAAGCCACCACCTGCACAATCTGCGAGAGGCCAACCCTGCGTATGGATGACTGTGCCTTCCTTATGATTTTCAGGCGGCGCATCCCAAAGTTCTTTGATGCCAATGCCAAATGTTTGTGGCTGACGTCCTTCGCGGAGGTTGAATGTCTCCATGAGCGTCTTGGACAAATGCCCACGGCACCCTTCAGCAAAGAATGTGTACTTGGCGTGTAATTCCATGCCGCGCTCAAAGTTCGGACCGGGTTTGCCGTCTTTGCCGACACCCATGTCGCCCGTTGCGATACCCTTAACCGCGCCGTCATCGTTCAACAAGACTTCTGCTGCAGCAAAACCGGGATAGACTTCAACGCCCAAAGCTTCAGCCTGTTCCGCGAGCCAGCGTACGAGATTGCCTAGTGACAACGTATTGCAGCCGTCGTTGCTCATCAGCGGGGGCATAAGAATATGGGGTAACGAGGTTTTTCCTGATTCAGATAGAACCCAGTGCTGGTTGTCGGTGACGGGCACGCCCATTGGTGCGCCCTGATCTTTCCAGTCCGGGATTAATTCGTTCAAGGCAATGGGGTCTACGACTGCGCCAGACAGGATGTGCGCGCCGACTTCTGAGCCTTTTTCGACAACACAGACAGTGATCTCGTGTTCTTGTTCCTGAGACAGTTGCATCAAGCGGATAGCCGCCGATAGACCCGAAGGTCCTGCGCCGACGATAACCACGTCGAATTCCATGCTTTCACGTTCAGCGAGCTCTATCTTTTGTGTATCGTCGTTCATTTTTGCCTCGTCTTTATATTAAATCTTACATTCTTTAGCGTTATAACATGCCGCTTTGTGTCATTCACGGATCATTTCCGAAGAGACTTAGCCTGTAAACGTCGTTTATTGATGCTTACTGCGGGTTGGCATGACCTGGGCTCTGCGTGATAAGCTGTCTCTATGGAAACTCAAGTTGACCTCACTGCTGCTTTGCAATGGCATATTGATGCCGGATGTGATGAGTGTATCGATGACGCGCCGATCAATCGGTTCGAACTGATCGACGCTGCGCCGACGATGCCTGCACCTCAGCAATCGCAGGTACAACCTACGGTCGCATCATCTGCACCGGGGTCACCTGGTATCTCGCGAGGCACGAAAGTTGATCCGCGCGACGTAGATAATAACCAACAAGTGCGTAGTGCTATGATGTTGTCGGCACAGGCAAAAAATATCGACGAACTTGGCCAGGTACTGGATTCGTTTGATGGCTGCATCCTTAAAAAGACTGCGACTAATCTAGTCCTTTCAGATGGTCCGGAAAACGCCAAGCTCATGCTGGTTGGTGAAGCACCGGGGGCTGAAGAAGATCGTCAGGGCCTGCCGTTTGTTGGGCCAAGTGGTCAGTTAATGAACGCGGTCCTGGGGAGCGTCGGCATTGCGCGTGAAGAGGTGATGTTTTCAAATACAGTTTTCTGGCGACCTCCCGGCAACCGCACACCGACAGCGCAGGAAGCGGCGGTCTGTAAACCGTTTATTGATCGCTTAATTGAGATCGTTGATCCAAAAATATTGATCTGTGTTGGGGCACCGTCTGCGCACACATTGCTTGGGGAAACTCAGGGTATCAGTCGATTGCGCGGCAAGTGGTTCAGCTTTCAAACGCCGAATTTATCCCATCCGATTGACGCGATAGCGCTATTCCATCCGGCGTATTTGTTGCGGACACCAATTAAGAAACGCGATGTCTGGAATGACATTCGTATGATCAAACGTAAGCTCGACGAGCACATAACGTCTTGATCACATCTAAGTGAGACGCTGTGATTTCCTTATATTAGAAGCCCGTGGCATAACGCTTTTGCGATCAGGAAATGATCGCCATAGGGAATTCATTTTATAGGAGATTTTTATATGAACATTAAACGTACATTCGCTACTGCTGCTATTGTTGCTGGGGCACTTGCTGTCGCTGGTGAGTCTACAATTTCTGCGCCGGCTCACGCTGCTGGCAACGTAAAATACTTTGGTGTTTCTAAAGCCGATCAAAATGATTGCGCTGCAGGTCCAGGGACAACATGTGCTGGTACATCTAAAGTTGATTATCAGGGCAACGCTTGGAAGCTCGTCCCTAAAGGTTCATGCATGACGATGGAATTGCCTGGCGACCGTAAAGGATCGCTCGAAGCACTTAAGCGCGACGTGCCAAGCTAACTAATAGATTTGGGTGGAGGGGGCCGTGATGATTTCGCAAACCGTCCCACTTCGTGCGGGGGCCAGCTTTAAGGCTGGTCACTTCGCAGATATTCTTCAGGCAAAACTGGACGTCGGATTTTTTGTGGTCCATGCCGAGAATTATATGGATGCCGGTGGCCCTTCTCATGTCCAACTTGAAAGACTTCGATTTGATTATCCCATCTCGGTACACGGGGTGGGATTATCTATTGGCGGCGCGGATGATTTGGATACGGATCACCTGGACCGCTTAAAGCGTTTTGTTAATCGCTATCAGTCAGCACTTTTTTCTGAACATTTGGCGTGGTCAACGCATCAGGGTGCATACCTGAATGACTTGCTTGCGCTACCCTACACCAATGAAACTTTGAATATTGTGGTCGAACATATCGATCAGGTGCAGTCGCATGTTGGCCGCACGATGCTACTTGAGAATCCATCAACGTATATCAAGTTTGCAGACAATGATTTTGATGAAGTTGCGTTTATTGCTGAAGTTCAAAAGCGAACCTGATATGGGCTCTTGCTTGATGTGAATAATGTTTATGTGTCGGCTATTAATCACGGCTGGGATACGCATGATTATATCGCGCGCTTCCCATTGGATCATGTCGGTGAAATTCATGTCGCGGGTCATGCGACGGTTGAAGATTCCGATGGAAGTATGATGCTGATTGATGCACATGATGGGGTCACCTCTGAGCCTATGATGGCTTTGTTGTCACAAGTGCTGACCCAAAAGTCTGATATTCCGGCGCTGATCGAATGGGATAATGATCTGCCGAATTGGGTGGATCTTTACCGCGAAGTTAAAAAAATTTCTACAGCGCTTCACGCTAGAAAGTCAGATCATGAGATTACCGATGTGGCATGATCTCCAATCCAATTTCAGCGCATCCATAACGGATGCAGATGCGCCCATGCCGCAGGATATGGTCGCCACGACTGAGCGATTTAACATCTACCGGAACAATGTTGCCGTCAGTCTTAGTGAAGCCTTAGGTCAGGCATTCTCGGTTGTTAAAATGCTGGTTGGTGATGAGTTTTTCGCAGGTATGGCACAGGTCTATGTGCAGCAGAATAAACCAACATCGCCATTGTTGATGGAATACGGGGATACATTCAGCGCCTTTATTGCTACATTCCCGCCCGCAGCGAGCATCCCATATTTGGACGACATCGCGTTGGTTGAATATGCATGGCTTCGCGCCTATCACGCGGCAGATGCTGATCCCGCAACGTTAGATGTACTGGGCACTATTCCCGAAGATAAATTGGATACGATTACATTCAGACTGCATCCACCATGTCATTTGTTGAATTCTGAATGGCCGGTCGCATCAATCTGGCATGCGCATCAGGAAAATGACGTGCCTGACCTGTCGGGCCTTCAGTCGATGCCTGAACATATGATGATTGTTCGGCCTCAATTGGATGTCCAGATATCAATTGTATCCGAAGTATCTTATGCATTTGCAGATGCGCTTAGATCAGGCATGGCATTGGGTACAGCATGCGAGGCACTCGAAAATATTGATGGGTTGGATCCGTCACAGCATTTAACAGAACTCTTTTTGGCCGGTGTGATCACCGACGTCATAATCAACACATAAAATAGGGGATACATTCATGGGGATCGTGAAATTAGGTATTGGATTGCATGACCGCGTTTTTGGTGCCGTTGAGGGTTTGGCGGGTAACTGGTTTTTAGGGCTCGCCGCGCGGATAGTGTTCTCATCCGTATTACTGGTGTTCTTTTTAAACTCTGTTGCGACCAAAGTTGGCAGCGGATTTCCGGATATGTTCATTCTGCAGATCGGTGCTTACGCGCAGATCTTGCCGTCGATTGCCGAAGCTGCTGGATATGATATTTCAGCGATTAACTTGTTCCCGAGGAAGATCATTGTGCTGGCGGGGACTTGCGCCGAGTTTGTATTGCCAATTATGTTGTTGTTTGGCGTGTTCACACGGCTCACCAATGTCAGCCTGATTGGCTTCATTGTAGTGATGAGCATTGTCGATATTCAATTCCACGGTCTCGATACCGCAAGCATTGGCGCCAGGTTCGAATGCGTACATGACTCAGTTATTGCGGATCAGCAATTGTTATGGATTTTCCCGCTGATCTATCTTGCCGTTAAGGGTGGCTGGCCGATCTCGGTCGACACAATCTTGTCGAAGATGCGTCCTCAGTTTTATTCGCCGAGTGCGATTAGGATCACGGACGGCATCACAATTACGACCGCAAGTAAGACGCGCAGACTAATTGTCTCGCGCCTAAAAATCAGAATGCTGAGTAGCATCGAAAACACCGGTGCAGCTGCGACAATAGGCACGATCGTGATAATGTCGCCATCCAACAAGGCTGTATTCAGTGAGAACGTGGCGAGGCAAAACAGCGTGCCTGCTGCCAAGAACCAATAAGTGCCGGATTGCCGGAAACTAATCTTTGTACGCTCACCTTTGCGCACATGGAGGCCGGCTGTCAGCAACAATGAGACGGTGAATGCAACAAGGCCAGCATAATATGGGTCCGGAATAGACTCCATGCCGATCTTGGAAAACCCGTGGCCAAACGACCGGATCACCGCCGCACCAACGGGGAGCGCCAATGCCCAAAGTGGCCATGTGGTTGGCACTTTTTTGTCACGCCGGGTTAGCGCCAGCACTGATAAGATAATACCGCCCGTACCCAATGCAATCTGCCATGTCAGCATCTCGCCTAGAATAAGGATGCCAAACACCGCACCAAATAACGGTGATGTGGCGCTTAACGTCGCCGTCAACGTGGGCCCCAGATGCCGGATCGCAGCAACGGAGAGGTTTGCCGATAAGGCTGGGCGGACAAAACCTAATGCCACGAAAATCAATGTTGCCGGGATCAGAAAGTTTGAGACATTGAGCAAGAAAGGTGCAGCGAGCCAGTAAATCGCAGCGCTTGATCCAATCGAGAGCATCGTGCCGATACGGGGCTCAATCGTTTGGACACCGACATGCTGAAACTGTGAGCCTAAGGCAAACAGGAACGATGCAATCAAAGCCAGAACATATGTCGGTATTTCAGGAATAAGCGTGGACCTTTAAATATAAAGCGCATGAGGGTTTCGCCTTTAAGTACATCACTTGGCGCGTGTGCGCAAAATGATTAAGATGCGCGCCGTTTATGTGTACAAATAAATGTAAGCTATTTACTGAGGGCGATCAGCACCACCGATGGAATGACAATCACGACGGCAAGCAAGACACGAAGACTGATTGTCTCACGTTTAAAAATGAAAATGCTGAGGAGCATTGTAAATACAGGTGATGCAGAGACAATCGGGATGATCGTAATAATATCACCCTTCAACAAGGCGACGTTTAGCAAGAATGTCGCGACGCAAAATACCGCACCTGCCGCTAAGAACCAATAGGTGCCTGATTGTTTAAAACTGATCTTTGTACGCTCACCTTTCCTGATATGCAGTCCTGCCGTCAGTAAGAAAGAAACTGTCATTGCAACAAGTCCGGCAAAGTAAGGGTCGGGGATATCTTGCATGCCGATCTTAGAAAACCCATGGCCTAAGGACCTGATCACCGCGGCACCGATGGGGAGTGCCAATGCCCAAAGTGGCCACGTGGACGGGATTGTTTTATTTTGGCGGGTCAGAGCAAGAACGGCGATAATTATGCCCGCAGTTCCCAATGCAATCTGCCATGTCAGCAATTCACCCAGAATGAGGATGCCAAACGCTGAAGCAAAGAACGGTGTTGTTGCGCTTAAGGTCTCCGTCAATGTGGGGCCAATATAACGTATCGCAGCAACTGACAGGTTTGCCGACAAAGCTGGGCGGATAAATCCCAATGCGATGAAAATCAGCATCGCTGGGATTAGGAAGTTCGAGACATTGAGATAGAAGGGTGCGGCAAGCCAAAAGATCGCCGCACTCGCACCAATCGAGAGCATCGTGCCCAAGCGTGGCTCAATTGTGTGGACGCCGACGTGTTGAAACTGCGAGCCCAGAGCATACAGAAACGAAGCGGTAAGCGCCAAAACGTAGGTGGGCAATTCGAAAATGATCGTACCTTCAAATGAGAGGTGGCGCATACAGATAGGAACCTTAAGTACAATACTTGGCGCGGGCGTGCAAAATGATCAAAATATGGCTTGCCTATGGAACTAAACTTTTGGGAGGGCTGAAATGACTGAAACACGGAATGCTTTAATCGTTGGTGCCGGTGCAGGGCTAAGTGCATCGCTGGCTCGAAAGGCACGTGCCGAGGGCCTGATGCCGCTTTTGGCTGCACGAAACACAGACAAGCTAAGTGCCCTCGTCGATGACGTCGATGGCGCTGCACATGCTTGCGATGTAACCGATCTGGATCAGGTGAAGGCTTTATTCGATTGGGCGACGTCGACGTACGGCGTGCCGGAACTGGTGATCTTTAACGCGTCCTCACGCGTGCGAGGACCCATTGCCGAGATTGATCCGATTGCGGTCAAAGATGCCATCACGATCACTGCGTATGGGGGGTTCCTTGTTGGACAAGCTGCGGCGCAAGAAATTCTGTCCAGAGGGTCTGGCTCGATCATCTTTACAGGCGCATCTGCGAGTGTGAAGGGCTACGTGAATTCAGCAACCTTCGCGATGGGGAAGTTTGGCCTGCGCGGTATGGCACAAAGCATGTCACGTGAACTGGCACCACAAGGCATTCATGTCGGCCACTTTATTATTGATGGTGGCATTAGTAAGTCGGCCTCCGTTGCGACAGGCGAACTTGATCCAGATGCGATTGCAGACTCGTACTTCCATCTTCATAATCAACCCAAATCTGCCTGGACCTGGGAAATGGAACTACGCCCGTTCGTTGAAAAGTTTTAACCTTAAGGCGTCAACGCCTGCATCAGTGTGGACATATCTTGTTGATCATCAAGCGTGTCGACAATTGTGATAACATCGTTGGTTGCGTCTGGGGTTAACACGCTAGCGGCCAGAGTTCGAAATTTTGCTATGACTTCAGCCGGTGAAATTGGATTCTCGGGGCTGCCGCGTCGATGGGTAACCTCTCGCTCAAAGGTTTGACCATCCGCAGTCTCGACTCGTACGCGGGCCATGTGACGGAAAGCATGGCCACGCGCCTCAATATCCGGGTCGACGCTGGCTGTGATACACTTCGTGAAGGCCATAACATCTGGATCACTGATTTTATCAGCATCGAATTGTTGGACAAACGCTACCCCAAATAAGGCGATCATCGCGAGACCATAATAGATGTTCATTTGTGCCGCCGTGATGCTTTGGGCTTTGTAAGGCCAGGCACAATGCACATGTGTTGGATGGCTGACACCCGCATGAATATGCGCGATATCGCCAACGACCAAATTGTTGTCCCGCATGATCATACCAAGGGCATCAAGTGCAGAATGGATGCTGGTCACTGTGGCGTGAGGTTTAAATCCGGTCGCAAGCGTTTCCCAGGTGCTACCAAGTCCAGCCGTTGCGCGTTCGGTATTCACGCCGCCAGAGAATGTCGATAGGAAACCGCCGTATTCGGCTTCAACCACATCTGAAATGCCAGTGAATCCGCGCTTTGCTAACAAGGCACCGCGGACCCCGGCTTCGGCGGCATGACCGGAATGGAGGCGTTTCACCATTGCCCCTTCTTGCGCTGCCATAAGTCCTGATCCAAACGATCCGGCGATGCCCAGGGCGTCGCGGGTTTTATCTGCATTCAAGCGCATCATGTTTGATGCTGTTGCGGCGCCACAAAAGGGACCAACGGCACCTTGAGGGTGAAAGCCACGTAATAAAAGGTCTGTACCCGCAGCCGCACCAACTCGGTTTCCGACTTCGTATCCAGCGATAATCGCGGTCAGGATATCTTTACCAGATGCACTGCCTAAAAATTGCGCCGTATTCAGGGCCACCGGCACGGCTATGGAATTTGGATGTAAAATAGCTTCGCGGTGAATGTCATCCAGTTCAAACGCATGACCTGCCGTCGCGTTAACGAGAATAGCACCACTGAGCGACACCTTATCTGACGACCCCAAAAGGCTCGCGATGGGCGCAGCATCCTCAGCATCAATCATGTCTCTGACTTTGCGTGTCCAAGGCAAGGTGGAACCCACCAAACAGCATCCAAGACCATCAAGAATCGATAGTTTGATATGCGCGATAACGTCAGCTGGAATATCTTCAAAGCGGAGGTTTGCGCAGAATCCAGCAAGCTGTTCTGACGCATTATTATTTAAAGATGATGATGGGATGGTCATGGGTGTGCTCAAGCTATTCCGTTGATCGTCGAGTGTAACAACCTGGCATGGGTTTCCAAGTCTCTTCTCGACGTCACAAATAGGTCATGCGAGTTGCGGCGATCCCCCGGATCGGGTATAGACAGACCGTTGTGTGACTACGGGGTTTCGTCCATTGGTTAAGATGAAGAATGGGTTTCGGTTGCTGTGCACCGTTTCAGCAATGTGGGGGATTCTGACGTTTGGTGTGGTCGCTGTGCCGCATCATGCGTATGCGTCGTCTGA
>Ga0115563_1001335_pt1 | contig 18961 bp, 15 predicted proteins | sample COGITO_mtgs_1105_2_FD_87198 | JGI IMG/M metagenome (GOLD analysis project Ga0115563, IMG submission 87198) | Pelagic marine microbial communities from North Sea - COGITO_mtgs_110519 | ecosystem: Environmental > Aquatic > Marine > Epipelagic | place: Germany:Helgoland, sampling site Kabeltonne...
AATCCTCGCGTTCATGCGTGAAACCATCCCGCAGGATTGGAAAAACTTCCGCGACAAGGTCGCAGACAACTTCCGCATCATAACCCACGAGAAATTTCGGGTTTTGGAGTAGAAGCGGTATAGGTGGAAAGTAAACTGTCTGAACGCCCTCCAGGCGCACCAATCCGCCCATCGCGCCCAAAATGCATGACAGGGGGCGACAAACCGCCTATGGTTGGCGCAACGCCGGGAAACACCGGCACCGGGCAATTTATAACACACGGGCAAATAACATGAGCAATCCTATTCTTTCTCGACGCGGTTTTACCGTGGGCGTCCTCAGCTTGGGCGCGTTTACGGCGGCGTGTGGCAACGGTGTCGGCGGGCGCGGATCACAACTGATCGACGCGCGGGTCGAGGCGACGCTAAGCGAGATGTACCGCACCTATCCCAACACTGTGCAGCTTGCGCAAAAGGCCAATGGCATGCTGGTGATGCCGCTGGTGACAGAAGCGGGGCTTGGCTTTGGCGGTGCTTATGGGCGCGGCGCGTTGTTGGTAAATAACACGACGGTTGATTATTATTCGCTGGTCAAAGGGACCGGTGGTTTGCAAATCGGTGCGCAGCAATATGCACACGTCTTGTTTTTCATGACCGACACCGCGCTTACGGATTTCCGCCGCTCGCCGGGTTGGGCAGCGGGCGCTGATGTGGGATATGTGATTTCTGACAAAGGCGACAGCGTCGCGGCGGACACCAACACGGTGCTTGCACCAGTTCTGGCAGCGGTATTTGGCCGCGCGGGCCTGCGTGTCGGTGCGACCTTGGAAGGCAGTAAATACAGCCGTATTATTCCCTGAACTTATCTCGAAATTAGTGTAGGATCGGGGCGCGGCGGAGATATCCAGCGCGCCCCACTTTTTTAGCCCATCGCCTGCAGGCGCTTGATAAGGCTGGATGTATCCCAACGACCCCCACCCAGCTTTTGCACATCTTTATAGAACTGATCGACCAATGCTGTCAGCGGCAGGCTCGCCTCGATTTCGTCGCTGGTGTCCAGACAAATGCCCAAATCCTTGCGCATCCAATCGACCGCAAAGCCGTGCTCAAAATGATCGTCCAGCATCGTCTCGTAGCGGTTAGCCATCTGCCATGACCCTGCCGCCCCTTGGGAGATTACCTCGACAACGGCACGACCGTCCAATCCGGCCTTTTGCGCGAAATGCAGCGCCTCAGACAGACCTTGTACCACGCCTGCAATGGCAATCTGGTTGCACATCTTGGTCATCTGGCCTGCACCGCTGTCGCCGATACGGCGGCAGATCTTGGAATAAACTTCCATCACCGGCAGCGCCGCGTTGAACGCTGCCTCATCGCCACCGCACATGATCGACAATTGCGCGTTTTCTGCACCGGCCTGCCCGCCTGAAATCGGCGCATCGACAAAGCTGATCCCGGCGTCACTTGCTGCGGTATAGAGCTCACGCGTGACTGCGGCCGAAACGGTCGTGTGATCCACAAACACGGCACCTTTCGCCATAGCACTGAACGCGCCATCTGGACCCAGACATACCGACCGCAGATCATCGTCATTGCCCACACAAGCCATCACAAAATCGGCGCCTTTGGCGGCCTCATGCGGCGTTGCGGCAGATGAACCTCCATATGTGGCAACCCAAGCCTCAGACTTGGATGCGGTGCGGTTGTAAACGGTCACGTCATGCCCCGCCTTTTGCAGGTGGCCCGCCATCGGTCCCCCCATCACCCCAAGTCCCAAAAATGCGAGCTTTGCCATCTGCTTTTCCTTGTCCATCAGTTACGCTATTGCCAGCCTACCTATCACCTCGCACGCGCCGGTCAATTGGCGCAGCAAACGGAAAGCCCCTAATGGCCTTGATCTTTACCTGGTTGATCCGACTGACCGTTGCGCTGATCACGCTTAGCGTGGCGATTATTGGTTTGGTCTATTGGCTCGCCTCGCGGTCCCTGCCCGATTACACAGATACGGTCGAAGTGCCGGGCATCAGCGCGCCTGTCGAGATCATCCGCGACAACGCCAATGTGCCGCATATTTTTGGCGCAACCGACAGCGATGTCTATTTCGGCCTTGGTTTTGCCCATGCCCAAGACCGGATGTGGCAAATGATCACCCTGCGCCGCACCGCCCAAGGCCGTCTCAGCGAGGTTTTCGGTGAGGCAACGCTGTCTGTGGACCGCTTATTGCGCCGTTTCGACATCTATGCGCTGTCGGTTCAGTCACTGGAGGCGCTGGACCCCAAAACACGCGCGTCGCTGGATGCTTATGCGGCCGGCGTGAACGCGCGTCTTGATCAGATCAATTCAGAGGCGTTGGGCCGTGGTGCGCCCGAAATGCTGCTCTTCAACGCGCCAATGGCACCTTGGCGCCCCGCAGATTCGCTGGCGATTATCAAACTGATGGGTCTGCAACTCTCGGGACATCTGGACGCCGAGGTGCTGCGCGCGCGCACTTCCCTTGCGTTGGCAGATGCGGATCGTTTGTCGGACATTCTACCCGACGCCCCCGGCAGTGGCATTGCAGCCCTGCCCGAATATGCGCAGCTGGTGCCGGACGCGCCGCGTTTTGCAGCCAACATCCCGTTTGAGCAGCATCCGCTGTCGCCGTTTAAACGTACGGCCCTTGCAGGTGCCTCCAACGCATGGGCCGCGGCCCCCGCGCGCTCCGCATCAGGTGGCACGTTGCTGGCCAATGATCCGCATCTGGGGTTCACGGCCCCTGCGATCTGGTATCTGGCGCGGTTGGAACTGGCTTCTGGCGGTGTCATTGGTGGGACCATTCCGGGCATGCCTGTGGTTCTGACCGGACGCAGCGCGGATCTGGGTTGGGGCCTGACCAGCGCCTATGTCGATGATCAGGACGTATATATCGAACAGCTTAACCCCGACAACCCGCAGCAATATCGCACGCCGGATGGTTTCAAGGATTTCCGCACGCGGTCCTCAATCATCACGGTCAAGGACGCGGACCCCGTGACCCTGACCCTGCGCTGGACCGACAACGGCCCGGTTCTGCCCGGATCACATTACAACCTGGCCAGCATCACGCCGGCGGGACATGTGACAACCGTCAACTGGACGGTCCTGTCGGGGCGTGACACATCCGTCGCCGCAGCCATGCAGTTGATGGAGGCGAAAACCATCGTCGATGCGCTGGTCGCGGCCGAAGACTATGTGGCCCCTGCCCAAAACCTCACCCTTGTCGACCGCCAACAAATTGCGATGAAAACCATCGGTGCGGTGCCACGCCGTGATCCTGCGCACCAAAGTCAGGGGCGCATGCCGACACAAGGTTGGGTTGCCGCAAACCGGTGGCAAGGCATCATGCCGTATACCTCCAACCCCGCATTTGTCGCGCCTGCGGGTGGCATTCTTGGAAATACCAACAACAAGACGGTGGACCGGCCTTTCCCAAACCACGTGTCATTCCTGTGGGGGGACACCCAAAGGGTGCAACGCTGGCAGCGGTTGATGCAAAACCGCCAAGTCCACACCCGCGACAGCTTCATTGAAGCGCAGCTGGATACCGTCAGCTTCACCGCCCGTTCGCTGTTACCGTTGATCGGCGCGGAACTGTGGTTCACCGGCGAAGCGGCACAAGACGGCACACCCGAGCGGTTGCGCCAGCGCGCATTGACCCTCTTGGCGGGGTGGTCGGGGGAAATGAACGAACATCTGCCAGAGCCGCTGATCTATGCCGCTTGGCTGCGCAGTTTGCAGGAACGCCTGATACAGGACGAACTTGGCCCCTTGGCTGCGGAGTTCGAACACGTCCAGCCGCTCTTTATCGAGCGGGCCTTTCGGGATGTAAACGGGGCGGCAGTCTGGTGTGATGTGTTGCAGTCGGCACCTGTTGAAACCTGCGCAGACATGGCGCGACTGGCCTTGGATGATGCGCTGTTGTGGATCAATGAAACCCACAGCGGCGCGCTCGAATCCCTGCGTTGGGGCGATGCGCATCAGGCAACCCATGATCATCCAGTGCTGGGGGACGTGCCGGTGCTGCGTTATTTTGTGAACATCCGTCAATCGACATCGGGCGGTGACAACACGCTCCAGCGCGGGCGGACAAAGGGCAGCGATCCCGACCCCTTCCACAATGTGCACGGTGCCGGGTATCGCGGCGTCTATGATTTTGCTGACCCGGATTCGTCGGTGTTCATCAGTTCGACCGGTCAATCGGGGCATTTCCTGTCGCGCCATTATGATGATCTGGCGCAGCTGTGGCGCAGGGGCGAATACATCCCGATGTCGCTGGATACCGACCTTGCGCGCGCCGCAGCCGTGGGCATCACAACGCTGACACCGCGCGTGCCATGAACCGGGTGATCCTGTTTAATAAACCTTTCGGTGTCCTGTCACAATTCACCGACAAAGGCACCGAAGGATCTGCCCGCCCGACCTTGTCGGGTTTCATTGATCAACCGGGGTTTTACCCCGCTGGCAGGCTCGACAAGGACAGCGAGGGGTTGATGGTCCTGACGGATAATGGCGCGCTACAGGCGCGCATCGCCCACCCAAAGTACAAACGCACCAAGACCTATCTGGTGCAGGTCGAAGGGCGCCCCGATGAGAGCGCCCTGATGGCTTTGCGCAAAGGTGTCGTGCTCAAGGACGGGATGACGCGCCCCGCGACCGTGATCCAGATTGACGCACCTGATATCTGGGAACGCGAACCGCCCATCCGTGTTCGCAAAAACATCCCCGATGCGTGGCTGCAGATCGAGATAACAGAAGGGCGCAACCGTCAGGTGCGCCGTATGACCGCCCATGTGGGCCTGCCGACGCTTCGGCTGATCCGGTCCGGCATTGGCGATTGGCATTTGAACGCGCTGCAGCCCGGCGCATGGCGGTGGGCCTCTGAGACCGGGGGGTAATCAGACAGCGACGGCGCGCGTGATCCAGACACCTGCGGTGGCCGCCGTTGCCGTCAAACAGATGCCCCACGTAAAATCAGTGGCAACCATGGTCCAAGTCCAGTCTTTCATCACCGCCAAAGATGTGAACTCATACGTACCATATCCCAAGGCACCAATCAGCGCGGCATTTCCCAATACCCACAAAAGGCTCTTGTCCTCGGCAATGGCAGGCCACGACACAAACCACAGCAAGACACCGGCATAAAACGCATAAAAGATAAGCGCAGGTCCGATGCGAAAGTTCTCAAGCAACAGATGCCCGATGTCTTTTTCGAAGGTAGGCCGGATCAGGTACGTCAGGCCTACGTAATCAAGGGCCAAAAAAACCACTGCCGTAGCGATATAGAGAACAACAAGTGTCATAACTTTTCCTTTTAAAGCGCGGTGTCTTGAAACGGATGTGAGGCACCGCGCCGCAATTTCGAGGGTTTTCTTGAAATAGATCAGCGCATATCGTGGATCAAAGCCGCTGAAACTGCGCTTCCTGTTTGGCAGACCACCGCACGGTCAGATCAAAGCCCTCGTCCGTCTGGGCCTCTTTCACAACAACATCCTGCGCAAAAAGCCATGCGCGTTTCTTGCCCTCTGAAAAGCTCAGGCTCAGATCAGCCTCACGCACCGCACCTTGTAAGGTTTCGGCAACAACCGCCTGCAAGGGCTCCAGTCCCTCACCGGTGATGGCAGAGATTGCCAAAACATCCGGATCCCGCTCAGCACGGGCGCGCACCGCATCGGCGGCCTCAGCGGGCAGCAGATCAATCTTGTTCCAAATCTCAAACGTGCGAATGTCCTTGGCCACACCAAGCGAGGTCAGGATTTCGCGCACATTCCGGGCCTGTTCCTCGGTCTCTTCATGGCTGATGTCACGCACGTGGCAGATGATGTCTGCGGCAAGCACTTCTTCTAGCGTGGCGCGGAACGCAGCAACCAGTTCGGTTGGCAGATCAGAGATAAAACCAACCGTATCGCTCAGAATGATATCTGGCCCGTCAGGCAGCGCAAGCGACCGCATCGTCGGGTCCAATGTGGCAAAAAGCATGTCCTTGACCATCACATCCGCACCGGTCAAGCGGTTGAACAACGTCGATTTTCCAGCGTTCGTATACCCCACCAAAGCCACAATCGGATACGGTACCTTAGCGCGGGCTGCGCGGTGCAATGCACGGGTTTTGACGACTTTTTCCAACTGCCGACGCAACCGGACCAGTTGTTCGTCAATCGCACGGCGGTCTGCCTCGATCTGTGTTTCGCCGGGGCCACCGACAAACCCAAGGCCGCCACGCTGGCGCTCTAGGTGGGTCCATGCGCGGACCAATCGGGTACGTTGGTAATTCAGGGCGGCCATCTCGACCTGCAGCACACCTTCGCGTGTGGCGGCGCGGTCGCTGAAAATCTCGAGGATCAGACCGGTGCGGTCCAATAATTTGACCCCCCACGCCTTTTCCAGATTCCGCTGCTGGACCGGACTGACAGTGCCGTCGACCAGAACCAACTCTACCTCATGCTCTTCGAGCAGGTCGTGGACTTCCTTGATCTTGCCTTTGCCAAACAGCTTGCCCGCATCAACCTTGCGCAGGGGTACAATATCGGACCCTACAACGTCCAAGGCAGGCAGCGCGCGCGCCAATGAAATCGCCTCAGCCAAGGCTGGGCCGGGATCGCGGCGGTCAGGGTTATTTCTGATGTCGGGATGCAGGACCCATGCGCGCGTAACGCGGGGGCCTTCGGTATCATCAACCTGAAATTGAACTTTGCTCAAGAAGCGTCTTCGCCCTCATACAGGCTGATAGGCTGGCTTGGCATGATCGTGGAAATAGCATGCTTATAAACCAGCTGGGACTGTCCATCACGGCGCAACAATACGCAGAAATTATCGAACCAGGTAATGACGCCTTGTAATTTGACGCCGTTGATCAGGAAAATTGTAACCGGTACTTTGGTCTTACGCACATGGTTCAGGAATGCATCCTGAAGGTTCTGTCTGTCAGACGCCATTATAATAACTCACTTTTTTTGTTTTTTTGGCACCCGCAATCACGGGACCTCCCTTTGGGATCATTTATGAAGTGCCTGCACAAGAGTTTCCACCCCCAATATAAGCGTACGGCCAAGAATCGCGCGCGCCTGAACCACACAAGTGCCACTTGCCTAGTTTCGCGCCGCTTCTGGATCAGATCAATTGCGCCACAGATCCGGTGTCAAAAGCGCGATGATTGCCAGAGTTTCCAACCGCCCCAACACCATCGCCGCGCATAAAATAGCCTTTGCAGCGGCGCTGAGTTCAATAAGACGGATGGGCGCGTCCGATCCATGTTCAACCAATGGCCCAGTTGTCGACAGCATCGCAACAGAAAGCACCATCGCGTCCTCGAAATTCGCCCCCGTCAGCGTCAGGGCAAGGCAGATGCCCGCCAAAGACAATGCAAACAGCATGAAAAACACCCATGCAATGAACGCACCGTTGCTTTGAAGCCTGCGGCCTGCAGTACCTGCCCCACTGACGGAATGCGGATGCACCAGCCGCTCCATCTCGCGCACCCCGTTCTGATAAAGCGCAAAAACCCGCAGAAGTTTGACACCACCTGCCGTAGTAGCAACGCCACCCCCCATCAGCGCCAGCCCCATCAGGATCAAGCCGGGGGTTTCCAGCCCAGACCAGTTTTGCGATTCGACCCAGTATTCGGACACAAAACCCGTGGTCGTCAAAAACGACAGCACCGTGAACATCGCGCCCCAGAACGCCGCAAACACCTGCGACAGGCTCTCCATTGCGGCGACGTCATAGGCGCCCAGAAAATGGCGCGCAAACAGGATTACCGGCACACCGATGACGATGACAATGCCGATGCGGAACTCTGGGTCGGTCAGAAAACTGCCCTGTGTCGCAGTGACCGTATCCGCAGAAAACGTCAGCCGTGACAATGCAAAGAGCATGAACAAGACCATCACCATCTCGCCCGCGATCCCAGAGCCAGCGCCGGGCACGCCCCCGATGGGCGAGATACCGGACGTGGCCATGACCGACATCGCATGGCACAACGCAACCAGCGGAACCTCGCCCGAACCAATCAGCAACAGCCACAAGACCAAGGTTAATACGGTATAGATCGGCACCAGTGCCTTTGTGACACGGATCAGGCGGGCGCGTCGATCGGTCGGGGCGCGGGCGCTGGAATTGTCGGCCCAGCGGCCCGGTTCAGCCTGCGCTGTCACTTCAAACCCGCCCAAGTGCAGCGGTGCAAGAATAGCAGACGCGGCGATCCACATCATCAATCCGCCCATCCAGCCCACCTGCGCACGCCAAAGGTGCAGCGTTTCGCTGAGCCGTTCAGGGTTGTGGAACATCGTGGCGCCGGTCGTGGTGAACGCGCTGACCATCTCGAAGTAGACATTCATGAACCGCGTGGTCGGCAATGCCTCTTGGAATGGCAGAGCCATCAGCGCGGGCAAGATGACGAATGCGCTAAACATCGACAAAAGCGGCCCCATTGTCCCCAAACGCGGCTGACGGCCGGCATGGGCAACAGCGATCAGCGAAAACGCGATCAGGCCCAAGAGGCCTGCATAAAAAAAGGCGCGCGCAGTGTCCAGATCATCCACCACAACCGCATGCGCCGCCGGCACGACCATAGAGGCCGCAGTCAGCCCGATCAGCAGCAGAAACAGGGGCAACCGCAAAAGTGTCTGAAACAATGTACTTTTTCGGCGCACGCTGCCCCCCCTTGTGACCGCTTAGAAGAAGTCGATGGAAACCTGCAAAAGCTGTTCGACCTTTGGAACATCTTCGGCCATCGCGAAAACAGCGATCACATCGCCCTCGTCAATGCGGGTGCGGCCCAAGGGTCGCATGACCTTGTCGCCCTTGCGCAGCATGCCGATCAGCACGCCTTCGGGGAAATCAATTTCGGATATTTTCTTGCCCGCGATCGGTGAGGTTGACAGAACTTCTGCCTCGATCACTTCGGCCTCGGCATCGCCAATGGAATAGACCGCGCGCACACGGCCATGGCGCATGTGGCGCAGGATCGAGCTGACGGTGGTAGCGCGCGGGTTGATATAGGCATCAATGCCCAGCGGTGTCATCAGTGGCACCAGCGTCGGATCGTTAATCAGCGCGATGACATATTCGCACCCTTCCGCCTTGGCGCGCACGCAAGCCAGCATGTTGGTTTTATCGTCATCCGTTACCGCCAGCATCGCATCGGCGCGGGCGATCCCGGCCTCTGCCAGCAAAGAGGCGTCCAGACCATCACCGTTCAGCACAATCGTGCGTTCCAGTGCTTCGGCAGCGCGTTCCGCACATTTACGCGATTTTTCGATGATCTTGGTTCGAATGCGTGTGGGCCCGTTTTCAAGCTGCTTTGCCACAGCCAAACCGACATTGCCGCCCCCGACCAGGACAACGCGTTCCTGTTTCGATGTGCGCTTGCCAAAGACTTCCATCGTGCGCGCGACATCGTCACGGTGGCAAAACACATACGTCTCATCGCCTACGAAAAGCTGGTCTTTCGCCTCTGGCGCGAACAGCGTGCCGTCGCGGCGCACCCCCACAACCACGGCGCGCAAGGTCGAGAACAGGTCAGTCAACTGGTGCAGGGCGGTGTTGATGACCGGGCAACCGGGATCAATTTTAATCCCCAAGAGATGCGCCTGTCCGTCCATGAAGGTTTCAGTGTCAAATGCAGCCGGTGCCGACAGACGCTGGAGTGCGGCGGCGGCGACTTCTTTTTCGGGGCTGATAACCACGTCGATGGGCAGATGGTCCCGGCGGTAAAGATCGGCATAGATCGCATCAAGGTAGGATTGGCTGCGCAGACGCGCGATCTTGCGGTTGATGCCGAAAACTGAATGGGCGACCTGACAGGTCACCATATTGACCTCATCTGAATGGGTCGCGGCGATAATCATTTCGGCGTCACGCGCACCCGCGCGGTCCAGCACGTCAGGATAGCTGGCAAAACCCGCAACGCCCTGCACATCAAGTGTATCTGTCGCGCGGCGGACCAGATCGGCATTGCTGTCGACTACAGTGACGTCATTACGTTCACCGCTCAGGTGGCGGGCGATCTGCCAGCCCACCTGCCCTGCGCCACATATGATGACCTTCATGCCTGCCCCTATCTGGTGCGAACGCAAAAACCGGGCCATCGCAGGCCCGTAAACAATCTTGAATGCCTACTAGCTTCCCACGCTTCAAGGCAAGTGGCAATTGGCCTCGGGCTTATGGTGGGAGACGCGCGACGCTGCGGCAAGAAACATCTGGTGCAAACGTGTGCAAGACGCTAATTCTTGGCGCGAAACAGCATAAAGTGGCCCGTATGTCCCCCGCCCAGAACGCGAAATCAATTGTCCAAGACCATTACGCAGCCCTTGCCAACGCAACACCAGATACCGTCGCAGAAGTGCTGGGCGTGCGAATGGCACCTGACGGCATTTGGCGCGGTGTGCATCCTTTTAACACCCAAACTGGTCCGGCTGCCGCCGCAGATGTATTCTGGGCACCGTTTCTGCGCAGCTTTTCTTCCGTTCAGCGCCGGGAGGATATTTTCTTTGCTGCCCAAAACAGCATCCATGACAAGACATTCGTGTGGACCTGTTCGATGGGCCACCTCATGGGGCTTTTTGATGCCCCGTTTCTAGGCATCCCTGCGACGCAAAAGATCGCGATGTTGCGCTATGCGGAATTTAACCGAGTTGAGGAGGGTCGCATCGTTGAGACCGCGTTTTTCTGTGATATCCTCCATATGATGGCACAAGCGGGGGTGCGCCCCTTCGCGCATCAGACCGCCGCCCATCTGGTGCAGCCGGGGCCGCGCACCCATGACGGGGTGCTGCTGCAGGCACATGATCCGGCTGAAGGCGCGAAAACCCTACATCTGATCAACCGGATGATCGGGTCTATTGACGCGGCAAATACTGCGCCAAAGTCCCTGACACCGCGCGAGGAAATGCAGGAAAACTGGCACGACGACATGCTGTGGTGGGGGCCTGAAGGGATCGGTGCGACCTATACGATCGAGCGCTATATCGCGCAACACCAGCAGCCGTTTCGCAAGGGCATGGCGAACCGCGCGTTCAACGGTCATCTTTGCCGCATGGCCGAGGGGCAATATGGCGCGTTCTTTGGCTGGCCGAACCTGACGCTGACCAACAACAACGGCTTTATGGGGCTACCTCCCTGCCAAACCCGCGTCGACATGCGGGTTGTCGATGTTTACCGGCGAGAGGGCGACAAGCTGGCGGAGAACTGGGTCTTCATTGATATGTTGCATTTCCTGAAAATGCAGGGGGTGGATGTATTGGCCGACCTCAAGGGGTGATTGAGGGTGCGGAAGCGAGGGCCAGCCCTCGCGCTCCCGAAATATTTAAGGCCAAAAAGAGAGAAAAGATCAGCTTTCCGGATCGCCGTCATCGTCGACATGGGCGATGCGCACGCCTGCCTTGGCGGATGTGACCACGCCCAGAGACTTGAGTTTGCGGTGAAGTGCCGAGCGTTCCATTCCGACGAAATTCGCGGTGCGCGAGATGTTGCCACCAAAGCGGTTGATCTGGGTCAGCAGGTATTCGCGTTCAAAAGCTTCGCGGGCTTCGCGCAGGGGCAAGGTTGCCAAGGCGCCTGACAAAACGACGCGGCCCTCTTCATCTCCGTGTTCGTCTTCTCCGGGCAGTTCGCGGGCCTCAATCGGGCCGGTGCCATCACCAAGGATCAGCACGCGTTCGATCAGGTTTTTCAACTGGCGCACATTGCCGGGCCAGATCATGGTTTGCAGCAGCGCGATGGCATCGTCGGTCAGTTCCCGCTTGGCAAGGCCCTGAGTGGCGTTGAATTCGGCGATGAAATATTCCGCGAGCAACGGGATATCTTCGCGGCGTTCTTCCAGGGATGGCACAGCGATGGGAACCACGTTGAGCCGGTGAAACAGTTCTTGACGAAAGGTGTCCGCCTTGATCGCCGCATCCAGATCGCGGTTGGTAGATGAAACGACGCGCAGATCGACGCGCACCTTGTCGTTGCCGCCAACGCGGGTGAACTGCTGATCGACCAACACCCGCAGGATTTTCGATTGGGTGCCAAGCGGCATATCGGCCACCTCATCGAAATAGATCACACCACCATGCGCCTGTTCGAGCAATCCCGGCTCAACCCCGCGTTCGGGTGTTTCGCGGCCAAAGAGCACTTCTTCCATGTTGTCAGGTGCCACGCCTGCGCAATTAACGGTCACGAAAGGGGCCGATGCACGGCTGGAATTGGCGTGGATATACCGCGCGGCGACCTCTTTGCCGGAACCCGCAGGCCCCGTCAACATCACCCGCCCGTTTGATTTGGTGACCTTGTCCAACTGGCCCGTCAGCGCCCGGAACGCGGCAGACTGCCCCAGCATATCGGTGTTGCTGGCATCGCGCCGCTTGAGGGTCTGGTTCTCGCGGCGCAGGCGCGAGGTTTCCATCGCGCGGCGGATCACGACCAGCAACTGGTCAATGTTAAACGGCTTTTCGATGAAATCATAAGCGCCCTGCTTGATCGCGGCCACTGCAATTTCGATGTTGCCGTGACCCGAAATGATCACAACTGGCACATCCGGGTTATCGCGTTTGACCGCCTTGAGGATGTCGATCCCGTCCATTCGGCTGTCTTTCAGCCAGATATCGAGGATCATCAGCGCGGGCGGTTCTGCGTTGATCTGGGCAATAGCATCGTCTGAATTGCCGGCCAGCCGGGTGGCATAGCCTTCGTCCTGCAAAATGTCCGAGATCAGTTCGCGAATATCGCGTTCATCATCTACGATCAGAATATCACTCATCTGTGGTCTCCGCTGCTGGATGGTCTGGTGAGGCGGCCAAGGGCAGTGTGATCACTGCCATAGCCCCGAAATGGGTCTGGTTTTCGAATGGTTGCGCATTGTCGAGCGTGAGCGTGCCGCCGTGCTCTTCGATAATTTTCTTGACGATGGGCAGGCCAAGGCCAGTCCCTTCGCTGCGGGTTGTGACGTAAGGCTCAAAGAGCCGCGCGCGGTCTTCGGGCAAACCGATGCCGTTGTCGGAGATCGTGATGCGCGCGGTTGCACCCACTGTTGAAAGGGTCACGTCGATCTGGGGTCTGTATTCATCAGGTATGCCCTTTTCTTTCAATGTATCAATCGCTTCACCGGCGTTCTTAATCAGGTTTGTGAGCGCCTGACTGATCATTGTGGCGTCGATACTGGCCAGAATACTGGCCTGTGGCAGTTGGCTGCTAAAGGTTACGTCTGGCTGGCCGGTCTTTTGCAAAAGCACCGCATCACGGACCAATTGCGTCAGATCCTCGGTCGAGGTTTGCGGTTCCGGCATCCGTGCGAATTTGGAGAACTCATCAACAATGCGGCGCAAGTCCCCCGTCTGGCGGATAATCACGCCGGTCATCTGTTCAAGACTGTCACTGTCCGCGCCCAGTTTTGGCGCAAACTTGCGGCGGATCCGTTCGGCAGAAAGCTGGATCGGGGTCAGCGGGTTCTTGATTTCGTGCGCAATACGGCGGGCCACATCGCCCCACGCGGCCATGCGTTGCGCGCTGACCAGATCGGTCACATCATCAAACGCGACAACATAGCCTTCCAGCCGCCCATCATCGCTGCGCCGTGTGGCCATGCGCACCAGAAGGTTCTCCATCGCGCCTTGGCGTGACACCTTCACCTCGCCTTGGGTCACTTCGACCGGTCCGCTGACCAGCGTTTCAAACAGCGGGCCGAATTCCGGCACCGCGACGGAAAGCGCCAAGGATTGCTGATCCTCTGCCCAATCGAGCAGCCGCATGGCAGAGCGGTTAACAAATGTGACGCGCCCCTCGGGATCAAGGCCGACGACACCGGACGTTACAGAGCTGAGCACAGAGTCAAACAACCGCCGCCTGCGTTCGATTTGCCGGGTATTATCCAGCAATGTCTCGCGTTGATCGCGCAACTGGCGGGTCATCTGGTTGAAATAGCGCCCTAGCATGGCGATTTCATCATCGCCTTCTTCTTCGCGCACGCGAACATTGAGATCACCGGCACCGACCTGTTGTGCAGCACCCGTAAGCCGGCCCACGGGGCCAGAAAGACGTTCGGCAAACCACAGACCCAGCCACACAGCGGCAAGGATCAGGATGACCGCGAAACCCAGATAAAGCAGGCCGAATTCAAACAAGAGCCTGCCGCGTTCTGATTCCAACTGCTGATAGAGGCGCGCGGTTTCCTTGGTTTCATCCAGCAGCGACAGAATCGCCCCGTCAACATCACGGCTGACGTATAAATAACGGTCCACATAGGCGGTCAATTGCACCAAGGCGCGGAATTCGTTGTTGGGCCAGTCTTCGATGATCAGCAGGTCGGCCTCATTAGCGCCGCGTATCTGGGCGGCATCCGGGGCTTCATAATCAAACAGGTAAGACCGATCGCCGCGGGCACGGATTTGGGATGTGCCGTCAATAAGATAAGCTTCACGCAAGCCGCGCTGGATTTGCAACTGCAACTCCCGCAACAAATCGCTGTCGCCCAGATTTGGGTCGCTGCGGGGGCGTTCGCGGTCAATAGCGCGGGCCAAAACCAGCGCATCCTGACGCAAGTCTTCGCGCTGTTCGGCCTCGTACGCCTCAGCGGCGGCCAGTGAATTGCCGACCACACTGCGCACACGGTCCGAAAACCACCCCTCAAGGCCAAAGTTGATCGTCAAAACGGCAAAAATTGCGACGCAGACGGTCGGGATCAACGCCATCGCCACGAAAACGCGCGTCAATCGAAGGTGCAGCCGCGAGCCCGCAGATTTGGCACGCCGCGCAGCGATCAGGCGGGCAATCTGGCTGATGACCAAGGCCGCAATCAGCAGGACATAGACCAGATCAACCAGCAGGATCATCCGCAGACTGACCGTGCCTGCACCCTGCCCCAATGGCCCCAGCGCCAGATAGGTTGCGAGGGCCAGAACAGGCCCCAAAACCACCAGACTAAGCGTTGCCATGTTACGAAAACGCTTAACGCGCCGCAAACGGCCTAACTTTTCCAGTGTGATACTGCGTGACCGGGTTGCCACCCGCTGCCCTCACCGATGATGTGGTACACTTGCGTACCTACCGCCATATTTTGTGGTTCTGATCAGTCTCAACGCTTGGTTGATACCCGATAGCCACGGTTATGTGGCTCTTTTACATCATCTTGCGGCCCCGTGTCACCTCTATATCGAGGTCAGTGATTTTCTTGCGCAGGGTGTTTCGGTTAATGCCCAGCAAATCGGCGCATTTAGCCTGATTTCCAGAGGTCGCCTCAAGCGCAATTTCGATCAAAGGCGTCTCGATCTCTCGCAATATCCGCGCATAAAGGCCCGGAGGCGGCAATTCGCCCCCGTGTTGGTCAAAGTACCGGCGCAGATGCCGTTCGACGCTCGCCCCCAACCGTTCAGTGTTGGCTTGGGCGTGAATCGGCTCATGGGCGGGCTGCGCGCCCAACACCTGCTCTGCCTCTGCCTGTGATACTTCTGCTGCGCGCCCGGTTAGTGCCAGTTGCCGCATGGCGTGTTCAAGCTGGCGCACGTTGCCGGGCCATTGGTAGGTCGTAAACACCTTGGCCGCCCCTTGGGACAGGCTGCGCACGCCTGTGCCCGTATCGCCGCGTTCCAGAAAATGGGTCGCCAGCAGTTCGATGTCTTCAACACGGTCGCGCAGCGATGGCACATGGACCGTCGCACCTGACAAACGGTAATACAGATCACGCCGCAGGCTGCCGGCCTCCATCGCGGTAGCAAGATCAGATTGGCTGGTCGCGAGGAATCGCGGCGCATATTCGCCGGGCGCGTCCATCATCCGCGCAATGCGGGCCTGCACCTCTTGGGGAATATCCGCGATCTCATCAATCAACAGCGTGCCGCCGCGCACACGGGCCAGCACGCGAGCCGGACCTTCCAGATCAGAAAGATCTGCGCCCGTGACGGTCAGAAACGGCAACGTCCGACGGTCAGAAAAATCGTGGATCGCGCGGCCGATCAGGGATTTTCCTGTGCCGCTTTCACCCCAGATCAACACCGGCAAATCGGTGTTCATCACCCGCGCCACCAACCGGTACAATGCCTGCATCGCCGGTGTCCGCCCGACCAAGGGCAGATCATCGCGGTCGGTGTGTTGATGTGTTGACGAAGGCGCCACGCGCGTCGCGCCGCTCTTGTCGAGCGCGCGCGCCGTGCGTTTCATCAGGTCCGGCAGATCAAAAGGTTTCGGCAAATAGTCAAAAGCGTTGGCTTCGGTCGCTTTGATCGCCGTCATGATGGTATTCTGGGCCGAGATCACGATCACCGGCAGATTGGGGCGGTCTTGCGAGATTTTTGGCAGCATCTCCAGCCCGTTGCCATCCGGCATCGCAACATCTGTGATGACAGCATCGCCTTTGCCCTCACCGACCCAGCGCATCAGCGTGGTAAGGCTTGAGGTTGCATGGACCTTGCAACCCGCGCGGGTCAGCGCCTGGGTCAGAACTGTGCGTATTGTGCGGTCATCGTCTGCGACCAAAACCGTGCCGTCCATAGATCAGCTCTCCTTGCTCGTTGTCTTGTTTTCTTGCCTAACGGGGACGTCTTTTGGCGGATTGGGCGCGCGCGGAAGTGAAATACGGAACACCGTATGCCCCGGCGTACTGTCCACAGAAATCCAGCCATCATGTTCCGAGATAATCTTGCTGACCAAGGCAAGTCCAAGGCCGGTTCCGTTCTCGCGCCCCGAAACAAACGGATCAAACACATCCGCCTTGATGTGTTCCGGCAGGCCCGGACCATCATCAATCACCTCGATCTGCAAGGGCAGCGACGTGCCGGTGCCGTCAGAGCGGACCATGCGGAAGGAATGTTCAAAATAGCTGTGCAGCCGGATCGTGCCGGCTTCTTTGCCCGCAGCCTCGGACGCGTTCTTGAGCAGGTTCAGAACCACTTGCAGCAGCTGATCCTTGTCGCCAAGCGCGTAGGGCAACGAGGGATCGTAATCCTCGACAATCTTCATCTGCGCGCCAAACCCGAGCAGCGCAGAACGGCGCGCACGGTCCAGCACATCGTGCAAGTTCACAGCGTCGCGCACCGGCGATGTCAGGTTGCCGAATTGTTCGACCTGTTCGAGCAGCTTCACGATGCGGCGGCTTTCGGCGACGATCAGATCGGTCAGTTCCAACTCATCCGCGCTTAGGTTCATCGACAACAATTGCGCTGCACCCGTGATCCCCGCCAGCGGGTTCTTGATCTCGTGCGCCAACATTTCAGCCATGCCGATGGCCGATTTCGCAGCAGATTTGACCGAATGGTTCTGCGTCATCCGCCCGGACAATTCACGGGGCGAAATCATAAGCAACATATGCCCCGGCTCGCCAAAAAGCGGCGCGATCTCAAGCGCTGATTTTTGGGGCGCGCGCTGGCCACTGCCAACGTCCACATCATTCACAAACAGCGCTGTCTCATTTTCACGCGCACGGGCAAAGGCCGGCTCAAGCGGGTAATCAACAGCCAGAATATCCCAGACCGGCGTGCCAACGACGGTCTTGACCGATGCGTTCAGGAACCCTTCGGCGGCGGGGTTGATGTCTTCGATCAGATCATCGGGTGAGATCAGGATGGTCGGGATCGGCAGCGATATCCACAGGCGGCGGTCAAGTGTCATGCGGCGGCCTCTTGATGGTCGCGCCCCAGCGCATCTGGCAGCAACGCCATCACATCGCCCGGTGTGGCCGCAGTCAGCACCCGCTTGCGCAAGTCGCTGCCGGTCTGGGCCGTGTCCATATACCAGCCCAGATGTTTGCGCGCGACGCGTGGCCCCAGCACAGCGCCATAAAAGCCGAGCATCGCGTCATAATGGCCCGCAACCATATCCACAAACGCGGCGCCGACAGGGATTTTCGGCGCTGGTGTCCCGTGCAGCACATGAGCGATTTCCGCCAGCAACCATGGTTTTCCCTGTGCGCCGCGCCCCACCATCACACCGTCAGCACGCGAATGCGCCAGCGCCGTTCTGGCAGAGCGCGCGCAGGTGATATCGCCATTGGCAACCACCGGAATGCGCACTGCGTCCTTGACGCCCGCGATGGCGCGCCAATTGGCGCGGCCTTTGTAGAACTGACAGCGGGTGCGGCCATGAATGGTGATCATCTGGACGCCAGCAGCCTCTGCCCGTTTGGCAATATACGCGGCATTCAGCATGTCATCATCCCAGCCAAGGCGGGTCTTGAGCGTGACCGGCACATCCACGGCTGCAATCACAGCCTCGATCAGGCGCAGCGCGTGATCGGGCGTTTTCATCAGCGCAGAGCCGGACGCGCCTTGGGTCACTTTCTTGGCGGGGCAGCCCATATTGATGTCGATAATCCGCGCGCCCTGCCCTGCAATAATGCGTGCAGCTTCTGCCATGGGCGCCGCTTCGCGCCCCGCGATCTGCACGGCTGTGCCTTCGACCCCCAACCCAAGCTCCGCGCGTTCGCGGGTGCCGGGCCTGCGCGACAGCAACTCATGGCTGGCGACCATCTCAGACACAACCAGACCCGCGCCAAAGCGCGCCACCAGATTACGGTAAGGCAAATCGGTGATTCCAGCCATCGGGGCCAGCAAAACAGGGGGGTATAGATCAAAGGGCAACGCCAGTGCTGCCATATGCTTAATCCTTTTGCAGATGCATCCGGTGTACGAAAGCCACCGAGAACCTTCAATAAATTATGCATGTATCGTGTAGATGTAAGTGTGGTTGCCCAATTTATAGGCATGTCGAGAGGGCGATTGCACCGCAGCGGCGCTTTAACTAGACAGTCCTTATGTCACAACGGCCTGTCATATGAGCGTCACCGCAGTCATCGTAGCCGCAGGTCGCGGGACCCGCGCCGGCGGTGATGTCCCCAAGCAATGGCAACAGATTGCGGGCAAAACCGTGCTGGACCATACCATCGCCGCCTTCGCAATGCACCCGCGCGTCACAGAAATTATCGTGGTGCTGCACCCGGATGACATTGCTGCAAACTGCGAGGCGCTGCAGGCAAAGGGTATCAAAATTGCGCCCGGTG